>Ga0116229_10004363_pt1 | contig 23177 bp, 11 predicted proteins | sample S1TSphgellanicum_3_FD_87313 | JGI IMG/M metagenome (GOLD analysis project Ga0116229, IMG submission 87313) | Host-associated microbial communities from peat moss isolated from Minnesota, USA - S1T2_Fc - Sphagnum magellanicum MG | ecosystem: Host-associated > Plants > Peat moss > Unclassified...
ATTATTTAGTACGTATAGTTAATTTTTATTTTATTTTTTTTTATGTTTTGTTTTTGGTGGCGTTGGGGTGGGTGGGGGGGTGTCAGAAAGAAACGAAACTAAACAGTGTACACTGGATGTGGTAAATACATTCTAGGTCTGATGTTGGATATGCTGGCTATTGAAAATCTCCAATAGCAGATGATTTTAGCACTCTTAATTTTTAATATAGTTTTTTTATGTTTTTAAATTGTTCGCCCACCCAGCTGGGTAGCTAAGTTACTGAGGAATATTCAACGACAACACGCCACCTTCAGACCCCCCTTGTATGGCGCGTGTATAACACGTGTCAACAAAAGAGAACAGAATTCATCTGCAGATTTTTACACATGGCACTATTGGACCGGTTTCTGGACCTGCAAGGACTTTTGGAATCAGTGTATATATATATAGTATTTTATTTTTGAGATTTCAAAATGAATGGTTATTGTCATGGTAATGTGGGAATATTTTCTGGCTAGAAAACATCTGTTAAGGCAGTTTCAATTTCCTACACACGCCCAAAATTTATTATCATGTGGCCATAGAGTTTGAATTGTTTTCAAATAAAATTTGGGAATAGAGTTTTTCCAAACCATAGTTTCAGCTCCCAACAATAATTCTAACGATCATCACAAAGTTGGTTATGAAATAGCTACTCCAAATAGCTTTTTGGGTGTATGGCCTTTTAGACCCATCCTAGGTACAAATTGAATCCAAATTATGCAGTGGCAGTCAAGCAAGATATTGATAAATTGTTGGTAGCAAGTTTCATACAACCTATGGAGGAAGCTACCTGATTGTTAGCAATTGTTGTAATACCAAAGAAGAATGGGAAGCTCAATTTATATAGACTTCAAAAAGTTGAATGTTGCAACTAAGAAATATCCTTTCCTATGTTTCCCATTTATAGATGAGGTACTAAACACAATGGCAAGGTGTGAGGCATATTAATTTCTAGATGGATATTTTGGATATCATCAAATTTTTATAGCATCGGAGGATAGATATAAAACAATGTTCATAATAACCTTCATATGGAAAATAGTGCCATTTGGAATGAAGGATGGACCTCCAACATTTCAAAAAATAATGATTAAAACATTTAGAGAATATCTAAAAACTTTCATGAATATTTATGTGGATGATTTTACAATTTATAGTGACATGCAAACTCATTTGTAGAAGTTCAAATTATGTTTTTAGAAGTGCAAGGAATACAACATTAGTTTAAACTCGAAGAAATGCACTTTTATGGTATTCTCTAGAGTAATTTTTGGATTTATTATCTCAAAAGAAGGCAACCTACTTGATCCAAAAAAAATTCAGGCCATAGTGAACATGCCTATACCATAGAATTCACAACATATTCAAATATTCAATGGTATGGCTCAATTTTACATTTGTTATATTAAGAATTTTGTAGTGATCATGGTTCCAATTATGAAGCTCACAAGGAAGACAAAAAGTTTTATGTGGATAAAAGAGTGTCAAAAAGCTTGGGAACTTACATTAATACAAAAGTGCAATGTAGTTCATTAACTTAAATCATTATCAGACCTTAAAAGTGAAATAAGATCATTACACTTTAGTGATTTCACTTTAGTTTAAGTTATTTCATATAATATTATTATATAAACATTGTGTTTGACTACTAATTGACATAATTCACTATTGCAATTTAATATGATAAATAAATTTATTTTTATGTGTTTGAAATATCCTATGTTATTTTATGATATACCCTATATTATTTTAGGCTACCTAACTTATATCCAAAATTATTATACGTTATTCTAGTTTAAAGTATCTTAACTAATTTATTATAATTTTTTTATTTTAAATTAATATATGTTATTTCAAATTATACTATAGGTTATTCAAAGTCATTCTACTTATGTTATTATAAGTTATTTTATCTTAAATATAATAATTTACAATAATTTAAAATAAAATATAATGACCTCAAGTTAAATAACCTAGAATAACCAATAATAGCCTATGAAAATATAGCGTAGAATATCCAACAATAACTTATAATATAATAATCATCAATAATCATTAATAACCACCAATAACCATTAATAAAATAACCACCAATAAACATTAATAGAATAGCCACTAATAACCACCAATAACCATTAATAAAATAACCACTAATAGACATTAATAGAATAACCACTAATAACCATCAATAACTATTAATAAAGTAACCACCAATAGCCATTAATATAATAACCACCAATCACCTATGATAATCTAACCTAAAATAACCATCAATAACCATCAATAGAATAATTATTAATAACCATTAATAACCACTAATAAAATAGGCAGCAATAGCCACCAATATAATAGTCACCAATAACCACTAATATAGTAACCAACAATAACCACCAAACCAATAAAATAGCCACTAATAACCATCAATAGAATAACCAACAATGTCCACCAATATAATAATCACAAATAACCTATGGTAATATAGCCTAACATAACCAATAATAACATAAGGTGAAATAACCTTTAATAACTAAAAGTAACCAATAATAGCCTAACATAGTCAAAAGCAGCCTAAGATGAAATATTTTATAATAAAAATAATTATAATTATAATAACTACAAATAACTTTAAATGAAATAACCTACAATAGCTAAAAAAACATAAAATAACCAAAGATAATTTAAAATTATCATAAATAATTATAAATCACATAGGGTGAAATAATTTAGAATAATGAAAATTAACCCTATAATAATTGAAAATAACCTAACATAGGTAATATTATTATATTAACAATATCTTATTCATTTATTAAACTTTTTTTTTTCAAAATAATGGTCACTAAAATGTTATTAAATTGATATTCAAAAAAATTTGTTTAACTGATTTTACACTTTCAAAAGGAAATAAATGTATTTATCTACATTATTGAAAAAAAAATTAATTTTAATTTAATCATTTTAATTGTACAAAATCTCAATAAAATATGAATTTTCAAAGTTTATGTTTTTGTAATGTTTAAAATAAAATATTTGATAAGTATAATGTAATGTAACACATTATCATAACAAATGTGATGGCTTGATGGTAAGGGCAATTGCCTCCATCTTAAAAGTTAAAAGATCAAACCTCACAAATGGTGTGTTTGTGATCAACAATGATAAGTTGATCGAATTTTTTTTAATGTAGTTCCCTAAAGTAAATGCTTACTTAAGTTGATTACATGGCTTATATACCTAAACTAAATTTTTAACCTAACATTGGTAGTGACATGTGTCACTAATTCATAGGCTAAAAAAATGAAATTATCAATAATATTAAATAATTTAAATTTAATTGATTTTCATGTTGTCTGGTTAATTAACTAATGATTGAAATGGCTTAGTAAATTTATATTTCACTTGAAAAACCTTGTTTCATTAGGTACCAGTGAACCAATTCATTGTTCGTAAAAATTAGTCCACATTCACTAGGGGGTTAACCAATTTCACCATTTGTAAAAATGTCCAAATTCACTCAAAATATAGTGAAACCCATAGTGAACTAAGACGCATTTTGATGTAATGTTATAAAACAAAAATATGTTGAAACATTGATTTTAATACCATTGAAGTGGGATGTGTATTCCATGTTCACACAAATGCATGATTATTGGCTTTGGGGGTTTTATTAGCACAAAATATCATAAGGAAAAGTGTTCAACTAGTAATGTATGCTTTTAACTTTTTAATAGTGCAAAACAAAATTTTAATACCACAAAAAGAGAAGCCTTAGCTATGGTCTTTGCATTCCATAAATTTAGGCATTATCTATTGGGAATAAGTTTATGTTTTATGTTGATCATATGGCTTTAGTTTATTTGGTAAACAAACCACAAGTTTCAAGGAGAATAACTAAGTGGTTGTTGTTGTTTTTGGAGTATGATTTTATAGTAGTATACAAGCTAGGCAAGACTTATGTAGTTGCAAATGTTTTGTCAAGATTGCTTGATGTCATAAAACCTTAAAGAGTGCCAAAACAAACCACAAATGTTTGTTTGTTTTTCATCGAACCAAAATGTTTGAATGATGTTACAATGTTTTTACAAACATGACATATGGAAAAAAAATTGTCAATAGGGCAAAAACAATGGTTAGCCAAGAAACTTGAACCTTTTACAGTGAAGAATGAGGATTTGTAAAAGATGGGTAGGACAAGAAATTGAAAAGGTGTTTGTTAACCACAAAAACTCAAAAGGTGATGAAGGAGTTACACAAAGGCACTTTGCAACTAAGATCACACAAAAAAAAATTTAAGATGCAAAGTACTAGTGGCCCACAACGTACATAAAATGTCATTGATTTCTGCAGATCATGTGATGCATGTCAACACACTAAAAGGTTGTCAACACAAAATTTGGCCAAATTAGTAACAACTTTTTTTTTAAACCATTCATGAAATGGGGCTTAGATTTTGTGGGACCAATCAAACTAATAAGACGATATATAAGGAATAAGTACATATTGGTGGCCATGGATTATGCAACCAAATGGGTGGAGGTTAAAATATTAAAGACAAATATTGTAGCAATAATAACAAAGTTCTTATATGAGTGCATTTTTACCAAGCTTGGATGTCCACTAATTATAATCACAAATTAGGGGGTGCATTTTATAAATGATGTTATAAAACATTTGATAAATCATTTCTTGTTGAAACATGTCAATTTTATTACTTATTACCCACATGGGAATGGTCAAGTAGAGTCCACTAACAAGGTATTGGGAACATTATTGACCAAGTTTGTTAATGAAAATAAAACAAATTGGGATGAACATCTACCTACAATTTTATTTTCTTATAAAACAACATACAAGGTAGCTACATGATACACACTATATTAGTTAGTGTATGGGTTACATCCTTTAATGCCTACATAATACATTTTGCTAGTCATCGATAATAACCATAGAGATAGAAATTTGGTGAAGGTCTTAACAAATAGAGTGTCAAAATTAAAGAAGTTGTAGGAGGACATATTACAATCTAAGATGTAATTAGGAATTCAATATTGGAATGGAACTTTGTGGAGTCAAAAGAAGAATACAAGAAAACAATTTAAGTTTGGGGATTTTATTTTGTGGTTTCCAAAAGGGAGTAAGTCACATTTAGGGAAGTTCGCTAGAAAATGGTTTGGACCGTATAGGGTATGGTATGTGTTACCTAATAATATAATTTTATTGGTCACATTAACTAACTTCGAACCTAACCATGTGTTGGTTAATACTAACAAGTTGAAACCATACCAATTTATTACATTGGAGGTGCAAAACTTTGAGGTACAAAAACTGATTTATTAAGAGGAACCATAGATTACAAATCAACCACAAAGAGGAGTTTTAGGAGGAAAATGGTGTAGACAAAGATGAAGATGATGAAACAACACCATGATGATTCCCAATTCACGATAACAAACCGATGTGTAGGACTAGAGATAAATTTGATGAATCATTATAAAATATAGTTGATAAATCAAATGATGATATGGGTGAATTGGAAAAGACTGCAACATACATGGTAGAAATGATGAAGGATGAAAAAGGAGATGGTGACGATGACATTTGGATGAATAAAGAATATTAGAATCCATCTGAAATAATTACTTCCCTGTGGATGTATCGAAGCAAGGTGATCATGAAAAGAACAAGGTGCATGAACAAAATGAGCAATTAATGAAAAAATGATGGGCTGCCCTAAACGAAAAATAGGAGGGAATGGTTGTCAAGCTTTCTTGCATTTGAAGTTGTTCCCCAACTTTGTGTTTTTTGAGGAATGTTATAGTATGAATGAAGAGAATGTGATGAAAGAATTATAAAGACTTGTAGGAGAGACAAAAATATATAACGTTGCTGAATGTGAGAGACTTTAAAAAATTGAATTAAAGTATTATGCAATAAAAGTTCTTACAAGATGAAAAGAATCCAAGGTGGAGTTAGAGAGGCAAGTTGGTGGACTAATTTACAACATTGTGCCACTGAAAACAATTTCACCTTTGGCATCACCATCATCATTCAAATGTGAGGAGGGGAAATGATTCACAAAAGAAATTAATGAAGCGATTAAATGTGCAAAGGATATTGAAGAAACAACAAGGCCATTGTTGGAGAGGCTGCAAAACAAAAAAAATTAGAAGGCAAGAGAAAGTGACAACATGAATTAGTGCAACAATGCACAAACTTGTGGAAATCTACAATTGCAACAAAGAAGATGAAGAAAAAGGTGTTGGTGCAATTCGGAGAATTCTTGAAGTTGTGACAAAAGTTGGTCAAACCATAGAAAGTGCATAGACCATGGTGCAACCATAGATGGTAGAGCAACAACTCATGATTCCATCATCATCTCAATTACATTTGGTAAACTTACTAGTATTTGTACTAAAAGATAGAAAAATTTAGCGATGGAAGATGGATTACCAAACTTTGGCAAAAAAGGGCATTAAAATCCCAAATGAGAACACATATTTTTTACACCAATGAAATAGAATTATTCTAAGTAGGTGGAGAGATTAAAAGTGTGGAAACAAATGGGAGAGACAAAAGAGGCGTGGGCTAATAAGGTGGGGTTAGTCACATTGCTAGCAATGAATGGAAGGAACTAGACTATGATGCATTGGTAGAACTCTTGAATATTTTTGTGATCAAAGGATGTGAGATTTATTTTTGTAAGAGGAATATAATGTATGTCATTAGTTAATAATTCATGTTTTTGGGGTCTATCAAAGTGGTTATGTTGAGGATCCTAAAAGGAAGCAAACAACCACATGAGCTTAGAGCCTAAGCTTAGAGCCTAGAATTTGAACTTGGGATGGTAAGATGTTTTTTCCCCTATACACATGCAAGTAAAACACAATAATTTAATCACAAAATGAATGTTGTACTAATAAACTTAGAAGCAAACATCAAGATGAATGTAAACATTCATCTTCATTATGGATGAATGTTTTATTTTATCGTTAAGTTTTTATGGATTTTCTTTTCCCATAATTTTAATTAACTAGAGCTTCATGAAACACAATATTAAAAAATATGATATAATATTTGTTGAATATTATAATGTAAATTCCATTATAGATGCATTTCATGGTTATGGCTTTAAATGTTATTATTTTCAAAATGTTAACTTTATTATTATTATTATGCTAGCATCCACCACATGGTCATTTTTGTTATATATATATAATTTTTAAAATATTTTATTCAGGAAAATTGACCTAGTGTCTTTGATGACAATGGGTTTTTTCCTCCACCTTTTTTAAAGGTGCCACAAATTTTTTCAAACCTACTTATAAGTGTCATTGGCAACAATGGGGTTTTTTTTTCATTCCTTGTCGAAGGTGCCATGACTTTCTTCAAATTTAACCAATGTGGTTGACAATAATGGGTTTTGAATGTTTTACATATTTTAAAACTACATAATGTCATTGGTGATAATGGATTTTTGAAATTTAAAAAAAATCAGTTTTAAAGACCTTAATTAATTTTTTTCAAACAACCTATTATCATAGATGGCAATGGGGTTTTTTTAATAATTATTTATTTTCAAAGCACCTTAGTTTTCCATGAAGTAAATATATAATGTTGTTGACAACAATTGGATGGGGGGGGGGGTTGACACTCATTCCATGACAATATTTCTTGAATTACTTAACATTGTTCATAATTTTTTATATATATTGGTCCCATCATCATATTTTTCCCTACTATCACAATTTCATTATCCATCATTATTAAATGACATTCACTAGTAAAAATCCTATCATTTGCAACCAAACACCATGCAATTGTGTGCAACTAGATGTTGTTTGCAACTACATTGGTTGTGTGTGCAATTAACATGCAACTAGTAGTGTATAAATGGACATGTGTCATAAAAATCTTGACCTAAGTTAATACATACCTACATCAATATACTAAATATATTTATTTAGGCTATGTATAATAGTTTTATAGCTTTAGTACTAAGGTTAAACTTGTATTAACTAATGCTACCGAAGGCAAAACATTGGCTAAACCTAGGCTAAACTCACATTAATCAAGGATAAATTAACTTTGCTAAATTAATTTTGGTTAAATTACTTTTCATTAAACTAATTATGAGACTAAACTAACTTTGGCTAAACTAAACATGGCAAAATTAATTCTAAGGTTAAACTAACCATGGCAAAACTAACTATGAGGCTAAACTAACTTTGGCTAAATTAACCATGGCAAAACTAACTATGAAGCTAAACTAATTTTGGTTAAACTAACCATGGCAAAATTAATTATGAGGTTAAATTAACCATGGCTAAACTAATTATGGAAAAAATAATTATGAGGCTAAATTAATTTTGGTTCAACTAACCATAACAAAACTAATTACGAGGCTAAATTAAATTTAGCTAAATTGACCATATTAGGTAAAATAATTTTGGCCAAATGAATGTTAGTTAAACAAACTTTGGTTCAATTAACTATGGCTAAAATAAATAAAGAACCAAATTAGCTAATAGGTTAAATTAAACTAATAATGGCTAAAATAACACGACTAAATTAAACTTGGTTAAATTAATTAATAAAATTAACTTTGTAGTTAATTTAACTATGGTTGGTTGACCCACAATTAATTTACTATTTTAAATTTAACTTCTGAATTATTTTAGAAAAACTTATTTTATCCATCATTAATTTAGCCTTGTAATTAGTTTAACCATGGTGAATTTCATCAAAATTTATTTAGTCAAAAATAATTTAGCCATTTAAAATTAAATCAAAACTATTTTAGCTTAATATTTTAAATTATTATCATTATAGTTAATCACATATAATGATTAATATTATTACTTAATAATGATTTGACTACCATTATTCAATATTTATTATTATTATTATTATAAATAATAATATCATTTTATTCTCCAATAATTATTATATTGTTATTATTTATGATAATATACCTATGTCTAATAGGTTACACATGTTAAACTACAAATTTTTAATCTAGGCTATGCAATAATATTGTACTATTATTAATTATTTATAAATATTTATAATATTTATATAATAATAATCTTATTATTCTTCTTCTTATTATTATTGGTCAATGTTATTATTTGATAAATATGATTATAATTTTTTATCAATATTTGTAGTTATGGTATTACATTTGTGGTTAGTAGGTTACATTAGTTAACCTATGATTAATTATTAAATTATCTATTCATAGTGATTCAAGTTAATATAATTATTGAATATTTATTATTATTATTATCATCCTTAATTGTTCATAATAATATTATTATTGTTCAATAACTATATTATTAATTATGGTAATATATTTATGGCTAATAGGTTACATTAATTTGCCTATAAGTACCTTGGCCTAAGTTAGTTACTAATTTAAATTTATCTATTAATTTAAATGAAATTATAATAATATAATTGTTGATAATTAATTATTGTATGCAATAATAATGATTAAAATGTTATTATCACTATAAATATTAAAATTAATATTTATTGAAAAATTAATAAATATTATCATTATATTATATTATATTATAAACTTTTAATACTTATAATATAATTTATTTATCTAGTAGGTAAACTGGGTTAATATGGTTATTTGCATGTAGGTTGCAACTACATTGGTTACACTTACAATTGAATTCTTTATCCCATATTTTTACCATGGACTCCAAATGTGCACACTAAATAAGTAAATGCATTTGACTTGTTCATAAACCAAGTGCCAAATTCCATTTGGGATGGGCCAATGAAAGAGGCTCAACCCTAAAGGTTAAATTCAAAAATAAAATTGGATTATTTTAAACCTTAACCTACCTACAACAATGAGCCTACCTACCTACCTACCTACAAAGCTACCTATGACCTATTTACCTAATTAATTAAAAAAAAAGAATCAATGGGGTTTTTTAATTGCCATTTGTCACCACATAATTAGCATTCACAAATGGACACGTGTCAAAATCTGATTCACATTTTATTGGATGGTCAAAATATCATTAATTTATTAATAATGATGAATATTGAAATAATGTTTAAGTGCCATGTGTCACCGTATAATTGAACTTCACAAATGAACATGTGTCACCATGGGCAACCTTTGTAAAATAATATATATGTATAAAATATAAATTCATACCATATATATTATTTGCATACATATTGTCATATGCAACTGCTAGTCGTGTGCAACTTGTATTATGCAACTATGGGGTCTAACAATTGCATGTGTCACATGTAATTAAAAATTAATTGCATACGATAATTGCAAAATGACAATTTTCTTCTAGTGATTTAGGTTTGAGATATTAATACTTGGAAAACAAATGAAGGTGGATATGATTAATTTTTAATTTATTTATCTTCCAATCATGGATGAATTTCATCCAATGATTTATTTATTTAATCATAATCATAAATGTCAAAATTCATCCATGCAAAAATGACATTCATTCATATGAAATCATTCATCCATGTAGGTGGATTAAATCACATTAAACTTTAAGTTCCAAGCTTTAAGCTCTAAACTCAAGTTTACATTCATGCACAAGCCATCCTCATCCTAAGGGATAGGTGACCAAATCCTTTGCAGAAGAATTGTTATACAAACATGATATCAAACCCCCTTGCATCAACGCAAACCAATGGAACGTAAAAAAAACACTACAAGAAAAGTTGTTTTTTGCAACTTGATTTATGACTAGGTTGTTAGTCATGGAATACATCTATGGCTACATGATTATGTAATAAAATACGACATGTCATTTAGGACATTTAGTTGCTAGTGTGGTTTAATCATAAAACAATTTGCAACTATGACTTTCGTAACTATAAAGTCATGGAGGTCATCAATGTTTGATGAAATCCATCAATTATGGATGTTGGATATAATTCATTAAACATGAAATAAATATGTTATCCACCCATGCCATGTAGACACGTGGCATGTAGACACATGGTATAAAGGTTAAAAACCTAACCTATATGTTAAAAATGTGAGCCCTAGCCTACCTAGGAATGTAGGTTAATTTAGTTAGCAAGCTAAGCTAGTTAGGTTAGTTAACTAAGTTGCAAATGTGAGAACTTGAGAACCCCTCACCTCCACATTGAGAGCAAAGGTCCTTAATCCCCATTTAACCATTTCACCACATGATTTTTACATGACAAAAATTGTCACCATATTGTTATAAACATTTTCTTAAACCTACTTTACAAATTAGGTACCTAGGTACTTACCTAAACAACTTATAACCTACTTACTAACCTTGTAGGTACTTAGCTTGGTAGGTAATATATAAGAAGTACCTAGAGGTAACTTAATAACTAGGTAGTAGATAAGTATTTATTTGTAAATAAGTAACTAAGTAATAGGTAGGTAAGTAGGTACTTAGTAGTAAATAGTAGGTAGTTAGGTAGGTATGTACGACTTACCTAATAAGTAGGTAAGTGCTTAATAGTAGGTACGTATGTAATACCAATTAAGTACGTAGGCAAGTAGGTACATACTACCTATTTAGTAGGTAGGTCAGTAAGTAAAGTACGTACTTAGTAATAAATAGTAGGTAGGTGGGTAAGTAGGTAGGTACACACATGTACATATGTATTACCTAATAGTAAGTACGTAGTAGGTAATTAAGTAGGTATGTGCTACTCATATCTAGTAGGTAGGTAGGTAGGTAAGTAGGTAGGTACATATGTATTATATAGTAGGTAGGTAGATCATAAGTAGTACTAACCCATAGGTACTAGTTATTTTATAGGTAGCTAGTAAATAGGTAAGAGGTATTTTACACCTAATTAAACTACTAACATAAGTAGGTTATTAATGTATGTAGGCTAGTCATGTAGTCACAAAATAGTCCTAATCTAGTCATGTAATCGTAATGCAATTGTAACGTAGTCACTAATCTAAGTAAAAAAATATTACTAAGGACATATGATTACATGACTAAATTAAGAGATTAATCATAAATGTTCAAGTCATAAAAGACACATTTTGGCATTGTGAAGTGTAAATTGCTAATTAATGTTAAATATTTTGTAATTATATTTGTGATTTATCAAAGGGAAAAGGTAAATCACATGAATAACAAGAATACACTTACATTCATGAAGGTAAAGGACGAGATTGAGGTAAAATCATTAGAAGAAAATTGGGTTTTTATAACTGGTTTTTACGATTAGTTTTTTAGTCACAAATGAGATTTGTGACTAAATTTCCTTTAGTTACGGTGGACAAGTCACAAGCAACATTAGTTGCAATCGACAACCATTCATGGATGGAAAGAAAAGTCAACAAAATACATGTTCATATGTTGATCCACCATATACATATTGTCATTTGCAACTAGTTTGCAACTAATTTGGTCAACCTTGTGTTCTTATCATTTGTTACCACATGTCATCAATTTAATATATTTGTAATATTATTATTTTATTAATGAAATTATGAAATAATCTAACATGTCCAATTTCTATGTTTGGATGGTTTAGATTGTGTTAGATGACATATTAATTGAAAATTTCCAAAATCCATTTTAGTAGGTAGGTAATATTTACCTACCTATTTCTTTAAACTAAACACCTACCTACCTACTTAGGTAGGTAGATAGGTAAATAGCTAGGTGGATAGATTGGTTAAGGATGTAGGGTAGTTAAGGGGTAGGTACATAAATTTTTTTTAAAAAAAATTAGGTTAAGCCTTTCAATTGGCTTATCCCACATGGCCTACATTTTGAATTTGAAAATGGGAGGCAAAGACCTTCTTTATATACTTTTCAAAATGAGAATGGAAGATAAACCTTATGGGACAAATTTTGAACTTGGAGTTTACTTGCAAATTGTTTTGCAACTAAAAAATTTAATTATAAATTATTTACAACTAGAAGGTTCATTTTAAATCCTTTATTTTATTTTTATTTTTGTAAATTATATGATTCAATAGGTAAGTGATTAACTAACTAACTAGTTAATTAAATTATTATTAAATATAAAAAACATAATTCAATTTATTTAAAATTTTAACTATAATATTATAGTATTTCATTAATAAATATTAAATATCAATAATAAATACTCAAAATAATTATATATGTTAGTAATTTATTAATTAATATTTATTATGAATAATGAATAATTTTATATTATAATATTATTATTATTGTTGCCTCAGGGAAAAGTGGATTAAATTCCCCCTTGGAACAAATTCCTTAATGTTTGAGTCAAAATTATAAAGGGTAAAATTTATCAAAATCAAATGTTCTTTGTATCATTAGAAAATTTTCAAAATGTAGATATCTAAAATGATATTGAATTTTCAATTTGAAAATACAAGCTAAACGTTATGATGAAAAGAAGAGCCAAGGCCAAATTTCCTCTGATGTACAATATCTTGAATATTTGAGTTGAAATTACAGGGGATAAAACTTGTACAAATCAATTTTTTTTATACCATTTGAAAACTTTCAAAGCATAGATATCTAAAATGATCTTGGATTTTCAACTTGAAGGTATAAGCTAAAAATTATGACGAAACGAAGAGTCGGGGGTTAAATTTCCCCCCAGGAGTAGGGAAAATTTGACCCCCAACTCTTCATTTCGTCATAACTTTTAGTTGGTACCCTCAAATTGAAACTACAAGTTCATTTTAGATATTTTATTTCTAAAAAATTTCCAATAATATAAATAAAATTTGATTTGTACAAGTTGTACCCTCGTAATTTCAAGTTAAACATTCAAGAATTTGCTCCTAAAGGGAAAATTGACCCTGACTTTTCTTTTCATCATAACTTTTAGTTCATACCTTCAAATTGAAAACACTACAACAAAAGGTGTCCCCATATGCCATGTGATTTCATTAGGTTTTAAATGAATTCACTAGTCTTAGTAAATAGGGACTAGTTAAAAAGTAGTGAATTCACTAGTTTAGTGAACGGGGATTAGTGAACTACACCCACATTTTGTAGTAGTGAAATCCAATATCATTTTAGATATCCACACTTTGAAAGCTTTCCAATGGTATAAAGAACATTTGATTTAGACAAATTTTACCCCCTATAATTTTAATTCAAACAACCAAAAATTTGCTTCAAGGGGGAACATAATTTGTTTCTCCCTAGGGGAAAAAGTAACTTAGTTCCTTTTTCCCCTTGAAAAATTGCTCCTTGGGGCATTTTTGTCAATTTTCCTCAAGGGAGAAGGCAACATTAATAATAATATTATTATATACAATTATTTATTTTTATTTTAAAATATTAATGAAATAAATTAATAACATATATATAATTTATTTTGAATACTTATTATTGATATTGAATACTTATTAGTTAGATAATATAATGTTATAATTAACATTTTAAATGAAGAACATTTGATTTGGGCAAATTTTACCCCTCATAATTTTGACTCAAACATTCGTGAATTTGCTACTCGGCCAAGGGAGCATGATCCCCTTCTCCTCGAGGGAACTTAATCCTCTTCTCCTTGGGGGAAATTGTTTTTATGATTGAAAAAAAAATCTATAAAAAAATACAAGTATTATACATCACCCCTCATATACACATGTTTATTTGAATATCCACCCATATATTATTGAGTAGAATACATATCATACACCATTATAAATCCATACATCTTGGAATACTTGAAATACACTTTGAATACACATAGGTTTGCAACTCATTTGACTAGATTTGTAATTAATGGAACATAATTGGGTCTTCTTGGAAGAAAACCATGTTAAAAATTGTTCAAATGGAAGAATGAAAAAAATATTAGTCACAAGGTAGTTGTAGTGTAGTTGCAAGCACAATTGAATGCAAAAAGTCGTTGAAGAAATAACCAATGATAGTTGTAAACAATAAATAGTACCAAATAGTCACAAATTGATTAGTTACAAAAACCCACTTTTCTTTTAATGATTCGGCGTAGATCATATTCAATAATTTGTGTAGTGAGTTAGATAGATGGACCAAGATGTAGGAGAAAATGTAAACATGAGGAAAGCAAAAGGACAAGAAGGAAATTTATCACTTGGTGTTGTTTCTTGAGAAATTGTGATATGTTTCATGAGGATTCTAAGGTTATAACAAAAAAGACAATAAACATTTAGAAGAAATCCAAGAGGTCTAAGGAGGAGTTGCAATAGGTTTGGGACAATAGAAGGGGACCAATAAAGGGATCTCCAAAATCTTTGCAGAAAAAGAAGAACACATTTGAAGTAGGAGAAGGATCAGAACAATGAAGAAAGTTGAGAGAGGATGTTAAACTTCAGAAAGTCATGTGTGGAAGTATTAGAGCACCAAGGGTTGCAATTCTAAGGATAGTTATTAGACATGTTCTTACTAAACCATAAAAGCATTAATGCTCAGAATAGGAGCAAGAAAGGAGGTAGTAATCATAGCAAATTAAATCAGAAAGGAGTAGATCACCTCAAATAACAATAACACTTCAAGAACAAAATAAACAAATGTAATATGATGCAGTGGATGACTTGTATGATTTTCTTACACAAATGGAAGTCTATGAGGAGACTTCAATGGAAGAACAATTCCCATAACCATAGATGGAGCAATAGCAGTCACATTCATTTCAGGAACAACAGATGGAGATACTAGGACCAATAATGCATGATTTTAAACCACATGCCATAATGCTACTGCAAAGTAAATCAAGATCAATAGGGGCATGGGTTGGGTATGGATTTGGGTTTGCAGATGAAGGACATGGGGATGTAATCAAAACTAAGGAAGAAACACCACAAAATTTGACACCAAAATCTATAGAGGAATTGGTAGAAGAGGTATTAGGCAATAACAAAATTGTGAAATGTTTCAAGCAATGGCAAATGTGACTCTAAAGATGGGTAATCTGGGTTTGGAAATTAAGTCATTCAAAACCACATAGTGGAAGAGGAAAAACGAGGATTGCTTAAACAAATAAAAAAGGAGCAGCAAGGATACGATGAGTATAAACATTGTATGTAAACTTGGAACAAATAAAAGAAGAACATGGAGGAGAAAATCAATGTGAAGATGCTGTAACTAACCACAAAAAAGGAGATGAAAAGGAAACTGATGGAATTTCCAAAGTTAAAGAAGGAATGCATGGAGTTGAGGCAAAAAAAAAAAAGCATGGACTAAAATAGACCATAAATATCAGAAAACATTAATAGAGTATAAACATAAAGTTGAAGGCTTGGAAAGAAAAAAATAATTATGGTTGCAAGAATTGGAAACTAAAAAATAAACAATTGACAAAATGACGATAATTTTTTTGCAAATGAACAACATCATTGCAACAAAGGAGTTCAATAGGCTGAATGTAAAGAAAGCGAAGGAGTAAACAATTATGGAAGTAAATGAATTAAAGTAGGAGGTGCACAAAACCAAGTCAAACCTGGATGATTTGGTGGAAAAGAGCAAGGATTTGGACCCAACATATGTTAAAAACAAATTAAAGGAATATGATGACATAGTATAATATTATGTGTAGTAAATAATAAATGGATGATTCCAATGCTGAGCTTCATGAGTGGTGGGACTTGGCAAAAGCCTGGTTCTAGGAAAAGATGTAGAAAATTTTGGCATCACATAGAAAGGATGAGGTCGCTTATAGAAAACATTTATCTTACTTCAAGAAAGACTTTCCAAATTTCATTTATTGCAACCCAAATAATATAGAATTGTACTGTTTAGTACATGAGGTGGAGGAAGTTGAATATAGTGGAGTAATTAAAGACACATAGCAAGAAAAACCACAAAAGTTGAGGGGAGGAAAACATGATATTGTAACTGAAATATATGAGGAGTAAACACAAATAGCTTCATAACTAGAGACAATAGTCATAACTAATGATACTGGCACACAGAGGGAGCTAGTTGAAGCTGGGGAACAGGGAATGGAACGCGTAATAAAAAACTCAAGAAAGTATAACAACACCATTATTTAATAATTTAGTTATTCAAGTGAATGCAACAGCTAAGGGCCATACATAATCACAAATTGAAGTGTAGGTAGTAATACCAGCAATTTTAGAAGAACAAAACAAGCTTCATATGACTAATACAATGATTTGAAGGATATGATTTTTTTTACTAGAACAATGATTTTGAAAACGGAATCCAAACTGCAAGGAAAGTAATGTTACCCAATGCATGGCAATGATTAACCGAGACAAAATAGATCAAGAGAATGGTAGGGATGAACTAAGGCAATGAAAGAGTTGGATAGAATTAAGATTCTTGAACATTTTAATTTTGAATTACTTTTGGAGGGGAGTGATCTAGGATGAAGTTTTGGAAATTGCTGGAATTTAGGAACAAAAATTTACATAGAATTAGGCATAAAGAGTTGTTAGAGTTAGACAAAGACACACATTTTGAGTTTAGAATTCTATTGGTATTAAAAAACTTTCTTCTAAAACTATAGATTGTTGATATGTTCAATTTTGAGTAAAAAAAAAATTGTAAATTTGATGAAGAAACATTGATTTTTATTCTGTATCTATTGTGTTTTGGGGTTTTGATAAATTTAATTGTATTCTAACCACAAATTTTGTTTAAGTAAGGAAATAGAACTGAACAAAAAAAAAATAGCTATAAGGAGAAAATTGTGTAAAACAATCCATCAAAATTATATGCATAATGAAACCACATATTTTAAATGTTGAAATGGAACATTGAATGGAAATTTGTATTGTTTTAAGTAGGTAATGAACATTTTAAAGATAAAATTTGCATCTACCAAACCCCAACAATAACTTTTGTATTTGTATGACCTAAAGTTCATGACCAATGACTTGATCACCAAACCAAATTGATAAACATCTCTTCTAAGAAATTAATGATCATGTTGCAAAAATAATGAACACACACATTGCATTGGTTAGTTATGCAAAAGTTCAATGAAATACAATTGTATAATGGGGAAAATCTTACTTGTGTTTCTAGTAAGTAATGAGTGGGTTTTTCATCATAGACTACTACCTCTATGTGTCGCCTTGTAACATATTTTTTATTAAGATTGATGCGGGTTTGTGATGCCCACCATAATGTGGCCATAGTTTTAGTCACAACTTCTTCACTACAACCATTAGTCCTCTTTTGATTTTTTAAAAATGTCCATAACACCAAACAAACATCCAATGAAGTCATGCGCATATGTAGTGCATTGGATACATTCCAATGGCACCACCCCAACATTCTAACAATCTTTTGACTTAATGAGGTTGGATCTGCACTAATGGCCATAAGACGTAGACATCATTTAGATGCAAGCTTGTTGTTGGAATTCCACTATGAGAAATTGTGTCCATCAAAACCACACTACCTTGCAACTAAAATCTTAAAAACAATTCATATATAACTATTGTGTAACAACCCTCCTAGAAATATGGTGTATTAATAAATAAATTGTCACATTAAAAAATCATTAATTATGTTATAGTTGCAAGTGAGTTGAAAATGGGTCTTCTATATGATAATTTCTACACATTATACATACATATGTAGTTAATCAACCATGTTTGACTTTTTTAGGAATTACATGTGGCAACTATTTTAAAATTGTTGTAAATGTGCCTTAAAACACCAACTATGTTGCAACTAGTGTATAATGTACATACATGCATGTGTTGGCAAAGTAAAGTAGACAAAAAGAAATAGTCTGCCCAAAGTCCAATTAAAAAATGGAACAATTTTTGCTATGGACATAAGAAAGTAGATTTAAAATATTTTGAAGTAGAAATATAAAACCATATGACCTTACATTTAGTTTATGGGAAGTTGGATACAAAATTTGAATAACTTTGGTATCATTAAAAATAGGTTGAAAGTATGTTTAAAACTAATTAGGTCAAAATGGTGTTCAAACCTACTTCACATTAAAAATTTGATATATTATGATTATAACATTCATAATTTGATAATACATAAGTATTTTTTAGGGTTCCATTAAGTTGAAAATTCTAAAAATAAATATTTCATCTTCATGTAGACCATTTTGTAAAATCAGACTTTTGTGCAAATAGAAATTATTTAAAAATTCTGCTTAATTTTACTTTAAAGATTGGGGTTTTTCAACGTTTTAAACATAAAATGAAAGATTATTATCATGCTAATTATTGTACCAATTTTTTTTTTACTTTCAATACATTAAAACTTTTTCATGTCTACATGTAATTTTTTATGACAAAGAACAATGAACCATTTACTTTGAACAAAGGAAACCTACGACTAGGCTTGCACCCATGTGATCATGCCGCATGTTCACATTTCCACCGTCCATTATGTGATACATTTGCAACTAATTTTTTATGATGATTCCCATTGATACAATTAATATAGTCACTAGTGTGCCATTACTAGAATACTATTGTTCAACTATGTTATGACTATAATATAATTGCTTATAACTTAATAAAAATACATATTCATATGTAATATTTAAAAAAAAATTAGTGTTTCAATAATTTGACTATTAATACGAATAAATAACTATAGTTAATATACTTAATTTTACATTACCTAATACACTAATTACTAATTCAATATTAATCAAATAAATATTTATCCAAGTTGGGGATATTTCGTAATGAATTAAATCAATTATTTAAGATAATTATTAATTCATCATTAATTAAGTAATTATTTGGATACATGTAATTAATTTAGATGTGAAACTAAAAGCAATGTGTATATTATATTAAAAATTCAATTTGATGCACATATGGTCTTTTCATGTTTTTTGCACAAATTCAAATTTAATATTGAATATTTAATAATGGGTTATTTTCAATAAAAATAAATAAATAAATAAATACTATGTAATTTATTTAATTAAAAATAATTTAAATGATAATTAATTATTATAAATTATAAATAAGTTTGATTCAAATAATTAGTTCAGTAATTAATTAAAGGAACTATTTTCTTTTCAATTTCAAATAATAAGTGATTAATTATATGAATTTGACTAATTAATCATATGATAATAAATTATTTAAAATAAAATAATTAATTTAGATAATTAACTCAATTAATTCAAATAATCAATCCAAATAATTAATTATCACATATTTAATTCAAACATTTATGTTTCAAATAATTATTTTCATAAAATAAGATAAAATATTATAATAATTAATTATTTTAAAAAATAAATAATTCAAATGACTATTTCAAATAACTAAATATTAAATGATTAATTTACGTATTTAATTATCATGTAATCACTAATTTAATTGTATAATTTACATAATGAAAAAAAACACAAAACATGTGGAAAAATCTTTCTATAGTTGCAATTAAATTTACAACTAAAAAATAATTAAAAGATTTGATTCATATGTTTTATTTTTGAATCCCATGTTACAAATTGTATAAAGGAGGTTTGTTTTCTATGTTTTCACATTAAAATACATGTGCCATTTTGGGACGAGCTTAAAAAAAACTAACCCTCAAAAAAACATAAAATAAAAAAATAAATTTCATGGTTATTCTTCGGTTCAATTAGTCTTGTGCTTTCTTATCTATTTACGTACCTAGGTAAGTAAGTAGGTCTTATTTTTCTACCTACTTATGTAAGTAGGTAGGTCTTAAGTAAATACATAGGTATGTAAGTCTTAAGATCTACCAACCTACCTACCTATGGTTATGTACGACTTACCTAACTATTAAAATAAATATTTATTTATTTTTATTTTTTTCCAAAATATAATTAATATGCCATGTGGCAATTTTAAAAAATTGTGTCACATGTCACAATATTAAACCATCATTATAATCATAATGGATGATGGAGATCAATATTTTGAAAAAAAGAATTATGTTCAAAAATTTTCATAGTGCCATGTGCCATATTTTAATAGATGGATGACAATTAATGATGTCATAATGACATCATGGGTGTAGTTATAATGGAGTTGCATAGTAGTTGAAAATGAATTGTTTTAACAGAATTGCAATTGAGTTGCAATGAATTGCACAGTATATACAGTGAATTGTAATTTTGTAACTCATGCAAGTTGTCTATTAAAACTCATGATGCATAAATACAGTGAGTTGCAAGTGTCTAGTGCAACTCAAAAATTAAGTTGCAAGGCCAGTTGTAAAACACCTTTTTTTTCATAGTATTGGCTTGTGTAAATTCTACCAATGATCTGGTCATACCTATCAACATTTCTTATTGTGCAAAGGTTGACTTGGGAGGCAATATATGTAATTTGGGGTGTTTGCAAAAACTTCTTTGTTAATGATAACCTTCTTCACCACAAGCTTCCTATTTTGAGGACCTAGACAAACTTGAAGTGCTTCACAAATGTAATCAAAAATTGTAATGCGAGCCTTTGTTAGTCATGTTCATCCATGATGGCCTCAAGCTTTGAAACAACATGTTGTATCTTTTCTTGTTGCAAGTCAATAGTTTGTTTTTTGCTATGGTAACGTTTAACCCTCACCCGTGCAAGGTCTTTCTTCCTCTCATCCTTTGTAAACTTTTGTTTCTGCCCAAGACACTCTACTCTAACTCATTTATCTTTTAGTTTTTTAGCACCCATTGCTCTTCTTGCAAAGAACCTTCAGCCATTGTCAGACCATGGGTAATCAAACACTTTAGTGTGATAAGTTGATAAAACTTTTAACTTACAATAGGTTTTAAAGAACCTATTGTAGCAACAAACTTAACTTGCAATCTAAGCACCAAAGGTTAAAATAGAAATGAATATGTGATGTGTGATGTCATCTGTTATGTGACTTCCACCTATGCTAAACATCCTCATTTTTGACATTTGACATAGGGTGACCATTTTGCTTGTGTTAATATTCAATGCTTATGAATACAAATCAGAAAAAAATCATTATCATGCCCTAATGGACTTTGGAAAATTAGTCAATTTTGATGCTTTCAAAAGTCCATTAAAATACATTTTATGTTCTCAAATGGCATGGGAACTTTTATTTTTGGTTAATTAACATATACTTGAATTTTGGGTAGAAAGATAAGTGTTTTTCATTGAGAATTTTTAGTTTAGTGAGTCCATTTACATGTTTTTCATGGGCAGTTTCACTGGTAGTTTTATGGATGAAAAAGTCCCCCATTTTTTATATTTAATAAATCTCATTTTATTTCTTTTCCTTCACTAACTATACTTATCCAATGTTTAGAACTTGAATCCCTTTAAAATGAATATGAGGTTAAAATTTTCACCTGGATGCATTTGAACTTGAGTGGGTCCAGAAAAAACTACATATGTACAAAATTTTATGGACATTATAGTTTGCAAACAACATGTACTTGTGAATTTTCATAGCTGTGCCACAACTTGTTGCATGCATGTATTTTTCCTTTCAAAAGTCCCTTATCTGTATACCAGTCCCACAAATTGCTTCTTGCTAACTTCATGTATAGCCTTGGGATACTTGGCTTTCTGAATGTTGTTCTTAAATGATGGATAACATCAGAATTGTTACTATATCTTTTTATTGCTGCAACAATTGGTGGCCATAGTTTTGGCTCAAACCAATTTGTGTAAGAACCTCACTGCCCTCGCTTATGCTCCCACCCAACATCTTTTTATTTTATTTCTGCATCTATTAATCACATGGAAACAAACTTTCATGGTCTTCCTACAGGTCTCTTTTCAACATTTACTTGGGGACTTTGAACTTCCTTGCTTTTCTAATTGAAAACTTCTACCTTTCGACACATGATTCTACATGCTGTTGGCTTGAAATTGTAGAGAAAAGTGAAGTAAGGATAGATTGATGTTTCTTTTGGGAGCCCATCTCTCATTAGGATACTACAATTTGAGCTATCTACTTTGAAAGATAAAGCTGTTTCTTACATGTAAAGACAATTGCAACTACAACAATATTCTTAGCTTGTAAGGATAGAAGAAAATAAAATCAAACATTGGGAAGAAACAAACACTAAAAAAAAAGTAAAAAAACACGATAATAACAATTGTCCAAAGTGAATAGAGAAACATAAAAAGCGCCAAACAAGAACTGTCCAAAGTGAACAAAGAAATATAAGAAGTGTGCTAGAACAAGAACTGTCCAAAGTGAACAAAGAAATATAAGAAGTGTGCTAGAACAAGAACTGTCCAAAGTGAA
>Ga0116229_10004364_pt1 | contig 23174 bp, 15 predicted proteins | sample S1TSphgellanicum_3_FD_87313 | JGI IMG/M metagenome (GOLD analysis project Ga0116229, IMG submission 87313) | Host-associated microbial communities from peat moss isolated from Minnesota, USA - S1T2_Fc - Sphagnum magellanicum MG | ecosystem: Host-associated > Plants > Peat moss > Unclassified...
CCACCAATAGCCATTAATAGAATAGCCACCAATAGCCATTAATAGAATAACCACCAATAGCCATTAATAGAATAACCACCAATAGCCATTAATAGAATAACCACCAATAGCCATTAATACATTAATCACCAATAGCCATTAATGGATTAATCACATATAACCATTAATAGATTAATCACCAATAACCATTAATAAATTAATCACCAATAGCCATTAATAGATTAATCACCAATAGCCATTAATATAATAGCCACTAGTAGCCATTCATAGAATAACCACAAGTAGCCATTAATATAATAGTCACCAGTAATCATTAATAGAATAGTCACCAGTAGTCATTAATATAATAGTCACCAGTAGTCATTAATAAAATAGCCACTAATAGCCATTAATACAATAGCCACCAGTAGCCATTAATATAATAACCATCAATAACCATTAATATAATAGCCACCAATAGAATAATTATTAATGGCCATTCGTAGAATAATCATTAATAATTATTAATAGAATAACCATTAAAAAACATTAATAGCCACAAATAGAATAGGTACCAATAGCCATTAATAACCACCAATAACAATAATAAGATAACAACTAATAGCCATATATTATAATTGCTAGGATTGTCAAAAATAATCTAAAGTGAAATAATTTATAATAAACAAAAATAATTTAAGGTGAAGTAATTTTCAATAGCCAAAAGTAACATAGAATAACTACAAGTAATCTAAATTGAAATAATTTACAATAGCCAAAAATAGCCTAGAATAGACAAAAAAACTTACAATAATTGAAAATAACTTAAGGTGAAATAAGTTAAAACAACCAAAATAATTTATGATGATTACAAGTAGTCTAAATTGAAATAATTTGCAATAGCCAAAAATAACATAAAATAGCCAAAAAAGCTTATAATAGCTGAAAATAGCTTAAGGTGAAATAAGTTAAAATAGCCAAAAGTAATTTATAAAAACCTGTAAGTAGTCTAAATTGAAATAATTTACAATAGCAAAAAAAACATAGAATAGCCAAAAAAATTTACAATAGCTGAAAATAACGTAAAGTTAAATAAGTTAAAATAACCAAAAATAATTTATAATAATTGCAAGTAGTCTAAATTGAAATAATTTACAATAGTAAAAAAAACATAGAATAATTTTTAAAAATTACAATAGCTAAAAATAGCCTAAGGTGAAATAAATTAAAATAGCCAAAAGTAGTTTATAATAACTCCAAGTAGTCTAAATTGAAATAATTTACAATAGCCAAAAAAATAGAATAGCCAAAAAACTTATAATAGCTAAAAATAACCTAAGGTGAAATAAGTTAAAATGGCCAAAAATAACCAAAAGTAATTGAGAATAACCATAAATAACCATAAATAATGTAGGGTGAAATAATTTAAATTAATGAAAAATAGTCATATAATAATTGAAAGTAACTTAACATAAATAGTATTATTATATTAACAAAAAAATTCATTTATTAAACTTTTGTTTTTTAAAAGAATGGTCATTGAAATGTTATTGAATAATGATATTCAAATTTTTTTTTTGTTCAAATGATTTTAAACTTTCAGAAGGAAATAAATGTAATTATGTACATTATTGAATTTTTTAAAAAGTAAAGTTGAATCATTTCATTTGAACAAAATCTCAATAAAATGTGAATTTTCAAAGTTTATGTTTCTGTAATGTTTAAAATGAAGTATTTGATAAATAGAATGTAATGTAACATTTATCACAACAAGTGGGGTGGCTTGATGGTAAAGGTGTTTGCCCTCATTTCAAAGGTTAGGGGATCAAATCTCATGGGTGGTGTTGTGTGTGGTCAACAATGGTATGTTGATCGAATAGATTCCTATTGAATTTTTAGGTTAGGTGCTTCGGTTGATTACGTGACCTACCTACCTAGGTTAGGTTTTTAACCTAGCGTAAGTAGTGACACGTGTTAATAAATAATAGACTTTAAAAGTCATGAAATTATCAATAATATTCTATATTAAATAATTAAAATTTAATTAATTTCCATATTGGTTAGTTAAATAACTAACAAGTGATTGGTTTGGTAAATTTATATTTCACTTGAAAGTAACCTTGTTTCACTAAGTACTAGTGAAACAAGTCATTGTCCGTAACAACTAGTCCCCGTTCACTAGGGGTTAAACAATTTTACTAGGTAAAAATGTCAAAATTCATTCAAAAATCTAGTGAAACCCATAGTGAACTAGGACGCATTTCCTAGTAGTGTAATATCAATTCCATGGTAATAAAAAAATTTCATTTAACACAATTTTCCATAATTAACATAATATTCACATAGTAGTGGATATTTTAAGTATTTAAAATTTAATCATTGTTTGAAATATTCACATGGTTTTTGGCTTGTTTGAACTACTTATGAACTAGGTGGCAATACTATCACCCATGTTATGAAGATTAAAATGTTATGCCTTATCATTGTATTACTATTGTGGGGTACACACATGAACATTCAATGAATCACGTCTTCATATTGGTCATATTATGTTTTGAAATATGTTATGAAATGTGAATCACAACGCACTATTAAATTGGATGACATCAATGTGAGAAGTTTGTGATTAAGTGAAAACATGAAATAAGGAACCAATTGTGCCAAGTTAAAGTTCTTTCCAAGGATTGCATTTTCTATGTGGCAATTTTCTATTGGTTTATATTGCATTTTTCACATAGTTTTTCAAACTGAATATGAAATTTGAAGCTAAATATCACATATAACATGATAAAAACTCAATTTGTTTTGCATCTAGCCTTACATTATAGTCAAATCTATAACTTTATTTGGAACTATGATTACAAATTCAAAACTATAATAGTGCTTAAGGATGTTTTAATATCAAAATCTAAAAAGGTATATGTATTTCTATTTTTTGAATGTTTTGAACACATGGATCCCTTCTTGTTGGAATATATTAAAGTTCACAAAAAATTGAAATGATTTGGTGAACATTTGATAAGGAAAAATGATTTTTGAAACAAAAAAGCCACTTGTCCACATGTTTTTCTTGAGTGTTTTAAACATATAAAAGGACTTCTGAATCATGGTGGATTTTCATGAAAATTTTGTAGTTGCAACTTTGAGAGTACAAGAACTTATTTCAAAAATTAAATTATTTTTTTTGATATATAATGTTCCCATGGTGATGTTTCAAAAATTCAAAAAGTATTTTTCAAGGACTATCCACACACTTTGTGGCTACTTATTTCATGCTTTCACCCGATTGATTGATGTAACCCCTTTGCAACTTTAATTCATTTTAGCAACAATAATTGCAAAACCAATATTTCTAGCTAAAGTAGCCTTCTCATGTTTATAAATCCCAATCATATCAAAATGTGTTGGTGAAAAGTATGTTGATTCAAAACCGCCAATCTTGCGTACAAAGATGGTGACTATATCCAAGATATTTGGACTTCATCCCACTGATATATATTGTGCGTAACCTTCTAACATGGCCTAGTACACAGTTATAAAATATTGGAAACTTTTTTCTTCACAACAAGAATTGAAAAAGAAAACATGTTTGGGCAAAGAAAAATTAGGATTTTTCTTATATAAAAATGAACACTTGGTGCAATTCACAAACTTTAATCCTTGCAAACTTTGAACCATTATTTTTCAACATGTTGTTAAACAACATTGTTTTAAAAAAAAATGTGAATTGATATCTCCGACAAATCCAACAAGATCATGTTATCATGAATGTTTTGTTCGTGCTATTGTGAAGACTCTTAATTGTTTGCAAAACCTCATATCTAAATATGGGAAAAAAAACTTATATGATGATAAAATAAAAAAAACCAAATATACAACAAGCTTTTAGAGAAACATCCTTAAATGATAATTCACAAAATTTACCAATCAATATCAATATTGATGTTACATGTGTTGGATCACAAATTGGTCTAATTGATCCAAATTATTGGATACATGATGTTGTTGATTCTTTGGAAAATGCAATTTTGTCACATGAACAAATACATATATTCAACATCATTTGTTCTAAAAAAAATGGTTTACATGTAATTTTAGGTACATAAATTATTTGATTTGTGTGAATATTAAATGTAATTTCATTTTGAATATTAAAACAACTACCATTTAGAAATTATGCATATTTTTATTGCATGTATGAAAAATATAATATGATAATTAATTTTTATATTTATACTATAAAACTCAAATTCTACAAAATATATTGCATCTTTACTAAATTATATAGTCAATTATTCTTTATAACCATGCTTATTCATTATTTGTGTACATGTTTTATGTCACGAACTCTTAGTGGTGGAAATAAAATTTTCATTGAGTATTCAATTAATACTATATGTTAAATTGAAAAAAAATGTTATCCTTACTACAACAACAAGATGTGTAGCATCAAGGCTTAGTTTAAAAGCTTCAATTGTCCACATCATGTTTCATATACAATGCAAAGGATATGTTTGGCCATTATAAGAATTAAGTGTTGAATTTCAAATTCTCAAAGAAACTGACATCATCATTATTGACGAAATGTCAATGATGACAAGTACATTGTTGCAAAACATTGAAACTAGACTACGCCAAATTGAAAATGATACAAATGAACCATACATATCATTCTAAATTAGTGATTTTGGTGGGCAATCATGCACAACTTCTAGCAATATGTCATTGCCATCTATTAGACCTAAAAAATTATTGTCAAAAACATTTTGTTTATAATGCGATTGATTAGAATTTTGCAACATACCATACTTTGAAAACTTCAATTAAACATGTTGAAGATCTAGAATATTGTTTTTTTTTTAACATAATCTATTGTTTAGCACCAATAGAAGAAGAAATTTCATCAATTTTGAACATTTGTAACATTGATGAAAAACTAGTAGAACAATACATTGATGACAACACAATAATACTTTGCACACATCGAAAGGATGTTGCTTACTAAAAAAATTTGATTTTTCACAAAAAAATTCCTACTGACCCAATTTGTGCTCTTCAATTAAAGACAAATGCAATGAATGTTGAACACATTTAGTCTTGGGTCAATAATAAAAGATTCAATCACATGCAACATGTTGCATTGGGAACATTGAAGTACAAATGGGTTAATAGGAGCCATTGGCGTCCCTTTAATGATTTTTGGGGGGAATATTCTTGGAATATCTTCAAAAAAAGTCTTCAAAAAAATCTTTAAAAGTCTTTTAAAAATTCTTTGTATTATTTTGTTAAGTTTTCTGTCAAAAATATGTTGTTTTCAAAGTTTTCCAAGTCCATTTACAAATCTTTTTACTACTTAAAAGTAATGGTTACAAGTTTTTTTACACTACTTTTGAAAGTTCAAATGTTAATGAAATAATTTCATATTTTGGTCATTTATAGAATAATATATGCGATTTGATGATGTACAAAAATTTTAACTTATTTTCAAGTTAAAATTTTTAATAATTCTTTTTAGTGTAAAAAACACAAAATTAAGTAGTGGTTATGCTTGCTTTTGGCTCTAATTGCACCCATGGGTTATGTTGATTGAAAACATTAATTTAAAGGTTGGTGTTGCAAATGGAACCATTAAAATTGTAACAAAGTTAGAGTTTGATTTTAAAGATAATGTTTGCAGCATTTTTATTGCATTCAACCATAAGGATGTGTGCAAATAGTTTTGAAAAAATCAATTCAAAACAAATATGATTCTCAAGGACATTTTTACAAAGCATCATTTCCTTTAATGCTAGGTTATGTAAGTACAAGGCACAAATCCCAAGGTGCAACAATATCATCCAAATTGAGGATACATATTTGTGAATCTTTTGCATGAAGATTAGTGTATGTAATGTTATCTAAAGTGACAACTTGGACAAATTTGAAAATTGTTAACAATCTTCAACCCTTAGACATACAACCTATATATGTTGCCATGGATTTTAGAAAATGTGAACATTGTTGTAAATTGAGATACTAACACATGTATCATTGTAATCTAGTATGGACTATGTGCAATTTTTATGATTAGTTTTACCAATTTTCTTTCCACTCAGATTTCCACGCTAGAATGCACAAATTGAATTTATTTCTCTAGCTTCAAATCCTAGGTCGAGAGTTATACTTTTAAAATTTAAAGATGTCATTTCTTATGAAACATATATACCAAATGCTATACTTACATTTTTAATTTACATATTTACTATATGAAATGTTTATTAGATATTGAGTGTTAATTACATTTATTATTAAGACATATTTTTAATTGGGTAAAAACATCTTGATAATTGATACATAGGCATTTGGAATTTAATATGTTAACATTTAGTATGAAATGTTTTTACAAAATTGGCATCCAAGTTAAATAATATTATGCACATTCTATCATGTATTCTAACTACATGTCTTTCACGTCAACAACTTGAGGCTTTCTACAACTATTTGTTAATTTTATTTTTTTAAGATACGAGTTTCAAATTTAATAGCTATCCTTATGTCATTATGATCTTGGTTTCATGAACCATTGGAACAAAACAAACAAACAATGTTCATATATAGATATTTTTGTAGTTCATTTGAACATTTATTTGAGTGATTGTTTCAAAGTTTAAATTTTAAAAAATAATATGAGATGTACCCACATCTAATTAATAAAATTAATAATAGGCAATAAATGAGTGCGGTTCCAAATTCTAATGAGTGTTGGTTGGATTTTGGTGTTTCCATTTCTAGACCCAACCACAATATTAAGACACACCTTATTTTTAGACCCATTACACACATTATAAGATTTCAGTTTTTTATAATAATATGGATTGAAATGCCCTTCACCCACTAAATGTAAAACATTGCTTAATATATTTATTGAACATCAATTTAAGAGGGTCTTGAAACAAAATTGTGTTTGTTCCTTCTTGGTTACAACCATGCATTACACGTCCAATTTAATTGTTAGAAAAAAGAAAAAAAATGAACCCAACAATTGAAAAGGGAAAAAATACTAATACCCTTCATGTAAAATTGGGCGCTAGGCCTACCCCCACTCCAAGTCCCAAAAGGGACCACCTAGTTAGTTAATTCTTGAGTGTTAATTGTCATAATGCCTTGATCTAATGTCCATACTTTGGTTCCACCATGAATTTTAGTAAAAATTAATTCTTGCACAACTTTTGGTAATTCATGGAATTGATCTAGAAAGCAATTTTTAGAGTTTGTATGAAATCAACCCATGCCCAACCATGGTGACAATGTTGTCTTAACAATTCAAATTGGTTCTTTCTATCTAGTTATAATATTTAAAAACATTTATGTCCAAATTGTTTTTAAACACACTATCTATAAATTAATACGTGACTTTTCAACATTCTTCATATGTGAATAGATTTGCAAATGATAATAATCTATATATATTTTCCTTGTATGATCAAGGGTGTTATTGTTGATCTGCCTTTTTTTAACTTATATATTCCCATACAAAACCCTTCTTTCCAATTTTCTTTAATTTGGGTCTTATAAATTAGTAAATTTAACCAATAGAATCCTAAATAATATTGATGCAATTCCACCCATCCTTGTGTAGAATTTGGATGTATTAACTTTTTCATTCTAATTTTAATAATTAATTTTTTTCTTCAAGATAATTTTTAGTTGGTTGATATATTTCATTACCATGAGTTCAATGAAAATATTTCTTCACATTTCAAATAGATCTATGAAGAATATGTTTGAAGGTTTTTAGAAGCATTAAAAAGAAATGTCAAATTGTAACTATAAAGAAACTTTGCAATCAACATATGCAATTAAAAATCCATTAGTTACATAAGTGAAGTTGCATTCAACATTTCGTCACAAATGACTCACTATGATGTTAGCACATTCCACATGGATGACATGTACAATCAACATATACAAATTCATCCATAAATAATTCATATGCAATTTGCAACTAATCCCCATTTTTGCAAGTAAAATATATAACCCACTCACATATTGCCACTTGGAAGAATCAAAATTTGCCACATGGCATTTTTAATTATCAAATTTCAATTTCAATTTATGTAGGTAAGTAGGTATTTGCCGTGGGGGGGTGTAGATGAAAACAAGAAAACCAAGAAGCAAGGATAGAAGATACATTTGGACACTTACTAAAAGGATGTATGTCATAGAACCATTATAATAAAGGCCATTATACAAAGGATTGCAAATTATGTAAAAATGATGAACACAATATTGAATAATGCGTACAAAGGATATATAGGGGATGATGTCCACGCAAGGAAGTTATGGCTAAATTATGTGGCACAAACAAAAATAATAGTTGTTCCCAAAAAAAAATTATTTGTAATTATATGCAACCCAACAACTAAGGAAAGTAAGATAATTGGGAACATCACAAACTTAGCAAGGCTTTGGAGGTTCATATAAATTCTATGCATAATTCATTTTTCATAGGTTCATACAAAGTCATATCAATTTTGTGTTATGGTAATATGAATAATATTTGTAGGTATTCAATATCTTAAATATTCAAATAGATGAGACAGTGTTTTCAAATAACATATGTGAATATTTATGTTTAGTACACAAAAATTTCATAGGTTTATGTAAAATTACATCATGACAATCGCACAAATTCTGTTAAAATATAAATTGTATGTACTTCACATCAAGACATCAAAAATAAAAAAGACACATCATTTATATAAAAATAACATATATATTTTTCATGCCATTTTTACACTTTAACGTCCATGGATTTTGCACGGACATATTGTTTTATGATTTTCACACTAATTCTATTGAAATTTTGTGATGTTAGAACTTTGTAATGAATTCATGGAGGACAAGGATGGCAAAATAACCAATTTTTTTATAAAACCAAGGAGGTCATTATAACCAAAACAATTATAACCATGGGATTGTTTAGAAGGTGTATTCTAAATTGCAAATAATGCCATTTTTTTATAGATGATGGTGGTTTGGATTTTTGGTTTGAGACAACCAAAAGACAATGGTCATATGCAATCATGTCACCAAAAGTAAGAACTCTTGTGCTCAAATGTTGGATCAAGGAGACTACCATATCTTTTGATGCACAAAAGGTTAGCAAAAAAACAATTGGGGGTGAAGGGTGACAACACACTACGATGACCTTCTTTGGGACACTTTTCCATTCACTAATAAAGGTATTTTTGTATGAATTCCACAAAATGTAGTCCATTTAATTTTGAGTTTAAATTTTGGAGTTTTGGTTTAAAAATTTTGAGTTTTATAAAACTTATTTTATCTACTATTATTTTAAAATAAATAAATTCAATAATATAAAAGACAGGTATATTTCTATGTACATAGTATAACAAAGATTGTTTTGTCATTTTAAATAGCCCTAATATTTGATTTCATTAATTTTTTTTTTAAAAAATTAAAAAAATAGGTCCACCTTAGAACACTTCTCACATTCCATTTGCAAGTGATTGTTTGTGAAAATGTTTATTTACCACATACGTATGACTAGCATTGTAGAAAAAACCCATTTATGACATGAAAATAGCAAAGGTTTCAAATGGTTCACAAATTTGGTTTAAATTATGCGAAATGACATGTGAAATAACTACTATAAATTTCATGAAAGTTAAAAAATTTCATTTCAATCATTTTTGGAATATATTTGCATTTTTGAGTATGTCTTCACACGTATTGTTTTCATGCAAATATTTCCAAGCCACCATAATATGAAGAGAAAATGATTAAATATTTTTTCCATTCTTTTTTTTAGTTATGTTTTACCATAATATCCAAAAACATTGTGAAAATCTTTTGTAGTTTTGACATGGTTTAGGTTAAAAAATGACCACCTATAAAAAGAATACAATGTGATTACACAAAGGGGGTCACCGTAGGGTGAAAACATGAAAAATGAGCCAATCACACCAAGGTTTAAGTCCTTTCCAATAACTACATTTTGCATGTGGCAATTTTGTATTGGTTTATATTGCATTTAAAAAACTGAATATCAAATTTGAAGCCAAATATGACATATAACATGATAAAAACTCAATCTTTTTTACATCAAGCCTTACATTGTAGTCAAATCTATAACTTTACTTTGAACCACGATTACAAATTCAAAATTATAATATTGTAAAAGGACATTCGAGTATTAAAATCTAAAAAGGTATATGTATATATATTTTTGAATGTTTTGAACATGTGGATCCCTTCTTGTGGAATATATTAAAGCTCACAAAAAAATTGAAAGGATTTGGTGAACATTTGATAAAAGAAAAAGACTTTTGATACAAAAAAACCACCTATCCACATGTTCTTATTGAGTGTTTTAAACATATAAAAGGAATCTTGAAACATGGTGAATGTTCATGAAAATTTTGTAGTTGCAACTTTGAAAGTATAAAAATTTATTTCAAAAATAAAACAATTTTTTTCAATTTTCCCATGGTGATTTTTCAATTTTTCAAAAAATAGTTTTTAAGGACTATCCACACACTATTTGGTTCCTTTTTTCCTACTTTCACCCTATAGTGCGCTTTCACCCAAAAACAAATAATAGAACATCCCACCCACTTGTTACAAGTGTTTCAAGTAAATAACTCATTCAATTGTTTAACAGGTTCTAAATGACACATTTTAGTGCAAATACATTAACATTAATGAATACTTTGTACTTATTTCTAGTTATGAGTGGAGTTAGCAATTTGTCAATTATTTAGAAGTGCTCACATGTAGTTCAATCTCGAAATCCTTTGCATTGCAACCAAAGTTCTTCACTATATTCAAGGAAAAAATCCCAATACATCAATCTAATTCACAACTTTCTCTAATTTGAGATCGTGGTTTATGTGGCACATGAAAGCATGGAACACATGTTGCCATTACCACACAAAACTTGTGGAGCTATGCATTGGTCTAAACAACATGTGCTCCAAACATAAAGTTGATGGCCATTGTCCTTGTAGGTGCATAGATATTTGCAACCCACTTGTCACTCAAGATACAAGGCAATGTTTTGCCCATCAAACCTCACTTTCACATGTTATCTAACTTGTGGAATTCTATTTTGTGTGAAAAAATAGATGGAGAGGATTGGCACAAAAAAGCTCATTTAATGGGTGATTGCATCCCATGTGGGATTAAGATGTTATAGGTGTGCCCTATTGAAGAAACAAAAAGTATCAAGGTTGTCCAATGGCAATGATATGTTAAAGTGATGGCTAGACAAAAGGACAATGGAGAAATAAAAAAGTCACATAATTACAATACATGGATATACCAACACGTACTAGAGCTTTTGGAATACCTACATCCTAGACTAAAGGACTTTGTGATCTACAATTTTGTTGCTAAGTGGCAGGACAAGGTACCTCAAAATAGATCCCATGATGTTTATTTTCAGGTAACTTGGCTTTAAAATAGAAGGCATTAGTTGTCCTTCAATATAATGTCTATTGTAGTCCTTTCTTGAATATTGAATCCTTTCTAGTTATTTTATGGAAGCCAAGCTAAATTATGTGGAAATGGGATTGTTGCTAACTCCTTTTAAGTCCTTTGCATCTAATCTTCAATAGTCCACTAACTGCTCTTACTTAAACTAGCCACTCCTTCATAGGTACTATGTGTGCTAGAATACTAAGTCTATTTTTCATCCTTTAGGTCCATTCCTTTTAAAGTCCTTTGGGCCCATTTTTTTCTAGGTTTCTAAATGGTTTTAATTTTTTATAGGTCCTTTGAGTGCACTCCTTTCTAGGTTCATTAGGTCTAGCCTTGCATCTTCTTATCATGCCAATTCACTGCATTTGACTTAAGTAAATAATCTTTAATACATATTTGCTACCTACATTCCTTATTTCCTACCTACCTCAAAACATATTTCCATGTTTATTTTCATTTCACATGGCTTTATATTACAACTTGGAAACATATTTCCTTTGATGTAGGCTCCATTGTAATCCTTTCTTTTGGTTCTTTCTGGGAAGCCGAACTCATTTGTGTGGACATGGAGTTGTTTTTAACACCTTTCAAGTCGATTAATTTTTCCTATTTAAAGAAATAATCTTTGGTAGGTCATGTGTGTGCTTAAATAGGTGGTATTTTTTGGGTCCTTTGGGCCAAATTCCTTGTAGCTCCTTTTCAAAAATTAATGGTGTTTGGTCCTTTGTCCATAAGATTTTTCATATATGTTCATACATAGGTGCATTAGATTGATATGTTCATTGATTGTTGTTTGTTTCAATAGGAATTCAAGAGAATTTTGAAAGACATTTTAGATATGCATCTTATCCTACATTGATTTAATTTTCAAAAAACTATGTTTTCAAAAAACAAAATGAGGTTGCAAGATATGCACTAGTACAATTTCCATATCAACATTTTGGTCCACATCACCTACAAGAAAAACTTAGACTTTGTTAGCACAACTCCTAATCAAAGTCCACTAGTCTTGAAATACGTTCATTATCACATTTTAAATGACAAGACCCATGATAGTTTATTTGTCTAGCATGTCTTGACCTTGCACTAGGAGTATTTGAAAGGTAAAGGATGTTATTCTAAAGAACACATCGTATGGATTGATGGGTGTTCTACACAATTCAAAAGTACAAAAACATAGTACTATGTTGCCATGTATTCACATCTTATGACCTGAGGGGGTGCAAATGTGTTGGAATTTTTTTGCATCTAGTCACAAGAATGGCAAGGTTGACAATGTATGTGCACTCTTCAAATGGGAGATTTGCAAAGGAAATCAAACCACAAGCAACAAGGCTACAAAATGCACATGATGTTGTCACTTTTTGTTAACAATGAACATGTATAATATAGCTCACCACTATTATTTACGTTCAAGTTGATGATGTCCTACATTCTTTGCCATAAGCTTATGCATTTTTCGTAAACAATCCTCTTTTCCAAGCACTATTCGTTGATGTTTAGTACAAGGCATCAAATTCTCCTATAGTGTATAGGATCTTTAATTGTTCTTTCTTAGAATACTTGACTTTCAAATATTTTCCATATGTTCATACACATGTCTCCATACCAAGCACAAATCAATGATGTTTAGGTATAAGGTGCATGATGTTGTCCTATATTGCAAGGTCCTTTATAGTCCTTTCCTAAAATATTGATATTTGAAAGTCCTTTCTAATTCTTTCTTGGAGACCAAACTAATTTTTGTGGACATGGGGTTGCTACTAATAACCTTTAAATCATTTGGGTTTAGTCCAAATAATAGTCCTCTAATGGATTTGATTTAAATTACTTTTACTAATTATGCCAAGTCCCTATGACAATACATATTTTCATTTTGAAGTGCAAAAATTATGGGGAAAATTGAAAAATCTTTGTTAAACATTTGATTTAAGGGTTTCATGTTTACACGTGTAGTCCTTGGTAAATCCTATGTGTGCTTAAATGGGAAATCCTTTTTAGGTCATTTGGCACCACTTGTTTTAGTAGGTCCTTTTTAGGTTGATGATGTGTTACTTTTTGCCCATATGTTCATACACAAGTTTCCATTCCAAGCACTATCCAATGATGCTTAGGTATAAGGTGCATCATGTTGTCCTATAGTGCAAGGTCCTTTACAAATTCCTTTTCAAGAATATTTATGTTTCAAGAATCATTTCTAGTTTTTTCTTCGAGGCTAACCTAATTTTGTGGACATGGGGTTGCTACAAATAACCTTTAAGTCCTTTCGGTTCAATCCTAATAATAGTCTTATACTTTCTTCTATTTAAACAAATAGTCCTTAGTAGGTCCTATTTATGGTTAAATACACTAGACCAAAACATGGAAAATACAATTGCATAAGCAACTAGCACTATAGTCCTAAACCACATATATGATTAGCCATGATTAGATGATTGTTAGTCCATATGGCCTTGTGATATTTACCAAGTTAGTTACAAAAATGGCATAGTCATAAGTGCCATTTGTGACTATGTCCTCCATGATAGTATGACATCTTCAATGGCCAAAATTTAATTTTAAAATATAATTATAATTAATTTTAAATAATGTCGTGTTGCCACATGGCAACCTAGGATGACTCAATTCAAGATTTTATTAACCACTTATGAATTAACACATGGCGATTTAAAATAATGAATTTTTTTCCTATCCATCATATGATGCCACGTTGCAATCAACTTTTAGTCAAATAATGACACTTGGAACCTAGCCTAGGCCACCTACTATGCTAAGAGCCCTAGGGTAGGCACCTTAGGCTAGGTCATTGCCTACATGCCAAAGTTGAAGGGGCTAGGTGACCTAGCCTACATATTGAAGCCTAGGGGGTTAGGCGACCTAAACTAGGTTAAAATGTAGCCTAGGTTTTGCTAGTTATAACCTAACGTCCTAGGAAGCCTACCCATGAATACTCCCCTAAGAACCTAGATAACATATAGGATGAAGGTAAAAAGACTTGAACCCTCACCTCCACTTTTAGAGGCCAAGTTTTTTTTTTGGTTACAAATGAAGTTATCACAAATATATAAAGAATAAGGTTTTTTAGCTTAGGTTAACCTAAGCTAACCTTGACCACCCAACAATCTAGCCTAGGCTTCCATAGGCTATTTAAATCAAATCTAGGTCTTCCTAGGCTAAACTTAAGTAACCAAGTCTACCTTGGGGAACTACTTCAGTTAAACTAGGCTATTTAGGTTTAACTTATGTTAAATTAAACTATACTAGGCCAAACTAGACTATATTAGACTAAATTAAACTATTTAGGTTTAAGTTAAGCTAAATAAACTATGTTAGGCTAAACTTGGCTAAAATAGGTTATTTAAGTTAAACTTGGCTATAGTAATTTATATTATGCCAAACTCGGCTATATTAAACTATTTAAAACTAAACTTGACTAAAGTAAGTTATTGAGGTTAAATTTGGCTATACTAAGTTATATTAGGCTAAACTTGACTAAAGTAGGTTATTTAGGTTACACTTGGTTATACTAGGTTATATTAAGTATATTTGGTTATATTAAGTTAAGTTTGGTCAAAGTAGGTTGTTTAGGTTAAATTTGATTATATTAGGTTATACTAAGTTAAAATTGGTTAAATTAAATTAAACTATGTTAAACTTTGCTAAAGTAGGTTATTTAGGTTAGACTTGGTTATTTTAAATTATAATAGGTTAAACTGGTGTCGTGATGTGTAATGTTGTGACATATGGTGTCATAAGGCTGTAAATCCATAGTAAAAATTACTAAACAAAAAGACTAAAACCAATCAAAGGTAGAAATTAGTCAACTAAAAAGATATGCACGCACATATATATACAATGCACAAGAAGAAGTTGAGATGAAATTTTCATGTATCCCCCCCCAGACTTGAGCCGAAAAAAACGTGGTATGGTCTGAATAGAAATCAAGGTGCTATAGTAGAACATGATGAACAATACCAAATGCCGGTGGGAACTTGAATGAGTTCTAGCTTGAGGCAAAATAGATGGTATCCACCATTACAATTATCGCAAAACAACATCTTATCAGCATTGTCTGTCCTTTGACATACATGACATGGATAGTCAAGTGGAGGAATCCAAGTCAACATGATGATGGTAGGATTTAAGTTCGGCAAGTGGCAGGGTGCACAATTTTTGGAATGATCCCGAATTGTGCGTCCGTTAGCTCTTTGCAACTCCAACACACCTAAAGGCCTGATCACCTTAATCCTCAAGATAGTGCGACTGGAAGAAGTGTCTAGAGTATCATTAGGTTGCCATAGGAGATACACAAAGCCACCAACATCAAATTGTCTCACCTTAGGTTTGTAATTGCCACCTTGTGTGTGTGCATACCATAAGCTATTTTGATGTTGTGCAATGGACAACTTCTCCATGGCCATGGGCATAACCCTCCTGAATAGAACAACCTTCTTTGCGACGATCCTAGCCTAAGTGGCTGGGGAGTCCAAGTCCATGACCTAGTCCATTTGAGTAGCAATGGACGAGGGTGGAATGGGATGTCTCTTAAAAAGTAGAAAGGAAGGAGAAAAATGAAACAAAGAGGCGTGTTTGGACATCTTGTAACCCATGGCGATGTAAGGCATGGCCATGTCCCAATCCTCTTTGTTCCTAGTGAGGCAAATCTTCTGAAATCCCTTTTTGCATGTTTGAACCATCCTCTTTACAAGGCCATTAGCTTGGGGGTGATCCTTTGAAGTCCGGCGATGGTCAATGAAAGCATGGTCAAATAGGTCTTGGAATTCTCCTCTGAATCTTCATCCTTGATCAATAAGGCACTCAACATAAGCCCTAAACCTACTTAGGACCTGTTGTAAGAAAACATGGTTGGTGTTGTGTGATGATTTGTCTGGCATGCAACAAGTTCGACCCACTTTGAAAAATGTTCAATCATAATCATGATATAGACATTACCCCTGGAGGTCTGTGGTAATTTTCTAGCTAAATCACATGACTAGCGATAGAACATGCCCTGAATAGGGAGTGGAGAAAGCGTGAGTTGTCAAGAGGAGAAGGAAGTTCTCACTATATCAAATTGTTCACACCTAGCAATGATGTCTCGAACTTGAACATACATACTTCTCCAATGGTAATGAAGAGCGAGAAGGCTATAAGTACGTTTAACTCCAAAGTGTCCAAGCTCCAAATGTACCTTCTGAATAAGACCGAGTCGTTCATGTGGTGGAGGAACCATTCTGTCACCTCATGGTAAGCATCAGACGAGGTGATTATCCCTCCATAATAACGTTTGGACCGTTGTTGTATGCAATTTCGATGACTTGATGTAATTTGGGGAAGGTATTCCCCATGTTGAAGAAAACTTAGAACATCCAAGTCCTCCCATATATCCACAAACGGATGTTCAACCATGTTACATTGCAATAATGCAAGATAACTAGATGCATAAGATACATGTATTGTTGGAATTTGGTTGGAATTTTGCTTGGCTTCTAAGAAATCTTCAAAGGTAGTGAGGGGCCTCCATGACATGGTATCCACGTTATGATGTGTAATACCATGTTAGTGAATAACCTTGAATTCATATTCCTGAAGTATAAGCGCCCAACAAGTTAACTTACTAGTAAGCTTGTCGTTGGTCATCAACCACTTGATAGGTTGGTGGTTAGTATATAAAGTGAATTCAATGCCATAAAGATAGGGCCTAAAATGTATGACGACCCATACAACAACAAGACATTTCCCCTCGTATGAAGAGTAGTTGTTCTCACCCTTGTTGTTACTTTGGGATGCATAGGTGATAACATATTCCTTGCTTTCTTCATCAAGTTGGCCAAGAATAACACCAATACCAAGAGCATTCAAGTTAGTGTGTAGAATGAAAACCTTGTTGAAATTTGGTCTTCTTAGAATGGGGAACTCTGAAAGCTTTTCCTCGAGTGTGTCAAAAGCTTCCTGAACCTCTTCACTCCATGTCCAAGTAACATTATTTTTTAATAATACATAGAAAGGATGAGCAATAGTACTGAAGTCTTGGACATAAATCCTATAGTAGTCCAATGACGCTCCTCAAAGTGTGAACATTAGTAGGATTGGGCATTTCTAAAATGGCTACTACTTTGACCCAATGAGCCATAATACCATTTGGCAAAATTCTATGTCCAAAGTAGACTACTGAGGTGACAACAAACTCACATTTTTTAAGATGGATTTTCATATTGACTTCGTGGAGTCTCTTGAATAACTCTTCAAGATGAGCCAAGAGTTGTAGGAGTCCTTTGCTATGCAGTAGGACGTCATCTTTGTAGCACTTTAGGAAATTTGCCCTTTTAAAAACCTGGTCCATGACTTGTTGAAAAAAGACATGCGCATTTTTCAATCCAAGAGGCATCACAAGGCATCCCCATAACTTGTTTCCATGAAATGTCATTTTCTTGCGATCCTTTGCAGCAAACACAATTTGGTTGAAGCCTTGCTTCAGATCCACAATTGTGAAGATGTTTGAGTCTCCAATGCTATAAAAAAATTCTTCAAGGATGGGCATGGGGTACATGTCCTAAGGTGTAACCATGTTCAAAGGCTTATAATCCCCGCACATCCTTTTCTGAATCCATAATCCAGCTAAATCCTTCTTTGCTAGCATTATTGTAGCGACTACGAAGTCAGAACTTGATGGTTGAATGACACCAACCTCATGGAGGTCTTTGCATCTTTCATCTACTAGTTCCCACTCATGCTTGCTCAACCTATGCATCCTTCAATAGATGGGTGTTTCATCTGTAAGGTCTATAGAAAACTGCACAGTTTTACACCTACCTAAATCTTTAATTGAGAATGTGAACACATTCTCATATTTAATTAGCAAGTCTATGACTTGGTGTTTCTTTTTCTTGGTGAGCTAGTTCTCCATAATGAAAGGGTAGTTGGAAACACATGGAATGGAGTTGGAAAGTGTGTTTGAAAAACTTGGTGTATTGGGTTCTCCATTATCCAATTGTGTAGATTCATAGAAGGTTGTAATTGTTTTTCTAGAAGCTAATGTACCTCTAGGTGTATCAAAAACAACTTGAGTCAAATTACATGGTACTTCCTCCCCTCCAACACGAGGAGTGAAATGTAGATTGTTGAAGATAAGCAAGTATACTTGGTCAGGGTGCCATGTAGTCGCATTGCCAGAGTTGCAAGTTGATTGAATAAGTGTTGGTGTTGTGTACATTTGAAAGAGTACATAGGTTACCAACAACCATGTAAGGGAATTTAGGTCCACACCTCTCCCCAATAGAGCGTTACGCTTTAATCTAGTCAGCTTGGTGTGACTAATAGTGCTAGTTTGGAACCCCATAGCTTTTTTTTTTTTTTTTGGGGCTTAGTTCATCCCAAGTGGCTAAAGCATGACAATACATTAAGCTTGGTCCATCTCCCTGAAAGGCATGTGCTCCTGGGAAGGAGACAAAGGTGGGCCAAGCACCTTTTGGTTTTCCTATTGTGTTCGTAAGAAACCAAAGAGGTTTTTCTTACTTTGTAACTAGTTGGCAATATATGATAAACCAATATGTGAGAAACCTACAGGTTGGGGTCTTTGATGGTGTATCTCAGAACCAACTATAAAACTAAAGGTGGTGCAAGGTTGGTCCACTAGTTGCGTAATTAGTGGGCATAAGAATCACATTATGTCGCATCGAATAAGAGTAGCTCTACAAGGTAATGCTTGACCAACGTGTAGTGTTTTTGGACTTTCTCCCTTTGGTCAAGCTGAGAAGGGGTGTTCTTAATTACATAACCAAGCGTAAGAAAAATGGATTGAGCCTAGGTGATCAATCGTACCATGTTTGTGAAAAGACCAGATCTTGTGTCACTCAAGCCTTTTCCAAATCTAGCCGTTGAAAATCCTTGACATTCCCAACTTGAAATGATGAGGTCCATAGGGCCAAGTAATTCCATATGCTTCTTTTGAATTAGTTGTATGTCAAAGGGCAAGAAAGTGAAACTAGCCTTCCATGTAGTGGTTGCAAACTATTGTGGAAATCTTGCTGGGAGTTCCATCATTCTCGATGGCGCCATTTGTTTTGTAATAGGATCAATGTCTATGTAGAATTACCTCCAAACCACCATCCTTGACTGTAGTAAGGCTTCGAGACCTATACCAATACCACCAAAGAGCTCTAGTAATATAATCCTTTCCTTAGGCGATGTCCAAGTGATAGTTGACAAAGTACTGGTTTGATCGGTTCGCCATGGCTCTCCATGTTCTCAAAACTAGACATAGCTTTGACCAAGGGCTCGTGGGTTGCTTTGAACCTCTGTAAAACCTCTGGTCCGTGTTGAATGTTAGTAGGAACCACCCTCAAGCTTTCAGTAGCTTGGGCGTAAGCTGTCTCTTCTTCATCTCCCTCTATCCATTCGTGGTTAACTTGTAGGAAATAATGTGTGCTTCCTTGAGCATACAATGGTGAGCCATAGGACTATGGTTCCGATGTAAATCAAAGGGTATGTATCCTAGGTGGTGGCCATCAATCTCCCAATCCACTTGGTAGTACACATGCTCAAACTAGTTGTCAATTGTGAAACCTTGTGGAAACATAGCCTCTTGCCCAATGAGCACATCGTAACTAGTGGCATTGGTGACTAAACATTTGACTTATAGGCAAAGCTCCTGATTTGTACCTTTATTAAAGTTAAGTGTAATCAAATCCGAGCTCTCCCCAAGTACCTCCTCTACGCTCCCACTAGCGGTGTGAATTTGCCACATAGATTTTCGTAGTTTGGAGTCGAACATGCCCATTTTTTTGGCAAATTGAACTCCAAGAATCAGTGGTTGGGCACCTGTATCAAGAAGTACCATTCTGGGTGTATGTCATCCCACCTGGATTGTTGACTCAATATTGTCAATAATGACAACCGGTGGTGATGGAAGTTCTCTCATTAAGCACCACCTTCAGAAATAAGTGAGAGACTTTATGGAGAAAATGGCTATCCATAATGCCTTTGCTAAATAACAAATCCACAAGTGAGGTGTTCTTAGCTCTTTTTTAATATGTGAATGTAGAATCAGAGGTAGAAGAGCCCATTAGTTTAGCCATGTTAGAACTAGTGACCAGATCATGAACACCATTTGTAACACGTGAGCCAATTGAATGTCTCTCCAAGGTGTTGGATGGGACCCTTATAGCATGTGGATCAGGGATTGGTAGAGGACCTGATGTAGTGTTCAAGGTATCCTTTAGTACTGCAATTATGTCCTTGGTGCTTAGCTTCAAATCTTAAAACAAAACAATGGTGTACTCATTAGCTTTTACACCACCATGCATTTGAAGTTGGCACTCCATAAGTTGATTGGTGAAAAACTATGTGTGCCCTAGTAGCTTGTGGTGTAGTAGTCTCCTCCCTCCTTGCCAACAAGGTGCATTCTTCTTCTGTGTTGAGAGGACGAAAAGATTGTGGCATGACTGTTCGAGCTCCTCTAGCCTTGGTAATAGGACTTGAACCAAATGTGAGTCCATCAGTTTGAATTACTTGCCTAATGGCAAAAACTCTAGGTGCCACACTAACCTCTAGTGTCGCGAAGTAGGAAGGGTAAAAAGAAGTAGCAAATTCTAGTGAGAGACTAAAATTGTGTGCATTGGAAAGAACATACTCCCCAACCATGGCATTGTGTGAGAGGCCATAGAATGACCTAAGAGGTCCCTCCCGTGGTGTTGGACCCTGTACAGATTGGGCATGACTAATTGGTTGGGAGGACTTGCCTTTTCGATTAGCAAGTTGGGCCCTTAATGATTCGAATTCATTTTGTAGAGCTTGAACTTGAGTGGCATGGGCTTGAAACACCTCCCTCTTATCAACATTGTGCTCCTTCTTCTTAGCATTCTTACTGAAATTACCCTTGGTGGGGAAAGCTTGAGTGGAAGGCCAAGGTGCCTTGGCTTTAAGTTAATGGGTAACGGAAGATGTTGGCAGATTTTGCCATGGTAATCAGAGTTACTTCCATTCCGAGAACTTGGTAAAACAAATAGCTTCCTGATGTCCCTCTTTCTCACAATAATCACAAAAGAGATCCTCGGAAGGAATGTTACACTCACTAGCTTTGTGGGTAGGATTGCCATAGTAGTTGCAAGAAGGTAGGATGGGTGTAGTCAAGTGCACTATTTTAGCCCTTGAAGAAAAATGCGATGATCAGGTTGGCACAGTTGGTGGAGGTTGAGGCCTTGAATGTGATGGAGGCCTCATAGTATTGGCCTCATAGTGTGCATGAGCCAGTTCCAGCTTTTCAAAAATGTTGTACACATCCAACAAAGTGTACAAGTTTCTAAATTCTACAAAAACCTGTTGCAAAACTTGTGCATGGAGTGTTGGAATACCTTCCAACGAACGAAGATACCAATGGGCAGTTTCCAGGTTTGTGATGCTTTCAATATCTTCTTTAAGCTTGAGAAGCCTACTGTAGAGCATCTTGAGGGTTTCATCTTTTTATCGAGAGAAGGTGGCGAACTGCAAATTTTTTTCAGAACTCTTCACCAGAAATTTCAACTCAAGAACTTAAAAGAATTCCCCCATTGGATTAGCAAAAGTTGGTGCATGGATGGTGGGAAAAATGTTTGTGGTAGTAGCAATGAGTTGTTGAGGAGAAAGGTTTATTGAAGTAGGTACCAGATTTGGATTATTAGGCACAGTCCCATGATGTGCAATGGTAGCTTAAGTGTAGCTTGAGAGGTAATGGCGATTATTGTGGCATAATTTGGATTGGGGATTTGGGTGACACCTAAAATCCTCGAAAAATGTTGTTTGTAGACATCTAATGCCTCATACTGCACATAATAGGCCAATTGTTTGAATGCGAACACCTCGATGTAATTAGCGCCATACTTAAGCTCTAATTCATAAACCACAGTTGAGAAAGTTGCCTTGAACTTCCTCAAAGAAATGGTACCTAGCCTTCCGTTGAACTTCTTAATTCTCCTAGAGGAACTGCTGACCTCCATGGTGTATATGGGTGTAAAGGTAACAACTTGCAACGAAATATACGGTGATGGTGTGAAAGCTAGTGCAGCAGCAGGTGTACCCCACTAATTAACCCCTCTAAATGGACTCTAATGTACCATTGATGTAGTGTAGCTTGAACTTGAATTCTTGGTAGGAATTGTACTAGATGATGGTGGCGCTGTAAACATTTGATGGTACTATTGTAAAGATCATGAATTCAAATGATTGTGTGTTACTTCGTAGCTAATACCTTGGCTCTGGTTGAACGGTAGTGCTCTCATCATCTAAGGACATTATGTTGTCCCATGCCCCAAAATTTTGTAGCAATATAAAGCACTAAATATGGTTTGAAGAATATGGTATTGAATATGAATGGCGATGGACGAATGTTTGCGGACAAAAGTCCATGGATAGAAGTTTGTGAACAAAAGTCAAACAAAAATCCGACAAACGTTGGACGAAAATCAAACGACGGCAATGTGATGGAAGGTGCTATGGACACCACAACGTTGAAGAGCGCCCATAAACTCCGTAGTAATGGCAGATGCGATGTGATGGCCATGGCGCTTTGAGGTGTGTGTGAACTCCGTGGCAATGGTGGGTGGCAATGCAATGAATGTGGCACTGCAAATCGCGACATTGTAACTCGCGACATTGCATAAATTTTTTTTTACTTGATGCTACACCCAGCTTTAAGAGTCTTCGAGGCAAAGGGGAGAGAGAGAGAGAGAGAGAGA
>Ga0116229_10004367_pt1 | contig 23160 bp, 23 predicted proteins | sample S1TSphgellanicum_3_FD_87313 | JGI IMG/M metagenome (GOLD analysis project Ga0116229, IMG submission 87313) | Host-associated microbial communities from peat moss isolated from Minnesota, USA - S1T2_Fc - Sphagnum magellanicum MG | ecosystem: Host-associated > Plants > Peat moss > Unclassified...
GAAGGAAAAGCAAAAAAGGGGAGGGGAAAGGGGGGGGTTAAAGGTAAGCCCCCCCCCTTTTTTAAATTTTTTTTTTTTTTTTTGGTTTTTTTTTTTTTTTTTTTTTTTTTTTTTTTTTTTTTTGTTTGAAAAGAAGAAAATGCTAGCAGAAATTGCTTGAAACGAAAAGGCAAAAGCAAGAGCTAAAAATGAGAAGGCAAAGCAGGAGCTTGAAGGTAAATTCCCTCCCTTCTCTGCATTTTTTTTCTTCTTTATGGTTTTTTCTTTCTTTGTGTTTTTTTTCTTTTATTTTGCTTGAAAAGATGTCAGGAGAAAGCTTTTGAAACGAAAGTGCAAAAGTAAGAAGGCAAAAGCGGGAACCAAAAGTGAGAAGGCAGAGTGGGAGCTTGAAGGTAAGCTCCCTCCTTTTTTTGCATTTTTTTTCTTTTCTATGGTTTTTTTTTCTTTGTGTTTTTTTTTTCTTCTACTTGAGAAGAAAAAAATGCCAAGAGAAAACACTTAAAATGGAAATGTAAAAGCGGGAAGGCAGTAACGAGAGCCAAAAATGAGAATGCAGAATGAGAGCTTGAAGATAAGCTCCCTCCTTTTTCTGCCTATTTTTTCTTGTCTATGTTTTTTTTCCCTTCTATTTTTGAGAAGAAAATGTCAGGAGAAAGCACTTGAAATGGAAGTGCAAAAACGGGAAGGCAAAAGTAAGAGCCAAAAGTGAGAAAGCAGACCAGGAGTTTGAAGGTAAGCTCCCTTTCTTCTCTTGGTTTCTTTTTGTTGTTTTCTTATGTGTTTTGTATTCTCTATGTTTGAAAAGAAGAAAACAACAACAATGTGCCGTTGTCTTTTTTTGTGCTGGTGTTTTAGTGAAAAAAACAATGGCAACTTGTTGCCATCGTCTTCTTTAGTGATGTTTAGGTTTAATTTGGTGGTTTTTGGATGTTTATAAGGTTTAAGGCATAACAAAGGAAGAGCTTGTTGCAAATGCAATTTAGGTTGAAATGCAACATTGTCATTTGTACATTACTCATCATGTAGCAAAGGTTGTAGATGCAACAACTTTTTACCGAGTTAAACATAAGATTATAGATAATGATATGGTTTAGGGTTTCCACTTTATATAGTCAGCTAAGTTTTTTCAGCCCTTTCATTTTTTGGATTACCCAATTTATAAACTTTGGTCCTTTGATATATTATATATATATATATTTTCATTGTGTTCTTTAGCATTTTTTTATTCATCCGTATTTGTACATCTTTTAACAATATAATATTTTCTTTTAGTCACATTTGTTTGATGGGTATGTGGTTAATTATATATATATATATTTCATAATCTTCTTAGTACTTTAAATGTAAGAATCAAAATTTAAATAGATATTAATAAATATTAATTCACTTAGTCCATCCGTCCGTCCGTCCGTCCGTCTGTTTTTTACTTATCTCTTACTTATTTCGATTCCTGGCCCCTTCCGTCAATGTGTCTGTCTGTTACTTTTTTACTGACCAAGTCCCGAGTCCCGACCAATCCAGGTCCCAAGTCCCAACGCCCAGGCTTCAAATTACTTACTAGGGTGCCTACGGTCAAAGAGTCAAACGGTGAAAAAAAACCTAGCGCAGGTCGCGCGGCACCCAGGTGTGTGGAACTGCAGGAGTAAATATTAAACCGGGGTGGTGACGAAGCCTGGTCTCCCCACGAAGACCCAGGTCCCGGGCCATAAACCAAGCTTTTTGCCACGAGTGGACCAGAATAGGGCCCGTGTGTTTCCGGGGGCTGTCGCAGATAGCGGCCTGGGTACCCGAGCTCGGTCGTCTCTCTCCTTTCTCTCTGTAACTCGAGAAGGGAAGGGGCTGGGCATGGGCGAATTGTGTCCGAACGTCACAGGTACCCACTAGTTTAAATAGATCCATATGAATATGTAACATTAATCTGTTTAGGGTTTACAAAGATCAAAATGAACATTGTACAATACCTACATCCTTTTTATTATAATTTCCATAAGGTTATTTTAAATATGCAATACCTGCATATAAGTCTCATAAATAGTTGTTGATTTTTTTACATCCATTCTAATATTCGCACGTAATTTTTGTAAATTGTTGTTGATTTTTTTTATATCCATTATAATATCTACATATAGGTCAATAAATAATTATTTGATTTTTAACATCTTTTGCCATATTTGCATATAAGTTTCCATTATAATATTTATGGGATTCATATGATAAAATAATTTAATCTAAGTATTAACAAATAATGTCATAATTAAAGAATTACTGAAAAATATTTTAGATAATGTAAATCAATGATTATCATATTTAAATAATCATTTATTTCTTAATATTAATTAATTCATTATTTGGTTGAACCTTAATTATTCAGATAATTAAAATTTAAATCTAAAAATCAAATCAATAATTTGATATTTAATTTATTATTTTAATTAGATTTGTTATGTTGATAAGTTATTCAAATCATTATTTTAGATAATTATTCATGATAATTAATTGTCATAAAATTAATTTAGGTATATAAAATGACATATTTTGAATACCCAAACCATTTATTTTGAAATGACCTCACATGTGGGTATTATATTTAGGGTTGATTATTCACCTAAGGTTGTTTAAATCACCTATGATTATTTCAAAATGAACTTGCATGCATGTATTGCATATAAGCTTTGGTTTTCATTGAAAAGCCACCCAGACTACATATTGGTTATTTGAAATGATTTTACATGTGAGTATTACATTTAGAGTTGGGTTTACACTTTAAATTACCTAAATCATTTAAAGGTTATATCAAAACATGTTTGAATATAGATATTGCATTTAAGGAAACGCAAAAAAAATGTATATCAATTACCATTTGGTAATATTTTCAAGTTAAATTTTTTCATTTTTTTTAAAAATATATAAAATGACATTGCATTGTTTTATATATGTTTAAACCTTAAAAATTCTGCCCAAAATGCACCCTAGATTTATTTTAATTATTATAGACTTGTAAAAAAAATGTTAATTAATTTATATGTCCTAAACTTTAAGCCTAAACCATAATTTTAACATTAAGTAATAAATTTTACATTAAACCCTAACCCCATGTATCATCAATGTGACCAATTTTGCATTATTTTCATTTATATATATGTTAAATCATACTCCAAGGTGAATAAATAATTTTGAAAACATCAATTTCATGATGTATTGGCGGAGAATCAAATATTTTTTAAATATTTTTATGTTTCATGGTTAATGAGTTATCATAATATGATATGGGTATTGCATTTAAATAGAAATTGGTTAGGAAATATTAAACTTTAATAACTATGGAACATATGGAAATAAAGGAAATTCATAATTATGTTATAGATTTAAACAAATGATAAAATAAAAAACCAATACAATGAACACAATCTAAAATATAAACCTTAAGCCTTGATATATATGAACCAAATTCTTGAACATTAAATCATAAGGCATAAACCTAAAAATCCAAATAATATTTTTCCATGAGCTTTATTACAATTTTAATTATACAAACCTTAATAAGAAAAGTTTTAATGATATATGCCTTAAACCCAAAAAATTATACGAAGTATACAAATTATATAATGTAAAACAAAAAAATTAAAAAAACATAGGAAAAAAATTTTGAACCAAATTTTTAAACTTTTAAACTACAAAGATTTATTAATTGAAAATGAAAATTATAATCTTAAAAAAAAATCAAATAAATTTTGTAAAAACCGAAAGAAAAAATGTCTCTTACTTTTGTGTGATATTTCCAAACGAATTTTTTCACTCTCTTTGAAAAAGATATAAAATTAAATTGTATTATTTCATATATGTTTAAACCTTAAAATTTGACCTAATTTACGTTAATTATTATAAATTTGTGAAAAAAATGTTAATTAATTTATGTGTTCCAACCTTAAACCAAAATCATAATTTATTCAAATAATACATACTTATAATAATTACATAAAAAAAAAATTATAATGTCCATTCCATAAATAAATTAGATAAACAAAGTTTAGTAAAATATGCATTAACTAAACAAAAATGGTTGCAATTATGATATTATTTCCATTATAATTTGTTTGTAATACTTACATATGAGGATCAATATTTATCATCCATGTACTAAGGCGAACCTTAATAAATTGATAGGTAAAATTAAGGGGCTAAAGTGTGATAAAAATGAATAGATAATTAATTAGGTATTTGTCTATGTAAACCTTAACAATAAATAAAAAGGTGGGTGCATAGGTAAGTTTTTAGGTGTATAAATAGATAGTTGAGTTAATAAGCAAGTTAATAAGTAAAAAACTAATTTAAAAAATAAAATAGATAAGTTACCTAAATAAATAAATAAATATATAGGAAGGTAGTTGAGTTAATAGGTAAGTTAGTAAGTAAAAAAAGAGTTCAAAAGATAAGGCAAATAGGTTATTAAAGTAGATAAACATGTAGATAGGTATGTTAGTAGATGAAAAAAAAGTTATATTATCAAGGTCACTAGGTCAATAGGGTATGTAACTAATATAATGATTAAGACAATAGAGTATGTAATTAACAAAGTAGGTAGGTTCGTAAAGTAAATAGTTAATATAGTACTTAGATCAATAACTAATTATTAAGATAATTATGTCAATAAGGAATAATTAATAAGATACCAAAGTTGATACAATATTTATGAGAGGTAGGAAGGTGAGCAAGGTAGATATATGTGTGAGGTCAGATCCAACAAAAAAATAACAAAAAACAAACAAAAAAAAAGTACAGTGATCAGCAGCAAAAAGAAATGAACTAACCCCATCTAACATCGAATGAAAAATCGCAACCCATCCAATGGACAGAACAGCCAACTGCTGCATTGGTGGTTGCTGGTTCACTCTGACCAAGGTTCACCATCCACACAGTCAAACCCCATCTCCATGTTACAGCTTTCAGTTCTGAAAATATCAGCACCCACAATGTTGCCAACAGACCTGTCCAGATGTTCTCTGCTAGTGGGTCAAGGCTGGCAACAGCTCCAAAAGATTTCCTGGCCAAAGATGAAACCTTAAATTTGTAGATTCCATGTCCACATGTTGACATTTTCTTCTTCATCAAACAGGGGCTTGGACCTCAGAACTTCGTTGGCAGATCTGTTGGACTTCAATCCCTAGCCAATTGACTCTTATCATTGCCTCATACAAGGGATGGGAAGGAATGAAGATGTTGCATTGTTTCTTGCTTGAAGAACTGTAATGCCCCTTTAACTCCTTGACCCTCAAGAGTCTGGTTTTCTTAGAAGCCCTGTAGGTATAAACATGAATCTCGTCGTGCCTAGCAACAAATGTGGGTTCCCTTCCATCTTAACTGTTTTAGTGCTCACACACAGGCTTTCATGGATGCATGGCGCTTCCATTTGCAGTGGTCTTACAGCAAACAGCAAACCTTTCTCAAGAAGGACTACTCCCGCATGTGGACATCCCATACGGCTACAAGGGTCAATTTGCCTTTCCATCACATCTCCATTTCCAGCTTCAATTTCAGTATTGTCAAAGAAAGATTAACGAAAAGGCTACCGAATGGGCCATAGCCCAAGCCATCACATCTTCCAGTTGGAATCTCAGCCTTATCACATTTACACCAAAGAACATGATATTGCCTTCGGCAAATCCTGTTGCCCAAGACAGGCAAAATCCTAATGAGATCACATGTGAGTTAACGGGCGCAAAGATTGCACCCAGGAGGATCGCAACGCAGAAGGAAGTGCAGGTACATTACATTCAGGAAAACGCCCTCCGAGACTGTCCACGAATTTCCATCTTTCACATTAAACCTTAAACCCGAAATCTTATGGAGGCTATAGAACATTATTCTCCCAACACCCTACGACTGCGAGCTTGCAACCGACTGGGAGAACACTACGGTAATGCTCCCTTGAACAATCAAGGGAATAGGCAAACGTCAGCAAACTAAAGAAACATGTTCGTACAACGGATCGGACAGACTAGATAGCAAATACCAGTGAAACATCCTCCACCTTTTGACTGAAGTACTCACCGCTTTGGTAGACCTGAATATTAAAAAAAGTTTTGACTAAGCGATGCCCTCAAAGCCATTTTTGGTATTTTGGTACATTCTTTCCGCATGTGCCTTGGGCACTCAGAGAAATATTTTGCATCATTGGGCAAACACTCAAATCAGACTAAGCAACATGCCAAACGACATGACCATTGATTAAAAAAAAAAGCACCAAAAGCCCTTCGCACAAGCTAGATACACAAGAAAAAGAAAAAGTGAAGCAGCAGCAAACAGAAAACCACGAATTATTCTGTGCACCTCAAGGAAAATCCCAAAAAAACCCTACAAAACACCCAGAAAAAGGAACGGTTACAGACGCTTCACAGCCCTCTCTATGGCAAAGAGACCCACAAAACAGCTATTGAAAAAGAAAGCCACCAATAAGGGGCATTACTAATACACAATGAGGATCATAAGTAACAAGTAAGGAAAAAACCCCGTCACCAGCACAACCTTGCAACAAAGTGGTTGAGAATTGCACAATGTGGTGGAAACTCTGCTAAAAAAGAGACATCCGCAGGCGCTCGACGAGAACCCTAGCTACAAGAGGAACATTGTAGAACATAGAGGGAGTCACAGTGGCATGCAGTGTTTATACTCGAGTTTAGGGTTCTCTTTAGGGTTAGGTTTTGGACCAGGCCCCGCCAGCAGCCACAGGAAATAGTTAGTTCCTCAGAAGTGTAAATTTCTGTAATGAGGAATACAGGAAATACTAAATAGTGAGTTCCTCAAAAGTGGAAATTTCTGTACCGCATGAAACATCACCCAAGCGATTTATTTTTTGGCGACCTTTGGACCCGAAAAATCTGCTTTCAACCTATACAAAGGATTTTTAATGGAAAAAATGGGTACAAGTTCGCCAGATTTCGAGGAAACAAAAGTTCAAAATCGCCTTATTTTCAAAATAGGTTCCAGACGATAGCCAAGAATATAACAGGATTCTTATAATTTTTACTTTTCTATCTGGTCTATAGCCAAATTTGGCTAATTTCTCTTCAGTAGGATCACCACTCTGGCTAAACTACAAACTTGTGAAAAAAAGCACTGAGCTGCTGCTGCTGCTGCTGCTGCTAGAAGCAGGAATGGTAGTAGCTAGCTGCTCACAAGCATCCTCCAATGTCCATAGACAGATCACATTTAAGTTAGTAGTTTCCCATGTCTGCAGAATCAAAGTGATTTGTTTGCAAAAACTGACACAGATATGCTGCTGTGGGACAGTGGGTTTTCTGATTTATAGTTCAGGTTTCAGAGTGAAGCCCTGCTTTTGGAGATGGACAAATTTTCAAGGATCTGACATTATTTATGCAAGTGTTTCTGCCATCATTTACCCAACTGAATAGAAAAATGTATCAGCTATCTCTCTCTTCAAAATTGGAACTTGTTTCCATCACAATGCTCATCTAATGTTGTACAAAAACTGCACAAAACTCACCAACTCTGCCACAACAATGCTAAATAATGTTGTACAAAAACTAATGTTAGTATCTTACCCACACCTCACATTCATGAATGACCCATTTGACTATCTTTTAAAGACACGGTCGAAAAAGTTCTCTAAAGTTAGCACAAGTGAGATTTGGTCAGTACATTTTCAATCAGATCACTGCCAGTGTCTCATGTAAGGAAGATGGAGTCATCATAATTTAGATTTGTCTGAATAAGCAAGATCAGTCATTATGTGCCAGATTTGTCTTTGGAAGGGAGATCGGTCTTACATTATAGATCTGTGTTTGTCAAGTAGGAGGCCTTGAGGGCTGTACAAAAATACTGACTAGGTCATGACTTCCAAGCCAATTCTAGTTTTGCAGTTTCAAGTACCACATGCTGGAGAGGATGCACTTGTTTACACTCCCTGCCGATACCAGCACATGCCACATGCCATGAGGTTGGTTCCCTGCGTAGGCTCTTGAGTTCATTAGTAGCCTCATCTGTGACACAGTGTTCCAATAAGTTACAAACCTTAAAACACCAACCTTGGACTTTGATGAGCAGATCCTGTAAGCCACCAGAAAAATTTCTACTTGTCATAGTTGTCAATCTTGATAGGTGTGATCTCATCTGCCACTTGGAAGCCTCCAATCAAACGCGCAAAGAAGACCATCTCTTGTTCCAGAGTATTGCGAATATTTTCAGCCTGTAGCTCAACCAAACAATCAGCAGCACTTCTGATTAGACCATGCCAAGTATGGATTAAGGTGTGGGAGGGAGAGCAAGAGAATGAAAGAAGCTTTTCAAGAGAATTGGAGAAGAGTTTCATCTGTGTCCACCAGGGATGACACCAAAGAATCAATTTACCAAAACAAAATAGTTGAAAAAATCAAAATAACAAACCACTCATAAGGTGCCCCTAGGAAGATGGCAAGAGATGCACTTATCAAACCCCAGAAAGAAAAAATCAAGAAAAGAATGGATGGATTGAGGCCCTCAGAGAAGACTATAAAGAATGACTTTCATTCTGCAGCCTTTGGCCGTTGGCCTAAGGTTTTTGGACAGGGCAAGGGGTGGAAGCCAACATTATGTTGGCCACTCAATTGACAACACACTCTCTCCCAGACTTCCATTATGCAGCTACATATCATCTCTGGAGTTCCTGACAACCTTTGCACACACATTCTTGGCTCTGTGGTCTATACAGAAGATGTAACTTTGGTCTGTGTCATTGGCTTGCCATGGAAAAAGGCTAGAGCATTGAACTTGAAAATCTGGCACACACAGGTGCAGGGACTACTACATTCAAAGAAATGCACAAGACCGAGGCAGTGGATGAGACATAGGCACTACCCCTTTCTGTGCACAATTCAGACAGAGCAAGAAGCAAGAGAATGTGTGGGAGACCTTCAGAAAACCATGTTGCTCGCCCTCATACTCAATCAGTGCAACAGGAATCCCTTTGGCTTTGACTGCTTCATAAATCAAGCGTGCTTGGTTTGGTGGGACCACCTGCATGTACCATATTTCCCCTCCACCTTGTTAAACATATGTCCAGTGTCTATGGCCCAAGTTGCAAGATAATAAAGTGTACTATGTGAAGAGCTTTGGCCAGGCTATTACCCTCATTCAAAAGCACATAAGAAGCTCTAGGAAACATGGAATGGAAACTGACTTTGAAAAGAAAGAAGGGAAACAATCGTACTTTATCTTCCAGCCCCTGAAAGACAATCACAGGGCAAGACAGCCTATCAAGGAAGTTGATAGGTGACCTATCATAGAGCTTTTTCTCCTTATCCGTGGATCCTGAAGAGCAAGCATACCCACATCTGTGAGAAAGACCTTAGATTATGCAAAACAAACAATGCTCAAACTGAGTCTGGTAGCAGCTTATTGTCTTTAATGAGAATCAGATCACTCTAGTTATGTTACATGTTCACATAAGTAAAAGAGACTATGATGTAACTTATCTGGTAGCACCTTATTCTCTTTAATTCTCCAGTCCTATTTCTTATGAGCCCAATTCTCACTCTGCCTGCTCTTTCTTGAGTCTTTTTACTAACACTCAGAATAATCATGCTTGCTCAATCTCTTTTTTCTCTTTTAGTGAGGATTGCAGACAGTAATTGGTAGGCATACCAATGAGGGAATCCAAGTAACGAGACTCAAACTTGTGAGTCTCTGTCACAAACACTGTCAAATCACTCAGCTGCAGAATTCCATCAACACCCCAAAACAATCTGAATCAGTTTCTGGGAATTAGTATGGAACACAAGTACAGTCAACAATAGAGAATCAACATATGACTCCACTTCCCACTCTTCTTTCATTGTTCAGCTTTCAGTCTCATAACTCCTTTAGCTGATTTTTTTTCATAGATGTTGAAAACTTCATAAGTCAGAATGAACAGAATTAAGAGGTGACCGAACAAAAAGGCTATAGAGAAATCTGATCCAACAACATATCAGCAGTCAAGAACGAAAGAAAGCAATATAATCAAAAGAAAGAAAATTAAAAGGGTGAACTAACCCTTGAAACCAGAGAAAAGACATGAAGAGCAGTTTGAACAACAGTGATAGTCACTCACATATTCAGTGACCTCCACAATGAAAAGTGAGAAATAGCAAGGTGAGCAGAAAATTACCCCAAATAGAGTTGCACCAGCTGTGAAGGTGTCAGAGAACACAAGGGCTGCCATGGTAGTATAACCACCTGCTGACCGGCCATCTATGCATAACCGTTTGGCATCAACCTCCCCTGCATTCACCTGCAAAGCCTCTCACAGCTTTGGATGTTCTGAGTTCTGACCTGACTAAGAATGTGGATGCATAGTAGAAAGAACCAGAATGACTAATCTAAAAAAGATCATCTTGTAGATGTGTAATTTACAGCTAAAACAGGAAGTCTTTGTATATCAAATGGATAATCAAACTGTTGAAGAAGGGAATAATCCTGTCATCAAGGGTCCCTAAATGTACTTTCTGTGTGATGAATAATCACATGAGTGTACATAAAACTGTGTACCAGATACTCGGCACAGCTGCAGCAGTCATTCACATCCACAATGCCCCATTCACCATAGAGTCTCTCACGGAATTCCCTGCCATAGCCTGCAGCCCCAGTGTTCAAGCCAGGAGAAGCTGCAACAAGAGAGATTAAAGAAGACAAAGTGATAGAGAAAGAAAGAGTACCTGTGCTTCCTCCATAGTTAACATCAGCAAAAGCCCAACCTCGACTTGTCCAGTACTGAATAGCAAGATCAAGGGTTGTTTTTGCTTCACTTGTTGGACCTCCTGAATATCAATGACATTGGAAGCATGGAAATCAATTGAGACAGTTTGCTTTCCCTACTTGTTATGGGAATTGTAGATCACCATCTAGACAAACATCTACATGTTAGTATGAAGTAAACTCTATGGAAGGTGGCCACAAGAAAATCAACTGACTCACTCAAGACAATAGCCAGCAATTGTGACAAATCCACCATCACAAATACAGGTCCTATACAGATCAAATGATTGAAGTGCAACAGACAGCTCTGACGTACCATGGCTCCTCACAAGTAGTGGTGGTTTTTCTCCATTTGGACCATCGAAGTCCCCATTGGAAGGAGGATAGAAATTGGCAAACGCTGTCTGCCCAGCAACCTTGGTTGGGAACTCAATTACTTTGGGGGTGCTAAAGTATGGCTTGTATTGTGCTGTATCAAGGCCAAGTGATGACCAGATAATAGACTCTTCACTAGTTGCCTTCCCACCTTCTGTTAAGCTTATCTGTAACCAACATTCATCATCAGTCACAATCCGTTGCACTGGAGAGCAGTATGCATTGACCACATCAAGGGGGTGGAGAACAAGAGAATAAGGTGCACTGGGAGAAAGGTGTGCACCTTCGCTAGAGACAAAGCATCAACTGCAGAGCCTCCAGTCAGGTATATATTGTTGCCCTTTGCAAACTGCACAATCAGGTTGTCACGAGAAAATCCTTCACTAACAAGACTATATCGCTTATATGAGAAGAAACCATTGACCTGGTTGATTGTAGAATGGAGGTGGTAAATGTGGTGAATTGTGTGCTCACTATTTCTATGTTTTCATAGGCATTCCCTAGGATTGGGGGAACAGACTTCACTTTTTGAGAGTAAGATTGGGTTCCACAACCTATTATTGAATCCCTACCACAAATCCAGAAAATTTGAGAATTGTAGCGGCACATACAACCCAACTGTGACATAGGGAGTAAGGTTACTCTGTGTAAATTCCAGTGAATGGTGAGTTTGTGGTATTGGAGTTTGTTGAATTGCTCTTACCAAGCCATAGATATCTGTGAAAGCTGTTTTCACTGTTGACAAGGTGAGAGATGAGGGATCAAGTATTGCCAGATGTGAAACACCACGTTGCCTGAACACAAGAGTTGAAAAGTGAATATGGGCATGAGTAGAAAGCAGAAACAAAACCAACTGGTAGTAGCCCACAGTGTACATGAATGATGTGGATCCTCCATGAGCAACAATGGACATTTTACCTGTATGTGCAGACAATCTGATATGCAGCCTCAACACCACTCAACTGGGTGAAGGCAAATGATGAGTTGCCAAATATCCAAGCAGGTCTGGTGAATTCAGCTTCCAATGGATAAAGTGCCTCAAGCTTCCTACCCTCGCCACCCTGAAATCCAGAGAGAAGTCTTTCAGAGCAGAAAAAGATACAAAGTGATATCACAAACAGAGGCCTCAAGTTCCTTGGTCTTGAAATGTCCACAGTGAGTTGTTTTAAGCCAACTGCAAAAGCCTCTCGTAAGCAGAATCAGTTTAGAGCAATGCTGCAGTCCCCTGAATGCTCTAAGCTGATTGCTTGCAATAGAACCTCAGATCCTTATAGACACAAATACAGATGCTGTCACATGCTGTGTTAATGGTCTGATAGCTAGCAACAAGGTGCAAGCAAGTACAAATCTAAAACCCTAAAAACTTCCAGCACAAATCATCTGTGTAAAGGAAGCAATACCCAGCGATAAAGGTTCCAGAAACCGCCATCTCTGTCTGACACGAAGATCAGCTCACCTGCAGTCATAAATGCATTGAAACTGTTGAGCCATGAATCTGGACTAATCACATTAACAATGAGAAAAAAGTAGACATAAAAACCCATGCTTCTTGAAGTCTTATTATGATAGGACTAGGAATGTCAAGGCTATCCCAACTACCTCTGCCACATGAGCCCATATGCACTTGCCTTGAGGTGACCACCTTGGCTCTGTTGGGGCCTCCACAATGCCTTTGTCACCTCCAGCCACACATATTGGATCTGTAATTTCCCTGATCAAGCCACTCTAGGATCAAACACTGAAGTGATACTTTCCTTCACTCTCCTGTTTCCAACTTGTATGAACACTTTAATTTCTCATTTTAATCAATTGTTTTCAGTCCAAGGATACACAACAGTTATTCCTAGAGGAAATGGCAGTGTCAACAGAGACTGATGGGCAAAAGGGGGCACTTAGTACACTCACCCAGAGTCTGAGACTTTGCCAACCCACACAGAGGTTTGGTCCCATGGCATATTTGGGTGAGACCACTCCACCCAAGCAAGCTTTTGGCCATCTGGGCTTAGCCTTGGAAACATATAGAAGTCATTGCCCTTCACCAGCACTTTTGGTTCTGTTCCCCTCACCATGTACACCAAATATTATCAGATAGCACCACACTACAGCCATGATCCAGATGAAGACAATTCATATGCAGCCATACATTTCTGTTCCAACATTTACATTCCTGTCATCTGAACGCAGGGTCCAGCTTTGGAAAGTGGAATGCCTTACCAGCATTCGGATCCCCATTGAGCTCCACAGAAACAATCTCATTCACTGCTTCCTTGCCTGCCTGTCGATTATCTGCAGTTCAACAGTGACAAAAATATCAGTCAGGTGGCCAATCATAAAGGGGATGTACTATTGGGCAGTTCATGATGCCTTGATACATCTTTTCTGCTAGTCAAAAAAGATGGTGAAGTTCCTAAGACAAAAACAAAAGATTTGCTCAAATTGCAAGTGGTTACATAACGGTCACCTTCGCGCACTATGATGTAGCGATCAAACTTCAAATCAAATTCACCATCTGCATATCGCACTGCTCGCCCCTCATAGGCAGGAGTGAGTGGCACCGGTGTGTGGTCTGTCCATATACCCCACCATCCAACATCTGAAGTCTACCTTTTGTTCATACTTGGAACCCAACAACTAAGAATCCCACATACATATAACAAAGTACGAATGCATCATATCTGACTGGAACATTGAAGTTTTGATGTCGTTGTATATTTTCTTTGCATAATAACAGAGAAAATGTCCAGCTTAAGCTCTAGCTTTACCACCAACTAAGGATTGTTTGTAAAGCCGCTGATCTACATAGTTGGAGAAGATGACTGTGTCTCCTTCCACGGTAAAAGCTCCTCCTCCATACTCGTGGACAGTTGTGCGCACATTGAAGCCTGCCGGGGTGATGTCAATTGGAGGGGACTCTGCGTCTGCCCCTTCTCTCACCAATACTGCCCGCCTATTCTTGCCAGCACCGAATTCACAAAATTCAGTCAGCATCGCATAATTGCCAATTGCCAATTGCTTTACTCTCTTTGCCAATATATGTATCTTCATAGTTTTTCAATTGCCCATAAGCTTTTCTCATTTTCTGTTCAACTGAGAAACTAGTCATGGAAACCACCTGACACATCTGCTGCTTGCACAAGTCATGATCCCCATAACAAAGGTCATAAAGCTCACAAAATCGGAGACAAGAAGAAGAGTCTTGAATTTAGTGACAGACCCAAAACAAGAAATGGATGGAAGCAAACCAAGATTAGGGTATAGTAGATTGAGTGCAAATACCACAGGAACTTGCCTCGTTTTGTGCACAGCATGGTTTTGCATTGAGAAACTGTGAACATGATGAGTGTGATTGTTCAGCAGCAACACAGAAAAACAAACAGGAATGAATCGTGGTGACTGACCCAGATTCTGAAGGCCGGCCCTCAAGCCAGATTAGATGACCCTCTGAGTCCAGAGCCCACCCAGCCAGGCGTTTGGATGCCCCGGACACAAAGTCTGCTGTCAATGGTGACTTCCAAGCACCGTAGGCCAGCGTCTCTTTTCTCGTCTTACCCATCTCTACAGCAGCCGTGGAGGAGAGTGAAGATCTTGTCACAGAGAACTTGTTCGACGTTTTCAGATCGCACTGCCGCAATTGTCTCCTGGGTGCTGCAGGTTTCACGGCACCAGAAGGAAGGTGAATGCGAAGAGAGGTAGAGAACAACAGTTTCCGCAGAAGCGAGGGCAGAAGAATGGGAGTGCGTGGCGCGTGCGGTGGTGCGGACCCAAGGCGAGTTACCGAGTGTAGAGATACCACAACACTCTTCATGTGCGACATTGGCCCCTAAAAAAAACACGCACCCACGCTAGCACAACACAGCACAGTGGCACACCACTCCCTACCGGACAGTGGACACCGCCTACCCAGGCCCACCTGAGTCACTCCTTCATCGCCCCACCCTTGTACGCAATGTTCTTCTCTCACACTCTCTCTCTTGCAAGGGTACTAGCAACAATCAACACCTAGAGAACAAATCTGTGAAGCTCCTCTGAATCTTCTGCGTCTCCAAAAGAGATCCACACTTGAAAATGTCTCTTTTCAACAATGCGCATGCACCACCGCTCTACACGTTTCTCCAATTCACGACAGAATCCAGATCAGGAATTACAAGCGCAACTCTAAAAAATGCTGTTCAACTTCACTCTCTTTCTACAAGATTTTGTGTTGCAATGGGGACATCTTTACCTTTATGGGTATGGGAGATCGTCTGTCCCGCCTCCCGAGACTGCTGCCCTTCTCTGTATTTGCGCGCGTGCGACGTGCCTGCCTGTCTTGCTCGCTGCCTAGACATGACAGAATGTCAAGGCCATGAAGTTCCATAGATGGGCAAGAGAAATCAATCGTCTTGCTCATTGGCAACAACCTCATTTGCAGCAAATCCCACACAAACAAGAATAACAAAAAAATTCTCGTTGTTTACAGGTGAGATTGACACCAAAGTCACTCCGTGATTCTTCTTTTGACTGCAGGAAAGAACTCACACATCTGGAAGTCTCTGAATCTTCAGGGGATTTCAAAGCTGTTCAGAGAGCATGTACAACTTTGTGGATCAAACAATGTGATTTTCCTCTGATCATGCAAAACATCAGTCAAATGTTCACAAGGACATTACCAGAAGGTGCAATTCTTTCTACAACAGCTGGAAAGTAGGTATCTGTGTCATTCTGTCTATTCACTTCAATCTGTGAACTTGGTATGCATCAAGATAGAAAATCTTAGAACACCCATCCAAGAGTGCCGAGGAGTATCTTGAACATGGCCCATGTCTTGAGGGACTTCCCAAGGTGAGAGGAGCTCAAGTTGCACAAAATGTGTGAGCTGAAATGCCTGGAACCTCTGCAATAGAACCTACTATAACACAGAAATTGCAATGCAGGTCTTACTCGTTCTCTCCATGTAGACTTGAATGAGTAAACATCACCTTCACTGGTGAATTGTAATGTACTTGGACATCTGGATCAATGATCCACTCCTTGTTGCAGAGGTAGAAGCAGGAGCAGAAATAGAACTCCATGGTGCAAGATCAATCTTTGCATTACAATGCCATTGTGAGGATTGCAACAGCTGCAAAACATCTGCACTGGGAGCTCAACCAAATGGGTATGGGTTACTATCTGTCAGTGGATGACCACATGAGTACTTTTCTCAAGGCCAGGAATTGTCAGATACTCGATCGTCTCCAAGAGAATCATCACCAAAGGGTATAGATGATCTTCAACCCAAGGAGACAGGAATTGGCTGTGTTCAGCTGTATGACTGCGTGAGTAGTTGGTTGTAGGAAGCCCAGGACGGCCCACCAGATAATAATCTCATTCTCTAGGACAGGCAGACTTGTACAGCAGTGGGAGGCCATGGAATTGGATACAGCTGTTCTCTGCAGAGGAAGTTTGCAAGAATGTTTCTTAGTTGGCTCTTCCAGATTGCTGCCAATCTGCTGCCTGCAACCAGCAACAAGGGATGGGCTGTGAAGGATTCACATGGGCATGTAAACTGTCTTCAAGCATCAGGCTTGCATGGATTGTGGGGTGACAATTGAGTAGTCTGCAACGGAGCTGTACAAGGGTACATCAATAGTTAGAGGTCTTTGAATTTTCAGCAGTGGTTTGGATGGTGAACTCCATCAAGCATGGTTTTCAGAACTCCAACACTGACCTGAGATTCATGAGGTGATAGAATTGCCTGAAGGCTTTAGAGATTTTGATTTCATTACAGTTTCTTTTCCAAACACCAGAAACCCACCCTTTTTTGTTGTCTTTTTGCAGGAAAAATGTTCTGGTAAACTGTGACATTGTTCTCCATATAATCCTGCAACACATTCAGAGCTGCAACTTCTACATCACAGGCCAGGTAATTCTTCTCCTCCAGCAGTGGATGTATTTTCATCTAATAATAGTGGGATTCAAAGGTCGATTATTTTGTTCAAATGATCAGTTATTCAAAGTCTGATTATGTTGTCAATTATTGATCATTAGTGGGTGTCAAACCTTTTCTTATGTCTTTGAAATCGTCGCCTATTATAATCATTTCTAATTTGAAAGGAACCAATGAGAGGAGATCACCCTCCATTTTATCTTTGATGCCCTTTCTACACTTCAACCACTTATCTTATTGCTTATGTTAAAAGGGTGTAATGAGGGGTAAAATGTAAGGAGACGCTCCAAAAGATCATTGCTAATCCAAAAAGCAACCTCCTTTTTAGGATCAACACTAATCTCATCAGAAAATCTTCTAGGCCAACCATGTGTACACCTAACAAACAGTGCTGATTTCCACTTATTCCATTAGAGCTAATCTTTGTTGAGATAGGCACAGGTTTGACAACCACTTTTATTTTGATCATCAAGGGTGAAGCTATGAACATCCCACATTGATTTTGTTGCTTATTTCATGACTATTTTGTCGATTATTACCCCCATAGTGAATCCATGCAAAAAGTATCACCTTTTCATATGTGCACACAGTATTGTCTACTCTTATGAGAACCACATGGAAACGTAGCCTTCCTCCTCCATCAAAACAACTAACTCCTTTGAAACAATACTCACATCTCTTTTCAAAACATCCACCACTATCACACAAGTTCCCTCTCCAGCAAAACACCCCAACTTCTTTGAAGCACCCACCTTTCCTTCACAACATTTGAAATTCAAAAGTTGTACTTTGAATATTTAGGGTGATGAAAGGTAAAGGCCCAAAACCTAACCTTGCTTCCATTCATTACTAAAATCCATTATAATAAGGGTGACAAAGTGTTCAGAAAAATGACCTTTGAATCATCAGTTATTCAAAACTCTACTCAATCTAACCAATCCATTGTAAAGCATGAGGCAAAGGTAATCCTGAACCGAAACATACGAAGATCACAAGGCATAGAAAGAGGAGGGTTCTTATGCACACTTGTCAGGAGTGGGAGGGATCCTACACATATGTACAGATGTAAGATCCCTCCATTCTTCAGGAGTAACTATAAGTGGATTTCAAGGAGGGATATTCATGGACATAAGTGCCCAAATACACTAAGAAATTTCTTGGAGTGCTTTACAACATTAATTCAAATGCCCAGGAAAGTACAACCTAAGTTCTCAATGTTGCATATCTTGCATAAATCTCTTTTAAGTTTTGCCTTCCTATTAGAGGTATCCGAGAAGTCATGCTGTCTTTGAGCTCTATAGCTTGAACCTCTAATCCCTGTTTCATCCCCAATTTGAGACTACCCCCTATGGGAGCAAACCCTTTCAATCAAACTGAGTACCAGCTCAGAAGATTTGCAGTCTCTTATTCTGACAAGTATTGATTTAATAAAGAATATGAGCAGGCAATGAAACCAGAGGTAAGGCAAATCCAATCATGGAGTGAAACTCCCCTGAGGATAAAATTAGGTCAGGAAACTATTTTGGTTCCCTGTCATTTTCCCTTGTACCATCTTCATCACATCTTCTCTTTTCATCCCAGTTTCAGCAAAACTGGGGCACAGTACCGACAGTTTGAGGTACTTTACTGATAGCTCTAATGTCCAATAGAGTTTGAAAACATAATTTTGAGTCAGTACTATATGCTAGTGTAAAGTGAATGGGGCAACTACTTCAGCATTTTGTGAGCAATTATGCAGGACACAGTTGACAGTTGATGAGAAGTTGCCTTACTCAGGAAAACTTATTTTCAATACAACACCATTGAAAAGCTGATGTTAGTGCTCCTGTGGTTAGATGCAGGTCCAAAAGATGGAGACCCCACAACATAGCTACGCATGGAGCTAAAGCAATCCAGAAATCTAATCTGTCATAAATTATGGATCTTAAAGTAAACATAAAATTCAACTCTTTTACCAAAAGGTTCTGTGGGGTGTGCCCTGAAAAGAGGTGTACAGATGGGCTTACAGAATGTGCCAGTTGACTGCCATGGTCATCATGTTCAATACACAAATGAGTAGAAGAACATAAAATCCTACCGATAGAATTCAAAGTCAGTATCTGATTTCTTGACATTAGATCGGTATCCTTTCTCAAAGTCTTTGGGTAAAATAACATAGCGGTTCTTTCGCACCGCCTGCATCCCAGCTTCCTGACAGATTGCCGAAATCTACAGCCAAGAAAATAAACCTTGTTAGCAAACAAACACATCTGTTTCATGTTCTGACTAAAGGCCCCAAGCCCTTTTGAAAACTGGAGCAGTCCCGGAAAAAGATTTGATGCATCTAGACCCTTCCCTCGACAATACAAGAATGTACTTATCCAACTCATGGGAGTGAATGCACAGAAGTGATCCAAGAAAAAGCACTGTAACTCAGTAAATTGTCAGGCCTCAAAACATCATAAAAGCAAATGCCTAACTTACCATGGCCAATGAATGAAGTATCTGAGGAAAACCACTCACCTCAGCAGCACTGATTTTGTCTGGTCTGGAAACATAGTCTTCCAAGTCTACCTCGTCACTCAAGTTCATTTTTGCTGTGCAAACCTGTCATCCATAATCCTCAAGTTCAAATAAGATCAAGCTTACTGCTTGTCAAAAATTAGCATAATCATCTCAAAGATTTAAGATACCTCAAACCATCTCTAATGTTAATTATCTCTCTCTAAAGCAAATAAGCACTATTTTGTTAGCTTCTGGATCCTGTGAAACTCCCCCTTCATTGGAGACTGGGCCCATGTGACATGACCATACACATAAAAAGTTTCTCTTTGTATCCCCATGGATGTTTTCACTACAAGAAAACACAAATCAAATTGCTATGCACAGTACCTACCAAAACAGGATAAATAGTTAAGATTTAGACCTGGAACACAAGGCGCTTTTGTCTCCTATCAGGAAGGGGGAACTCAATCTTCCGATCCAAGCGTCCAGGACGAAGCAATGCTGGGTCAAGGGTATCAGCACGATTGGTGGCCATGATAACCTTCACATTCACTGTTTGATCAAAACCATCCATCTGCAGCAATGAAGTCACAAAAAGCATTCAACATGAGAAAGGACTAAAAGCTTTGAACCCTAAACCTACCTGCTCGACCAACAAGGCTCAACAAAAGCATCAAGCATAGACCAACACATTAGAGCTGTAACTTGACAACCTCCAACCAACCTAATATTAAGGTTACAGTAACTTCAGATCCAACTGTATTTCAGAGGACTCGAAAAAGAGGAGACTAAACCCTCAAAAACAAAGACAAAATTGACGATCTGTTTGAACAATAGATATTGTCCCCCACATGAAAGGTAGTGATCAGCTACCAAAACATCCCCACTGACTTGATCACATACTGGCAGAGGGTGCAGGTCAATCTGATAAATTAGCCAACATATTGAGTTTTGTCTATAAGGCCAACAGCAAAAGGAAGATTATGCCATGACACTGTCCCTAGCTCATCAAAATGTAAAAGAGAAGGAGAACAGAAAGGAGATCAAGAAGGAAGAAGAACACAAAAAGATTAATATCTCCAAAAACAAAAAAAACCAGACAAGGAAAGAGGACAAGAAGAGAGTGACAACAAGGAGGACTTTTAGCAGCATGATCTATTGAGCACACCAACTTCCAACATAATATATCACTTCAACTCTTCCATTTAAACTCACATCTCCAGAATTCTTCCTGTTCCTGTACAACTTGGGTGCAGGGCATGCTGTACTCACAAGGCTGCTGCAAGCCAGTTCACACTAGTCCAGTCTTTACCTCATAGACTGTCCCCCTCAACACTTGACATAATACATTCCATCACTTAAGTAGAGAGAATCACCTGGTTCAAAAGCTCCATGAGAATACGCTGAACCTCCCGATCTGCTCCAGTTTGAGCATCAAAACGAGCTGTTGCAATTGCATCAATCTCATCAATAAATATGATAGCTGGGGCATTCTCCTTGGCAAGTCTGAACACATCACGCACCATACGTGGGCCCTGCACCCCATCACAACCAAACATGATTGCTTTTTCATAGTCCTATGCTTGTAGCATCCAAGTGAGAGAAGTTACCAGTGACAAATTACGGTATCAAGACAGAGTGCTTCAGAAAGAAAGGAAGGAAAAAATGAATCAAGAACTACAATACTCAAGCATGGAAAGCAACAAAGAAGGAAATTGTCAATGTCAGGAACAAACCTCTCCAAGATACTTCTGCACAAACTCAGAACCCACGACACGAATGAAAGCTGCAGTTGTGTGATGTGCAACAGCCTTTGCAAGCATGGTCTTGCCAGTCCCTGGGGGTCCATACAACAACACCCCACGTGGTGGGTCGATACCAATCTGCTTATATAATTCATGATGTGTCAAAGGCAACTCCACTGCCTCCCGAATCTCTTGCTTCTGAGTATCATATCCACCAATATCCTGCTCCACCATAAACCATGTCAGTCTAAAGAAAGCCTATAGACCGTAGTAGGCAGAAAATCTTCTTCTACACACATGATCAGCAAGGGCATAACAGTATGCTGGCTGGCAGAGGGAATATAATTTTCTACAGCAACTTCTCAGGCTGGACAGTGATAACCAAAGATCAATCATGGAATCCAGTACAAATGTTTAGAATCCCAAGTTATTGGATTCGCACTTCACAAATCTCAAGAGGCAAGGATTGAAACAGAGAAGTTTAGTTTCATTTCTAATAGTTAGCATGCACACAAATTGCAAAATCTAATTTGAAAACCCTAATCTTCATCATACAACCTCAGCAAGTTCGGATCCTGGAGTAAATAACTACCCTAGCTAATAACGTCATGGCCATTGTGAAAGCATAGCTGAATTTCAATTCCTGGAACTCACACCAGAAAAACAGATATTTCCACAGGTAATAATCTACAATTCTGGGCACAATTCAGAATCAGAAAAAGAAATTGAAGCTTGCACCGTGTTAAAACACATGCAGAAGAGGCCGGCTTCACGCTTCTCTTCCACCTGAAGTATTTAGGAACTTTAAGAGACGAAAACAGGAAAAGAAACATACATTATACGAGACATCAGGCTTCTCCGACTGAGTGAGAAGCGAGATGCTAGAATCAGCTTCAGGTGGAAGGACATCCACCAAGGCATTCGAGTGACGGTGAAGAGCGACCGACGAGGACGGCTTCAGTAGCTCCCGATTTATAGTACTAAGAATGCGCACGTAATAATTCGATCCTGTCGTGGAACCCACGATCCCGTTGTTCTGGTCCACCATCTCTATGAACTGACCGATGACGAGCGGCACTGACTGGATCCGCTTTACCTCCTCCTGCGCCCTAAGAAGCTCCCGCTTCAGATTCTTCAGTTCGTCCTTGATGTACTCCTCCTGTATATCCACGAACTCTAGCTGCCGCTGTAACAGCTTCTGGCGCGTGTACAGATCCTCGTCATCTAATTCCGCACCCACCACTGCAGACTCGGGCAAAAAAGCTTTCATGGTCACAACAGGAGCGAGCCCCGTGTTGGTAACAGCCGTGACCTCCATGGCCGATGCCATACTTCTGCCAATCTCTCTCTGTCTCTCTCAGAGCGTTCCGTCCCTGTGTCTGTTGTGAAAAAACTTAGTCCTGCAATTCATACAGAAAAGTTGAAAGCGAGTAACATACCACGACGAGGACGACTGCAAATCGGAAACCATCCAAATGCCCGTAAAACACAGGCTTTGCCAATGCGCTTGCTCTTCTCTCTAACCCTAACCCTAGGGATGATGTTCCCGCTTGCCGATACAAAGAACGAAATCTTGTCGTGTTCCACAAACCCTAAGGACCGGTCTACAGAAACCGGTGGGGCAGATATTTCATTCATCGAGTTAAGCCTATTTTCAACGAATGTTGATACCTTTACCCTAAGGTCAGTTTCGTCATTAAATAAGCCTCCAAATAATGAAATGAAATTTTGTGGAAATATTGTTGAAAATCATCATAATTATCATCATAGGCTACACTCTGAATAATTTCATTACTTGTATCACAATATAATAGTAAATGATGGAAAATAAATGTAATTTCAAAAAAATTAAAGGAATTAATTTTTCTAAATAAAATGCACTTGCATCCATTGTCAATTAGATGCAATTGCTGTAGGTGC
>Ga0116229_10004370_pt1 | contig 23152 bp, 19 predicted proteins | sample S1TSphgellanicum_3_FD_87313 | JGI IMG/M metagenome (GOLD analysis project Ga0116229, IMG submission 87313) | Host-associated microbial communities from peat moss isolated from Minnesota, USA - S1T2_Fc - Sphagnum magellanicum MG | ecosystem: Host-associated > Plants > Peat moss > Unclassified...
GGTTCGTACGGAACGAATGCCGTGTACGTCATCACGTACAACCCGAGCGGCGCCACGAAAACGACGCGCGGATCTTCGACCCCGCCGCCGCCCGGGCTCACCTCGTACGATTCGTGGGGTTCGAGCGCGAGTCCGAGCCGCTCGACGCCGACCGGAACCTCGCCCTCGAAAACAACGCGCGCGTGGCCGATGCGCGAATAATTGCCTTCTGCGATGAGCCGCGGAAAGAGATGCATCGTACCGTCGGGCGAGCGAACGCCGCCCGGGTTGAGCACGCCCCACGCTTCGTGCGGCTGATCCGCCTGCGGGCTCATGATCACGCCTAACCGTGTAACGGCGAAATCCGGGGAAGTTTTCAGCATTCGATCTCCAAGCGTCGAGCGCGCCGGCTAAGCTGCGGCCTCCAGATTACGAGGGTAACATCACGCCCGGCAACGTCATATCGTTAAAACGATGGAAGGGGAAGCGACAGACCGCTAGTTGGAACGTGCCGCCGGAGCCGGCAGATTACTGAGCGTGGCCCTTCGTGAGCTGCGCGCGCGCGCCGGCGAGCTCGGCTCGCAATTCGTCCGTCACGCCCGGGTAGTGCAGGTTCAGTGCTGTCAATCGAGCGATGACGACGTCGGCCACGGCGGTACGCGTGAACCACTTGTGGTCGGCGGGCACGACGTACCACGGCGCGAACTCGGTGCTCGTGTGTGTGAGCAATTCTTCGTAGGCGTGCCGGTAACCATCCCAGAACCCGCGTTCGCGCACGTCGGCCGGCGAGATCTTCCAGTTCTTCTCCGGGGTGTCGATGCGCTCGAGGAGACGTTTGCGCTGCTCCTCTTTGGAGAGGTGAAGGAAGAACTTGACGATCACCGTGCCGTTGCGCGTCAAGTGTCGTTCGAACGCCACGATATCTTCGTAGCGCTCTTTCCAGAGGTGTGCGCCCGAAGGCTCGGCCGGCAGCCGCTCGTTTTCGAGCAGCGCCCGATGAACCCGTACGACGGCCAACTCTTCGTAGTACGAACGATTGAAGATCGCGATCCGTCCGCGCTCGGGCAAGACCTTCGCGCAGCGCCAGAGGTAATCGTGCGAAAGCTCTTCCGCGGACGGCTGCTTGAAGGCGTGGACGTCGATGCCTTGCGGACTGACCGCCGACATCACGTGCCGGATCGCGCCGTCCTTGCCGGCCGCGTCCATGCCCTGAAAGACCAGGAGCAGCGCGTACCGCCGATCGGCGAAAAACACGTCTTGCAGTGCGGCGAGCCGCTTTCGGTCAGCTCGCAATTTTTTTCGCGCATCAAGCTTGTTCTCGAAATCCCCCGTGGAGGCCGGATCGAATGCCGCCAAGTCGGCGACGTGACCGGCCTTCACCATCATATGCGCGGGGTCGATCGATTTCGGCACGTCGGTAACCTCGCTGTGCGACGCCATCACCGTGGGATCAGCGTGTAGAAGATGATATACGCCGAGAACATGATGCACGCAAAGGCTACGGCGACCTCTCGGTCGCCCGGTCTCCAGCCGGCGCGCAGGGCGGGACGCCTGGGCTGTGGCGCGGGGTGCCCCGTGAGGTCTCCCGCAATGCTGTCGCCGGCACCGCGCGCTAGACAATCCGCGACGATCGCTCGGGCGCGGACGACCGGGTCGACGGGCATCACAACGGCCGCCCGGCGCGCCCTCGTGCCATCCTAGCCGGACACTGCGGCGCCTTGCCCATGGAACATCTCCAAAACGATCCGCTCAACGACGCGTCTCCACTCGAGCCGGCGGGCTCCGCCCGCGGCGGCGGCGCGGTCCGAACTTCAAGCGTAGCATTGCCACCCAGCCGCTCATATCGTGAAAACGATGGAACCGCATAGCGCCGCGACGCGCTCGCGTGATTACGCCTGGCCATTGGGTACGATGCGGGCAGGCCGGTCACACCGCCGGTCTCACGAACGCCGCGATCCGGCGTGCACGAAAGGAACGCACGATGGCGAGCCCGCCGCAAGCGCCGAACGCGGAACTTGATAACCTAAACGACACGGATCTCATCCTCGCAAACCCGCTGGAAGATATCCGCGGCCTGAAGGTGCTCGACAAACAAGGCACGGAAATCGGACACGTCAGCGACCTTTTCATCGACCGCGCGGCTCGGAAAATTCGCATGCTGGAGGTGAGGGCAGGCGGTTTCCTCGGCCTCGGCGAGCGGCACTTTCTGTTGCCGGTCGACACCGTCACCGCCGTTGCCAAAGACGAAGTGCGCGTCAGCGTGACACGCGAGCGCGTCGACCTCGCGCCGGCCTATGATCCCAAGCTCCTCCAATTGCCGACCCGACCTGCCTGGGAGCCGTTCTACGGCTATTACGGCGTCTCGCCGTTCTGGGGCAACGGCTACATGTACCCGAGCATACCGATGGCGCGGGAAGAGGTAGCGCGCGAGAACGAGCCGAGCGAACGGGATGCGTGATCGCTGATTCCAACTCACGGGCGAGCTTCGCGAAAAACGATCATTCCTTTAATTTAACGATGGCGTCGCGCCGGCAAAGCTGGTATCGCTTAGACAATCGTTTTGCTCATCGTCGATTGGAGACTCGGCTGAGACACATCATGGCGCTCTGCGCGGTCGCCGTCGTCGGCACCGCAGCTACACTTGCTTGCGCTCCCGCCGCCGCCGACCCGCCGCCTCCGGCAGCCGCGGCGTCGCCGGCCGCCGTTCCGCAACCGTCGCCGAGCTCGCTTCCGGTCCCCGTCGCCCCGGCACCCGCCCCTGCTCCCGTCAAACCCGCCTTTTCGCTCAACGGCCACATCGTCAGCGAATTCGCGGCCAACGCGAGCGGCGGCATTCCACTGGGGGGCACGGCGGTCGATCGCGGCACGGCGCTCTCGACGGAAGTCGGCCTCGGCTTCGACGCGGACATCGGTCGGCTGACCGGCAGCGGCGCGGGCATCGTTCACGCGCTCGTGACGACCCGCTTCGGGTCGAACCTCTCTTCGACGGCGGTCGGCAACCAAGTGTCCGTTCAGGAAATCTACGGCGATGGCCAAACCACGCGGATCACGTTCTTCGACTACGAACAGAAGCTGCTACACGACAAGCTGGACGTGGAACTGGGCAAGATCAACGAGCAGAACGACTTCATCGCGGGGTCGACGTACTGGGGCGGAAACCTCTACTGCTTCTACCAGAATAACAATATCTGCGGTACGCCGGCCGGGATCCCGAACAATAACGGAATCACGCCGGGGGGCAGCGCCGGCTACAACTACTATCCCTCGTCGATGTTGGGCGTCCGCTTCAAAGCGTCGCCGAACAAGAACTTCTACGTCGAGGCCGCGGTTTTGCAAGCCGACCCGATCGTAAACACCTATCATGGCGGCGGGTACCTCGGTCTCTACGGCTCCACGGGAGCGGAACTGCCCTTCGAAGTGGGCCTCACCTTGCGAAACCGTGCCGGCGACCAGATCGGTGACGTGCGCGCGGGCGCCTATTACAATACCTCGAACGTGCGCGACTTCTCGGCCTATGAAAGCGGCTTCGCCATTGCGGGCAACGCGAGCAACGCGGCCGGACTCGGGAGCAACGCGGCCGCGATCGCGAGTCTGCCGGAAACGTACGTTCGCGGCCAGAGCGGCGCCGATATTCAGCTCGACCACCTGATCGAAGGCGATTCAGGCGCGGGCAAGCGCGGAACCGCCGTCTTCGTGGCCGCCGAGTACAGCGACCCGAATACGGCGCTGATCAGCACGTACGTCGACGGCGGCATCGTCCGTCACGGCACCTTGGCAACCCGCCCGCTCGACACGCTTGCGATCGGCTTTGCGGAGATGAATTTCAATCCCCGCTTGCAGCAACTGCAGCTGGCCTTGCGCGGCGCCGGTTACGTCGTGCCCTACAACGGGTCCGAGTCAGTCGTCGAACTCAACTACGGGTGGCAGGCGGCGAAATGGCTCGTCGTGCGCCCGGGAATGCAGTACGTGCTCAACCCCAAGGGTGAGGAAACCAACCCTCAGGCCGGACTCACGGTGCCCGGAAACGCCCTGGTCTTCGGCCTCGCGACCGACGTAACGTTCTAGCGTATGTCGACGCCGCATCCCGTCCTAGTAATTCACGATATCGGAGTGCGTCGTAGTTACGATATAGTGACCATACGAGCGGTCTCCGATAGATCGTTTGACACCGCGGAAGCTTGGAAAGCGTCGGATTCATGAACATTACGGCAGGGCCGGCCCCCGCGGCGGCGCTCACTCCGGAGGATGCGGACAACCATCTCGGGCTCGTGATCTATGCCGCGACCGTGGCGGCGCTCGGCGGCCTGCTCTTCGGCTACGATAGCGCCGTCATCAACGGGGCGGTCGGCGCGATCGGCACGTACTTCAAACCCAATCCGACCACGCTCGGGCTCGCGATCGCCTCCGCCCTCGTGGGCGCGGCCGCCGGCGCGCTGCTGATCGGCCGCGTGGCCGACCGCTACGGCCGGTTGCTCCCGATGCGCCTCGCCGCGCTCCTGTTCGTCGTCAGCGCGCTCGGTGCGGGCTTTTCGAGCTCGCTGCTAATGCTCTCCCTCTTTCGCATCGTCGGCGGAATCGGCGTCGGCATCGCCTCGGTGATCGCGCCGATGTACATCGCCGAAGTCGTGCCCGCCAAGATTCGCGGCCGGCTCGGTTCGCTGCAGCAACTGGCCATCGTCCTCGGCATCTTCTTCTCATTACTGGTCGATTTCGGCGTCGCTTCCGCCGCCGGCAGCGCCTCGGCTCCGTGGCTCGGCGGGCTCGAGGCGTGGCGCTGGATGTTCATCGTGATGATCGTCCCGGCCGCGCTCTACGCCATCCTCTCCTACACGATTCCCGAATCGCCGCGCTATCTCGTCGCGCAGGGACGGATGGCCGATGCGAGCGCCGTCCTCGAGCGGCTACTCGGCGCCAAAGTCGTGACCGCGAAGATCGCCGAGATCCGCGAAACCCTCAAAAGCGAAACGACCGCCTCGTGGCGAGACTTGCGCGGACCCGCCATGGGCTTGCTGCCGATCGTGTGGGTGGGCATCGGACTGTCGGTCTTCCAGCAGTTCGTCGGAATCAACGTGATCTTCTACTACTCGACCGTGCTGTGGCATGCCGTGGGCTTCTCCGAAAAAGATTCGCTTCTGATCACCGTGATCACGAGCGTCGTCAACATCGTTTCGACCTTCGTGGCCATCGCGTTGATCGATAAAGTCGGACGCCGGGCGCTCCTGCTGTTCGGGTCCGCCGGCATGATCGTCACCTTGGGCGTGCTCGCGGTCGTTTTCGGAAACGCGCCGCTCAACGCGCAGGGCCAGCCCTTCCTCAACCCGGCGTCGGGTCTGGTCGCGCTGTGGGCGGCTAATCTGTTCGTCGTCTCGTTCGCCGTTTCGTGGGGCCCGGCGGTCTGGGTCTTGCTCGGCGAAGTCTTCAACAATCGCATCCGCGCCGCGGCGCTCTCGCTGGCGGCCGCCGCGCAGTGGGTCGCCAACTGGGTCATTACGGTTACCTTTCCGACCTTGCAGCACTTGGGGCTCGGCATCGCGTACGGCACCTACACCGCATTCGCGATTCTCTCGCTCGTCTTCGTGTTGCGCTTCGTGAAAGAGACCAACGGTACGGAACTCGAGGCCGTCCGGCAGTGAGCAGATGCTGATCGTCGGCGACATCGGCGGCACGACGACGCGGTTAGCGTTGGTTTCGAGCGAAACCGGCCCGCGCACGTTCGTCGCGGAGCAAGAGTTTCGCAGTGCCGACTACAAGGGTTTGCAACCGATCGTCGAGGTGTTTCTGGCCAACTGCGGCGGTAGCGCGACCTCGGCCTGCTTCGACGTCGCCGGGCCCGTCGTCGGAGGCCGCGTCCACTTAACGAACCTGCTCTGGGATTTGGACGAAGCGGAGCTGTGTAAGAGCCTCAAACTCGAGCGCGTCACCTTGCTCAACGATCTGCAGGCAATCGCACATGCGATCCCGTCCCTGCTGCCCGAAGAAACCGCTCAGATCAACGCCGGTCACGCCGTCGAGCACGCGCCGATCGCCGTGCTCGCGCCGGGCACCGGACTCGGTGAGTCGTTCCTGATCTGGACCGGCAGCAGCTACCTTGCGTGCGCGTCGGAAGGCGGACACGCCGACTTCGCGCCGACGAGCCACATCCAGGCCGAGCTCTGGGCGTTCTTGACCGCCCGTTTCCGTCACGCGGCCTACGAACGCGTCTGCGCCGGTTCCGGTTTGCCCAACGTTTACGACTTCGTCCGTTCGCGCGATCCCGCTTCCGAGAGCGCCGCCTTCCGGGCAACGTTGCAGGCCGCGACGGACCGCACGCCCGCGATCATCGAGGCCGCGCTGCGCGATCCCGATAACAACCCGCTCGCGGCCGAGACGCTGCGCATCATCGTGGACATCTGGGGCGCCGAAGCTGGGAACCTCACGCTCAAAGTCATGGCGACCGGCGGCGTGTATCTCGCGGGCGGGCTGCCGCCGCGCTTGGTGCCGCAACTGCAGGACGGCGCGTTCATGCAGGCGTTCGCGGCCAAGGGCCGCTTCGCCAACATGCTGCGCGCGATTCCGGTGCGCATCGTCACGGTCAACGCGGCCCTGCTCGGCGCCGCGATCTACGGCTTGGAAGCCGCCGCGACCTGACCGACGATCTCGCGCGTGTGGCGCGCGATCATTCGCATCTCGGCCGTCGCCATCACGCGCACGACGACCCGCGAGCCGTCGGCCGAGATGACGGCGGCATCGGCGTCGTTGCGCGCGGCGTCGAGCTCGATGCCGAGATACGCTAAGTCGCGCGCGATCTCCCAACGTACGGGCGCCGCATGTTCGCCCACGCCGCCCGTGAACACCAGCGTGTCGAGCCCGCACAGCGCGGCCGAAAACGCGCCGATCGCTTTTCTCGCGCTGTACGTGAAAAGGTCGACGGCCGCGGCCGCATCCACGTCGGCGGCCCGGCTCGCCAGCAACGTCCGCATGTCGGCGCTCGTGCCCGAAACGCCGAGCAGGCCGCTGTGCTCGTTAAGCACGCGGTCCAATTCCTCGAGCGTGTAGCGGCCCGCGCGCAACAGATACAGGAGCGCACCGGGATCGAGCTCGCCCGGGCGCGTCCCCATCATCAGCCCGCCGAGCGGCGTCAACCCCATCGTCGTGTCCACGGGCTTGCCGTCGGCGATCGCCGCGAGGCTCGCGCCGCTGCCCAAGTGCGCGACGATCAGCCGGCCGCGCGCCCCAGAGGGACCGAGTTCGCACACGATCGATTCGAACGACAGTCCGTGGAAGCCGAAGCGACGCACGCCCTCCGACCAGAGTTCGCGCGGCAGCGGAAAGCGCTGCGCGACCATCGGCATTCGGTGATGGAACGCCGTATCGAAGCACGCGACCTGCGCGACGTCCGGCAACAGCGCCGCGACCTCGCGGATGGCCGCTAGCGCCGCGGGCATATGGAGCGGGTCGAACGGCGCGAGCGCGGCCAGGTCCTCCAAGAGCTCGGGTGTCACCCGAGCCGGCTCTTCGTGGTCCGCGCCGCCGAAGACCAGCCGGTGACCGACCGCATGGACGTGCAAGTCGGCCTCGCGCAAGAAGGCAAGTAGTGAAGCGATCGCCGACGTGCCGGCCAGCGGCCTGCTCGTCGCACGGTCCGCCGGCAGACGGTGGTCGCGTATCCGCAGCGCGGCGTCGGCCGCAGCCGGGTTATCGACGTCGCCCTCGAGGAGCATGGCGCTGCGCTCCGGCCCGAACTCGAACACGGCGACCTTGAGCGACGACGAGCCGCGATCGATACTGAGGACGCGCATACCGGAATGCTACGCCAAGCCCGCGCGAGCCGGTATCCTGGAATACCCTGAATCTGCGGCTCAGAGCGCCGGGAAGGTCATGCGCACGAGCGCACCGTGCGGCAGCGCGTTCGAAAGCTCGATCGTGCCGCCGTACCGTTCGACGATCGTTTTCGCGAGCGGGAGGCCGAGGCCGCTTCCCTCGCGGGCCCGGGCGTCATCGTCGCGCCAAAACCGGTCGAATGCGCGTTCGAGCGCGGCCGCGGAAAAACCGGGGCCGTCGTCGCGAACCGTGACTTCCGCGCGCGGCTTCGCGCCCGACACGCGAATCTCGACGCTGCCCGCTTCGGTCGAATACTTCAGAGCGTTATGAAGCACGCTCAAGACGGCGCGCTCGATCAGCGCGCGGTTGCCGTCGATGACGGCGCCGCCGCCGGCCAAGCCGTCGACGCGAACGCGGCGCGCTCCGGCGATCGCGCCGACGCGCTGAGCGACCGCGGCGGCCACGAGCGAGAGGTCGACGGGGCCGCGAGCGTCTTCGCTTTCGTCAGCCCCGCGGGCCGCGGCCAGCAAATCGCGGGTCAGCGTCTCCAAAGCGTCCGATTCGAAGGCGATCGTTTCGAGCGCGCGCTGGTACTCCGCCGCCGAACGCTCGGACCGAAGCGCGAGATCCGCTTCGGCGCGAATCACCGCGAGCGGCGCGCGCAACTCGTGCGACGCGTCGCTCGTGAAGCGCCGTTCGCGATCGAAGGCCCGCTGCAACCGGTCCAGCATGCGATCGAAGGTCGCGCTCAGGCGCCCGAGTTCGTCGGTGCGTGGCGGCAGCGCGAGGCGGCGCGAGAGGTCCTGGGCCTCGATCTCGGAGGCGAGACGCGCGATGCGCTCGAGCGGCGCGAGGCCACGCCGGGCGATCTCCCCGCCGGTCACCACCGCGAGCGCCACGATGAGCGGAATCGCGATTGCGAAGGCGACGGCGACGCTGCGGTCGAGCGCGCCGATCGGTTCGGCGTCGCTCCACGTCAGCGCGAGGCCGACGCGCTTGCCGCCGGCGACGATCGGCTCCGACTCGACCCGCAGGGCGCCGCCGCCAGGCCCCGCGACCGTATACGAAGCGGGAGCAGGACCGAGCGCGAGACGGGCCACGGCCTCGGCGTTGCGCGCGTCGCTCGTGACCAACACCCGGCTGTTTGCATCGACGATCGCAGCCGCGACTTTGGAACCGACGATCGAATCGAATTGCGCGCGATCTTTGGCATCGACGGTCAAGCGTCCGTCGTCCGCGTCACCTATGATCCGCAGGGCACCGGCCGTCATCCCGAGCTGAGCGTCGAGAGCGTGGCGCTGCGCCCGGTCGACGACGGTCAGCGCGAAGGCGGCGAAGGCCACCAGCGCCAGAAGAAGCCCGGCCGCGTACGCAAGGCTCAGACGTCCGCGCAGCGACCTCGGATCAAGGATGGCGCGCTTCTCCGAAGCGGTAGCCCGCGCCACGCACCGTGTGGATCAGCGCCGGCTCGCCGGCCGGCGAGAGCTTCGCGCGCAGCCGCCGCACGTAGACTTCGATGACGTTGGATTCGGTGTCTCGACCCGGCTCCCAAAGCGCGTCTTCGATCATCGGCCGCGTTAGCACGAGGCCGGCATTGAGCATGAAGTATTCGAGAAAAGCCGTCTCACGGGCGGTCAACTGGATCGGCACGCCGGCGCGGCGCACGTGTCGCGAACCGCCGTCCAGCACGACGTCGCCGCAGCGCAGTTCCCGCTGCGGCGGCGCTTCGAACCGGCGGGTGATGGTCCGTAGCCGCGCATCGAGTTCGCGGAAGACGAAGGGCTTGCGCAGGTAATCGTCCGCACCCGCGTCGAGCCCCGCGATCGTATCGTCGGTCGTGTCCCGCGCGGTCAAGAGCAGCACGGGCGTTCGAAGCGCGCGCCGCCGTAGCTCCCGCACGACGGAAAGCCCGTCGCGGCGGGGGAGCAGCACGTCGAGCACGATCGCATCGAAGCTGCCGCCGAGCGCGACGGCTTGGCCGCGCAGGCCGTCGTGCTCGACGTCGACCGAGTGTCCGCTCTCGGTCAAGCCGCGACGCAGGACCTCCGCCAGACGAACGTCATCTTCGACGACCAGAATCCTCACGCCGGCGTCATTCGAAACACGGCGTGAGATTACTTGCCGCTGGTCAGAGCCGCCCGCTCAGCGTGATCAAGAACGAACGGATCGGGATCCCAAACTCCTCGTTCGAACCGGTGTTGAGGTATTGCTGGATCGAGTTCGTGTCGCTGAAGTAATGGTTCTCGGGGATCAACGGCTCGTGGCCGAAGTAGCCGTAATTCTGCCAAGCCTCGTTGAAGACGTTTTGGACGCCGAACGTAAGCGTGTAGTTGTTGGGCAGCGCTTTGCTGATGAAACCGTTCCACGTATTGTAGGGCGGCCGGCTCGACGGGTTGTTGCTGCCCACGATGTAGCCGTCCATGCGAACCTCGAGCCCCTGGTTGGCGTAATCGAGTCCCGCCGTCGCCTGATTGATCGGGATGCCCTGCAATTGACCGCCGCTGATCACGAACGGGTTGTTCTGAAGGATGTCCTCGTTGATCCCATTCTGGACGACCGACTGGACGTCGTAGGAGTAATCGAAATAGATGTGATGCGATACCCGCTGGCGACCGCTGAGCTCGATGCCTTTCGAGACGGCGCTGGCCGCGTTGTACGTCGTCGAAATCGCCAGATATGGAATGACCGTCGACGGGTTCGCAACGTTGACGCCGGGGCAGCCGATGCTCGCGATCTTGTTCGCGAACCCCTGTAAGAGGGTCGGCGAGATCGGCAACGACCCGTACTCCGAGAGCGGTTCGTTGGCGGCGAAGAGCTGGTTTTGGACGGCCGTGTAATACAAGTTGACCGAAATCGAAGAGTCGCGCGCGAACCGGTGCGCGTAGCCGACTTCGTAGTCATTGGACCTCTCCGGTTCGATTCCCGGATTCCCGCCGCTGCCGATCGAGTTGTAGGGCGTGCACGACGGATTGAGACTCGAGGGGTTCGCGTTGATGACCGGCGGCCCGGCGTCTTTGAGTTCGGCGGCGGGGTCGCCGGTCGAATGACCGTAGGTAACGCGTAAGACGTCACCGGCTTCCGGCCGGACGACCAGGGACAAGCGCGGATCGAAATTGGTGTCGCCGATCACCGAATCTTTCTTGACCCAGAAGTTTCCGAACGCCGATAAGACGTTGTTGAATTCGTACGTCGAGCGCAGAAAGGCGCTGGTGTAATGCGTGGACTCCGGATTATCGTAATCGGCGATGCCCTGATTGAGATCGTTGTAGTTGAGGCGCGTGCCGAGCTGATACTCACCGAAGAAGCCGAGTCCCACATCGCTCTTGCGACCCTGCAAGTCGTCAGCCAGCAAGTAGCCCTGCGAATTGAGGAACTGCGAATACGCCGTTCCCGCGAACTCCGTCCCGGTGGGATCGAGGCCGCTGGCTTCCTCTGAGCTCTTGTAGAACTTATAGTGGTTGAAGTAGCCGTCGGCGATGATCGTGTTGTTGCCCGAGATGCTCTGGAGGTTCACGTCGTAGTCCGTCATCATCGCGCCACGGTTGCGGTCGGCGCCGCCGCCGTACGGCCCGTACGAAGCGGCCGCCCACTGCTGCGCGGTATAGCAGGCCGTCGGATTGTTGGCCGCGTTCGCGACCGTGATGACCTGATACCCGTTCATCGTGCCGGCCTTCGCGCCGGGCAGCGCACAGTTACCAGGGTTGCTCTGAATCTGCGCGAGCCGCGTGTCGTAGGGAATGTTGTCGTTATCGCCGTTGCCCGTCGAATCGGACTCTTGGCCCGACGAATACAAGGTCGTCGTGAGCGTCGTGTTGTTGGAGAGGTGATACCGCAGCTTCGCCAGTGCCGCCCGCAACGTCGAGCCTTGGCTCACGAGGTATGTGTTGAGCGCCGTATTGCAAGGCGAAATGTCGTTGCCCGCCGTGCACGCGCCGCCGTTGTTCGCATTCGCGTTGTTGTTTGGCCGGCCGGTCTGCGTGACGAGACCCGGTGCGAACATTCCGTAGGTTCCGAGCACGCCGCCCGCGAGCGCGTAGGAGAGCCGTCCGATTGTTCCAGTCGCGTCGGCCGCGGTCTGCATGCGCCCTTGGTCGCCGATGCTCTGCCAGAAATGCTCCGTCGGCGCAAGCGACGGATTGAGCGTCTGCATATCGATCGTTCCGCCGATCGCATCCACGCCGTACAACCCGGTCGCGCCGGAGCCGAACGTGACCGTCACCTTGCTCGGGCCGAAGATCGGCGAATCCGAAAAGTTGAAGCCGTACGGATAGCTGCCGCTGCCGTTGATGGCGTAGACGCCTTGCGGCCCCACCGGGTGACCGTCGAGTAGCGTCTGCGTTTCCGAAGGGCCGAGGCCCCGGATGTCGAGGTACTGGTCGTCGGAAACCGACGACGAGAGCCCGGTCGAATTCACGCCCGGCAGACGCGCGAGTGCGAGTCCGAAGCCGATGAAGTTCTCTTGCTGCACGGTGGCCGGGTCGATCGAGCTCGTGATCGTGGTCGTCGAGACGAGCGGACTCGTCGCGGCTACCGTCACCGAACCGATGGTTTTGACATTTTCGTTGGCTTGCGATTCGGTCGCGCGATTCACCGCGACATTGATGGTCGTCTGCGTTCCCGTCGTTACGGAAAAGTCGCGTGAGCGGGAGGTCTGGTAACCGGTGGCGGAGATCGAAATCGTATAGAGCCCCGCCGGGACCGCATCGAACTTGAAAGCGCCCTGTGGGTCCGATTTGGACGATGCGATGAAAGCGTCGCCCCGGTACAGCGAGATCGTCGCTCCTGAAAGCGGAAGCCCGTCGACTTGGTCGACGACGACTCCCGCCGCGCTGCCGGTGTCGGCTTGCGCCTGAGCTGGGAGCGCGGAAAAGATCAACGCAAGCGATACACAGATACAAACGAAGCGAGCGAATCGCACGAACAAAGTCGTTCTCCGGTGAAGCGTGAACATGCGAGGCCCCGTGGAGGCGCATCGGCAAGTCCGACGCTAACCGATGTAACTTAACGTCGCTTTAAGGCATACGGCGCGAGCCAAGCATCCATGTTAATATGAATCTCCGATGAACGAGTCACGCTGACTTGCTGCCGCGGTACTCAGGCCGCCTTACATGAACGACACGTGAAAAGCGACGGAGGAGAGTGAGGAGGCGAGAGCACAATGCGCCGCCCATGCCGATCTTGCCCTCTTTGCCACCGCAACCCGTCCCCGTCTTGAGCGGATTCGACTACGTCACGGTCGATGCCGAGCGACGCCGCATCTATGCAGCACACACGGCAAGTCGCGCGCTGCTCATCGTGGATGCGGATACGGGCCGCGTGCTCGGTCAAGTCAAAGTCGGCCCGCTGCACGGCGTCGCCGTCGATCCGGCGACGGGACACGTGTTCACGGGTGACGGCGAAGCCGACACCGTCTCCGAGATCGATCCAGTGGCCCAAACGGTGCTCGGTTCGGCAAGCGTCGACGGAGCCGTCGACGCGATCGCTTACGATCCGGGCAACGGCCACATCTACGCGGACGAAGACGAGGGAACGCGCATCTTCGTGGTCGACGCCAAGACGATGAAGAGCATCGGTACGGTCGCCTTGCCGGGACACAAGCCCGAGTACCTCAGCGTCGATCCCGGCACGCACGACGTCTATCAGAACATCTCGGACCTCTCGGAATTTGTCGTCATCGATGCGAAGAGCCTGACGGTCAAGAAGACCGTACCGACGCCCGACATCAAGGCCAATCATCCGCTCCAATTCGACCCGGCCTATGGCCACGTAATCGTCGGCGGGCAAAACGGCTTGTTGGCCGCGTACGACGAAAGCGGGGCGCTCGTCGGCAAGACCGCGATTCAGCCCCGCGTCGATCAGTGTAGCCTCGATCGGACGTCGCACGCCATCGCCTGCGCGGGCAGCAAAACGCTCACGCTGCTGCGCGACAACCCGACGGGCGCACCGAGCGTTCTCGGAAGCGTTACGGTCGCCGCGGGCGCGCACACGGTCGGCATCGATTCGGCTACCGGCACGATTTGGATCGTCTGGGCCGAAGCCGGCGGCGATTTCGTGCAGGGCTTCAAGTTCACCCCGTGACGCTGCGACGTTCCATTTGGATGTTGCGACGCTTCATCGCTTTCGTGGCCGTTCTCCTCACGACGCGGGTCGTGCCGGCGGCTGCACAGACCGCCGCGCCCGCGGCAGCCGCCCCGCAATTGCAAATGGTTGTGATCGTGACTCGTCACGGCGTTCGGTCGCCGACCGATCCGACCGAACTCGCGAGCTACAGCGCGCGGCCTTGGCCCGCGTGGGACGTCGCGCCCGGCTATCTGACCGCGCATGGCGCGGCGGCGGCGACGCAGTTCGGCGCGGCCTATCGCGCCTATTACGCGCCCCTGGGCCTCTTCCCCAAGAGCGGCTGCCCCGCGGCCGAGTCCGTGTTCGTCTGGGCCGACATCGACGAGCGCACCAAAGCGACCGGTCGTGCGTTGCTCGACGGGTTGGCCCCCCACTGCGGATTCGCGGCGCACGACGCCGGCGCGGCGGTCGACCCGCTCTTCCACTCCCTGCCTGCTCTCGGAAAAGCCGACGCGACGGCTTCGAGCGCGGCGCTCATCGGCTGGGTCGGCGGCGATCCGCAATCTCTCGTTCCAGCCTACGCGCTCGCGTTCGCGAAGCTCGACACAATCCTGGGGTGCGCTGCCGGAAACTGCACGTCGATTTCAACGGTGCCGTCGAGCGTCTTCGTTTCGAAGAAAACCGGGCTCGCGGAAGTCCAGGGGCCGGTCGATCTTGCGTCGACCGCGGTCGAGGATTTCATTCTGGCCTACGCCGATGGCCGGCCCCTCTCCGACGTCGGCTGGGGAAAGGTCGATCGCGCGACGTTGCTCGAGCTTTCGCAACTCCACGTGTTGAAGTTTCTGGTCAACACGGAGACGCCATACGTCGCGCGCGTCCAGGGATCGAATCTGCTCGCGCACGTGACGGCGACGATCGATCAGGGCGCGACCGGTCACCACGACAGCCGGACGCGCGTGCCGCCGGACACGCGGTTCGCGGCCTTTGTCGGCCACGATACAAATCTTGAATCGCTGGCCGGCATGCTGCGGCTGCACTGGCTTGTGCCCGGCTACCAGGTCAACGATACGCCTCCCGGCAGCGCGCTCGTCTTCGAAGTCTACCGTCCCACGACGGGCACGGAACCCTTCGTGCGCGTCTTCTTTACCGCGCAGAGTCTGGAGGCGATACGGCTCCTTGCCCCGGACCCGCCGCTGCGCGTGCCGGTGTTCGTGCCCGGCTGCCCCGCGCTCGATTGTCCGCTGCCGGTCTTCGATCGGGTCGTGAACGCCGCGCTCGATCCGGCGTTCGTCGGAAACTGGTGAGGGCGCGGCCGCAGTTCGCCTTCGGGACCCTCGTTGCTCTGCTTGCCGTTTTCGACGTGTCGGTCGCCCGCGCCGGACCGCCCTTCGTCACCGACGATCCCGTGCCGACCGATTATCGCAATTGGGAGATCTACACGGGGTTAACGTACGAGAACGAGGGCAGCGGCACGGTATCGGCCGCGCTTCCATTTGCGGAATTCAACTACGGCGCGCTGCCGAACGTGCAAGTATCGGTCACGCTCCCGTTCCAAGGGAACCTCTCTCCGGCAAAGCTGCACTATGCGTACGGCGCGACCGATTTCGGTATCAAGACGCGTTTCGTTCACGAGTCGGATGCCCGGCCGCAAGTCTCGTTTTACCCGAGCGTCGAGATCCCGTCCGCCGGCGGCCACGTCATAACCCTCTTGCCGCTCTGGCTGCAGAAGAGTTCCGGCCGCTGGACCGCTTTCGGCGGCGGCGGCCTGTACCTCAACGCGGGACCGGGACAGCGCGATTTCACGTTCGTCGGAAGTGCGCTCGAGCGTTCGCTCTCCGCGGCGATCACGATCGGGGCCGAGGTTTATCGCCAAGGTCCGAGCACGCTGGGCGCCCCGGGCGTGACGGCCGCGAACGTCGGCGTGACGGCGCAGCTCGGCGACTTTCACGCGATTCTGTTTTCGTTGGGACGCGCGTTCCAGAACAGCGACACATTCTCGGGCTACATGAGTTACGAGTTCGCGCTTGGTCCGCGATCCGCTAAGTAAGCGATTGGGCCGCTCGGTCCGGCGGCACATCCGCCTTCCGCTACTCTTTGCGCTTGACGAAGTTGTCCTGCGTAAGCAGAAGAATCCGGTCGGCATGGCGCTGGCCTAAGAAGCGCTGATCGTAATAGATCTTGACGTACTGGCCCGCGTGAATCGCCTTCATCTGGTACGTCGTCTTCCCGTCGGTCGAGAAGACTTGGTCGAATTTCGGCCAGATCAGAAAACTCAGCGACTGGGACGATCGGGTGTCCGTAACTTTGATGTTGTTGTCCGACACGTGGTTGACGATGCCGGAGAAGGTGGCGCTTCCCACTTTACCTCGGGCGCCCGCCGGTGCGATCGCGAGCGCCGCAATCGTAAGGGTAAGAAAGACCCGCGAAACCGTTTTCATCCGAATGTGCCCCTTCGCGCGGCCGCGCAAGACGCCGACCGTCGACCTCAAGTGTAACCCGTCGATAGACGGCGCGGTATCGTGAAAAAGCCCGAAGCTCGAGACCCTTCGTTTCACGATAGCATGGTGGACCCGACCCGTGCTACGCTGGCTGTTCCTCGGCGCGGGCGCCGGGCGCTTGAGTTCGGTCACAGGAGTCGTCATTGCCGCGTCCACATGAAGATCTCGCGCACCATACGCTCGTCGATCACCGCCGCGGCGGGCCGCCGGTCGCTTTCCCCGTGGGCGCGTGGTGCGCGATCGAAGTCGCGCACGTCGCACCCGACCGCATCGATGCCGGGCTCGCGGCCTACGAAACGCTCGTCGAGAAAGCTCGTTCGACGTTTGCGGCGGGGGCGGCAGCCGTCGTGCGCTCCGTCGACCGTCGGCGCGTCGTGACGTTGCTGGTGCTCGACGGCCACGAAGGCTTTCGCCGTCTCGAAGCGGCCTGGGGCGATCGCCGGCTTGAAGCCGAGCACCTTTCGGTTGCCGAATCGTCAACGCGCGGACTGTACAAGCTGGTCGCCTCAACCGGCGCGGGCGCAATCGACCCGGGCTCGCGCGACGCGTACGCATTCGAACGCGTTGCGGACGGCCCACAATTCTCCGCCCGGCTTCTCGCGGCGCTCACGCCGGCGACGGGCTTCCGCGGCGCGCTCGTCTTCGGAAGCGATGACGGCACCGCGTCGGCGATCTTCTACCGCTTCGAGCACTTCGGCGAAGTCGACGTCGTCCGCGCGAGCCCGGCCGTCCTGGACGTTTTGCCTTCAGCGGACGCCTCGTTTGCGATGATGCATCCCGTCAAAACCTTCGGCTAATTTAACGATAGCAGACGCGCGCGGCCTGCGTTATCGTTAGTGGGCCGGCCGCTCGAGCATCGAGCCGCGCCGGCCGATCTCGTAAGCGAAGGTTGCCGATGTTCTCCTTCACGAACCCACCGACCGCACTCATCGACCGCGAGCTACGCACCGCCCGCTGATGCTCGGGCCATTGCTGCGCTTTACCCAGCTGCTCGGCGCGGTGCTGGCCGCCACGAGCTTCGCCGCCGAGCCTGTGCCCCGCCTGGTGTACCACTACTTCGTCGTTCCGGCGCCCGCGCATTCGGTGCGCCCGGGCGATCCCGAGATTCTGCGCATCGAACTCAACAAGCAACACTTCCGGTCGTTCGACGAAATCCAAATGCAGATATTGACGAGCGCTAACGTCGTCCGGGTGACCACGCGCGAAATGGGCCACGAAGGGACCTTGCGCCAACTCGGCCCCGGACGCTTCTTCTCCCGCGGCCGGATTCCCGGACTCCCGTTTTTTGTTCAGGGCTCAAGCATCGACTTGCTGTACACGGCGACGACCGCGAGCGGCATCTCGACCTCGGCGACCGCCTCCGTCACGCTGTGAGCGAGCCGAGACACGCGACGACGGTTTCGATCACGCGCTTGGTTTCTTCCGGATCGCGCACCTGGATGCAAACGGCGCCCGTGCTGCGCGCCGGAAAGTCGTTCCCGCCCGGGAAGAGCGCGTCGCCTACGTAAATCATCTCCGCGATGGAAATCTTCAGTACGTCGCGCAACTTAGCGATTCCGTACGCCTTATCGATCCCCGGCAAGGTGACGTCGATCGAGGTCGACCCACCGAGGCGCACGGAGAAATCCGCAAGCGACGAGTCCAGCAAGGCTTTGATCGCATGGCGCTTCGCGAAATCTGGGTCCCACGTCGCCTTCGCCTCGAGCGGGGCGTGTTGCCCGAGCGCCGAGTACGTGATCTGGCTCTCGCGGTCTTCGATGACGTCACCCCAGGTTTTCGTGGCCGCGAAACCGGACGCCGCGACGGCTGCTTCAAGCGCCGCGACGATCTTCGTTTTCTGGTCCGCGGAGAGGTCTTCTGAGTACAGCTTACGCCAGCTGCCGTCATCGAACGCGTAGAACTGGGTGCCGCAAGTCGGGAGAAGCGAGAGGCGGCTGAAGTCACCGTCTTCCGGCAGCTTCGTGATAAGTTGCGCTTGGAATTGTGGCCAAGCGCCGCCCGAGATGACGGCGACCCGAGCCACCCGCAGCAGCCCGGCCAAGAGCCCCGACATCTCCGCATCGATCGACGACTTGCTCGGCGCGAGGGTCCCGTCGAGGTCGAAGACGACGAGTTTCTTCACGACTCGATCCTCGTGAGCGAGTCGCTCGAGCCCGGGCCGCGCGCCCAGCCCGAAAAGCGCCGGCCTAGCGTCCCGCCACAAGGGTGCGCGCCGCTCGCCCACCCACAAGGTTGCGCGCCGGCCACCCAGCGACAAGGGCACGTGCCACAACGGCGCGGGCTTGTCCCCGGGCGACGGTCCGGGTGAGCTCCGCTGAAAGCCGCCCACGGTCTGGTGTCCGGCATCGTTCGCTCCTAAGAAACTTCGTTGGTAGACTCGTACCCGCCTGAACCACTGTGCCACACTGGTGGCACAGTGGGGCGGTGTAATAGGTTCGGAGGTGATCCGACGCCATGAACCAGCGCTTCTTCTGCCCCGAATGCAAATCGATCCACGAGGCGCCCGCCGAGGCGTCCTACGTCATCTCGGTCCTTTGCCTGGACTGCGAGCTCGAAGCCCGCTACCGCGATGCCCTACTCGAACCCGACATCGCAGAGGCCGCCTAGCGGCCCGGTGCGGGCCGGCAGGCTCCGCGCGGCGCGGCGCGGCCGAGCTCAGCTCAGCTCCGCTCCGCTCCGCTCCGCTCCGCTCCGATGACGTTTTCGCCCGACGCTACGTTTCCGGGTCGGCATCGTCGTCAAAGGGGGCTCCGCGTTGACAGTTTTCCGTGTGATCGGCTTGTGGTCCATCGAGCTGCGAAGCTGCGTTCTGAGGACAAGCTTCGTGAGGACCACCTTCCTTTGCACGAGCGTGCTGGGATCCGCGGTGGTGGGCGTTTTGCCCATCGCTGCGCCGGCCCAAGAAGCGACCCTGAACATCGACGTCAACGGCGCCCAGGTGGCTTTCGACCAGCCACCGGTCGAGCGGGCCGGCCGCATCTACGTGCCGCTGCGGGGCATCTTCGAGCGCCTCGGCGCGAGCGTGGTCTATGCCGACGGCCGAATCAACGCGACCTCGGGAACGCACACGATCGGGCTGACGATCGGATCAACCGTCGCTACGATCGACGGACGCCCGCAATACTTGGACAGCCCGCCTCTGATGGAGGCGGGCCGGGCGCTAGTTCCCCTGCGGTTCGTCTCCCAGGCGCTCGGCGCGAGCGTGAACTTCGACGCCTCGTCGAACACAGTCCGCATCGCCCAGGTCGTCGCCTCGCCCACGCCGCCGCCCGCCCCGATCTTCTTGCGGATTTTGCGCCGCCAGCCGGCCGCCGACGAGTCGACCAACCTCAAGCGGCCCGAGATCTCGGGCAGCTTTTCGGAACCCGTCGACCCCAACACGATCGGCCTTTCGATCGATGGCCGCGATGTGACCCAAGACAGCTACGTCACCGGCCGCAGCTTCGCGTTCGTGCCGACGTTCGATCTGCCGCCGGGCCAGCACGAAGCCGTCGTCTCGGGCCGCACGCCCGAACACGAGCCGTTCACGCAGAGCTGGACCTTCACGGTCACCGATAGCCCCGACACGAACTACATCTCCGGCCTCGAGCCGCCCAACGGCATCCGCGCGCGCACCGGCTTCGTCGTCAGCGGAATCACGAAACCCCACTCCCGCATTCGGATCACCACGACCACGAGCGAAACGGTCGCCGCCTTCAGCGAGACGGCCAGCGGTTCGACGGTCACCGAAACCGGCACCGACGACGCCGGCTACTTCGAGACGCGCGTCGAGCTCCCCGAACCCGCCACGACCGTCGTCGACGTCCGCATCATCTCAACCGCCCCCGACGGCGTCTCCGCTATCCGAACCCTCCGGCTGCGGCCATAAAACACCGCCGAGCACGTTTCAGAACGCCGCAGCAGCCGCCTTCACGACGTCCGCAAGCGCGCCGGCTTCGAACGGCGACCTTAGGCCCGCGGAGCGGACGAGTTCGCCGAACGGGGCTTCCCCGCCACGCGTACAGAGCCGCACGTAGGCGTCCAGCGTGGCTTCGCGATCCGTTTGTGCGCGGACCCAGAACTGCAGCGCGCAGCAGAGCGCGAGCGTGTAATCGATGTAGTAAAACGGCGCGACGAAGATGTGGCGCTTCTCCTGCCACAAGCCGCCCGCGGCCGGATAGGCGAGGTCGCCGTACGCGCGCCACGGGAGATAGCGGCGTTCGACTTCTTGCCACATCGCATGGCGTTCGGCCGGAGTCGCGGTGGGCTGCGCGTAGACCAGATGCTGAAAGTGGTCGACGGCCACACCGTACGGCAAGAACAGCAGCGCGTCGAGCAGGTGCTCGCGCCGGTACGCATTCGCGTCGTCGCCGAAGAATCGCTCCATCTCGGGCCACGAGAGGTACTCAAGCGACATGGAATGGATTTCCGCCGACTCGTACGTCGGGGTGAGATAGTCGACGGTCCGCTTGTCGCGGCTCTGCCAGCTCTGGAACGCGTGGCCTAGTTCGTGCATCATCGTTCGCACGTCGCCGCGCGTACCGTTGAAGTTCGCGAACACGAAGGGCACGCGGCGCGTCGGGAAATTCGTGCAGTAAGCGCCCAGCGCTTTACCAGGGCGGTGATCGACGTCGAGCAAATCGCGTTCGATCAGCATCGCGGCGAAGCTGCCCAGTTGCGGATCGATCGCCGCGAGGGCTTCGCGCGTCCGTTCGACGATCCAGGCGCGGTCACCGTGCGGAGCGATTCGTTTTTCGACGCCAAGCACCGCTTCATCCCAGAAATAGACGCGGTCGTGGCCCGCCTCGGCGCCGAAGCGCCGGACCAAGTCGTGGGCCAGCGGCACGACGACGTTCTGGACTTCTTCCCGATAGCGCGCGACGTCGGATTCGCCGTAGTCGACGCGCCGCATCCGGCGGTATCCAAGCTCTGTGTAGTCGCGGAAGCCCAGCTTCTTCGCCATCCCGTCGCGCAGGCGCACGAGCGCGTCGAAGATCTCGTCCAGACGTTCGCCGCGTTCGGCGAAGGCGGCCCAGCGCGCGCGTTCGGCTCCGTGACGGACAGCACGATCGTGGTCTTGCGTATAGACGGCCAGTTCTGAAAGCGTCCGTTCGGCGCCGTCGAAGGCGGCGGTCATCGACGCGATGACGTCGGTATACTCGCGGGTTAGCTCGGATTCGCGTACGAGATCCGCGGCGATCGCCTCATCGAAGGTCGTGACGTCGGCGCCCCAGAGCGCGAACGCCTGGCCGCCCAACTCGTCCTGCAATGCTTCGCGCGCCGGATTGCTGAGGAAGACGCCCTTCATCTCGGTTTCCAACCCGGCGATCACGGGCGCCCGGCGGTCGAGCTCGCGCTGCGCATCGCGATACTCTTCGCGGCGCGTGTCTTGCGTGTAATGCAAGCGCGTCACGTTCGCCCACGATTTCCACGTCCGCCGCAACCCGTCCCAACGGTCGAAGCCCTCGCGCCAGGCCCGCGGCGAGTCGCTCTGGGCGAGGACCGCGCGGATCGCGCCGTACTCGCGCTTCAATTCCGGGTCGCTGGGCACCGAGATGCCGCTCATCCAATCGATCAAAGAGAAATCGCTCCCGCATAGCCGGTCAGCTCGACGTACCCCTCGCCGAGCGGCGTGTGGCCGTCGGCGCTACGAACGTCGACCGCACCTTCCCAATACGACACGTTTCCCGCCGTGCCCGCGAGTTCCTGATCCAGCACCGCCGGCGTCAACGTCAGGTCGACGCCCGCGCTGGGCACCCGGACGCGCCAGCCGCTGGGATAGAGGCCGCCCGTATGCGGACTGCGCCACGTGCCGGTCGCCGCGATCGCGAAGTCGGCGCGTGACAGGTACCGCACCGAGCCGTCGCGTTCGATCAGACTGCCGCTCGATTCCGGCGTGACGCTACCATCCTTCTGGCGTAACAGATACAGCATCAGTTCGCGCCGGTCGTCGAGTTGCACCGAGAACCAGTCCCAGCCGGCCTGGTTCCGTTCGAGCTCGCCCGACCCGAACTCGTGATCCATCCATGACAGGCCCTCAACGCGCAGCGGCACGCCGTTGAACGTGAGCGTTCCGGTCGTCCGCAAGCGCGTGTACGAGTAGTAATGCGACGCACACGACGCGCAGTCCGACTTGCGTGACACGCCGCCGTGACCGTGGACGGCCGGCGGCTTTTCCGGCACTTGCGTGAAATCGATCGCGTCGACGCCGCTCGTGCCGGTGTCGCGGGCGTGCATTACCATTCGTTCGAAGTCCGGTTTGCCTGGGGCGTCGCCGCGCAGGTACCAGTCGTCGGCGCGGACGTCCAGCTTCGAACTCGACGCGTAGCCCATGCCGAGTGCTTCGCGCGCGAAGCGCTCGACGTGGTAGAACGTCTTGCCTTGCTCGTCGGTTATCGCGAAATGCGCGGGATAGAGTTCGTTGCCGCGCCATTTGCTTTGGCCGGCGCGCGGGCTTGGATCGCCAGGCCTCACCCCGACGCGGAAGAACGTTAGTTCGTAGCCGAACTTCCGGCCGTCCGGCGCTTGCACGTGTCCTGTGTAGTACCACCATTCGCTTTCGTATCCGGGGTGCGCGGCGTGGTCCCGCGGAAACACGAACGCGTACGGTGCCGTGGCTATCGTAAAGTCTTCCGTCGTAGCGCGTGCCTGGTGTCGGACCTCATGACAACGGGTCGCGGGGACCGGGTTGGCGCTTCGCGCCAACCCACGCGCGCAGGCTACTGCCTTCGCGTCCGCTCCCGCCATCCGTGGCTCCGCGGCCGCCTCAGAGCCCCCGCCACCCATTGTCACGAGGCCCGCCACCATACGAGATGGGATGGGGGCCACCGTTGCAC
>Ga0116229_10004374_pt1 | contig 23139 bp, 15 predicted proteins | sample S1TSphgellanicum_3_FD_87313 | JGI IMG/M metagenome (GOLD analysis project Ga0116229, IMG submission 87313) | Host-associated microbial communities from peat moss isolated from Minnesota, USA - S1T2_Fc - Sphagnum magellanicum MG | ecosystem: Host-associated > Plants > Peat moss > Unclassified...
CCAAAATAGTCATCTTTCTATTTCATTTTGTATGTTCCCATTACTTCTGCATATCCACATGGTGAAACCTTAAAAAGTGTATGAAGCAAAAAAAATCCTAAATCTATTTCATCTACTTCAATTCTTTCTTCCTCTCTTTCCATTAATTTCTCATAAATTCATGATGATAAAATTGCATTCCCTAGCATGGTTGCCAAATGTAAGGAATATTTTTTGACACTTCTATTAAATAAATTATCATGTCTAGGGTCTTGTCCTATCACATTGTAGTAGATACCACATAAATACAACAACTTGGATGATAACAAATTATCATTACACACAATGGAATGAGAGAAGAAGTAAGTATGTGGAATAAAGAAAGTTCCATTATCCTCAACTTGAAAATACACAAAAAATAGGTCTATATCAAAAGTCCTTACTTACAAAAGTATCAACAACCCCTAACATTATTATTTTCTTCCTTATATAGTCCAATTGACAATTATAATCATCTAATTGCCCTTGACATTTCGACTTTGGTAAGTCGATTTGTATTATTAGTCATTATGTTACTACATCTTTATTTGTCTACAATACTTACTACTTTGTCAAATTGTTTTACTACTACATATCAAATTGTTGAGTAAAAAATTCCTTTTCCTAACACAATTTTAGTTACAAAAGCATGTTCCTCTATATCTTCAGTTTATAGTACAATTTCAACATATTGTGGTAATGCTTGTTCAACTTCATTGTTGTCCAAGTCTTCATCCCATTCTTCATGGTTATGTTAGGACTAAGGTGAAACATATTACCAAAAAAAACTTCTATCTATGGATCTTGTCTCCATACCTCCATGTACTTCTTGAAAATGTATGTGATATCTCTTTGAATTGTATAAAGTGCCATGTCTTTGGGTTGACATACTCATCTTTATTCTTTCACTTCCCTTCTTTGTAGATCTGTGTGGGTAACCATGGGTGCATTGTCACCCCATTCTTCTTGTTCAACTTCGGGAAGTTCTACCTTCATTGGCAACCTCATTCAAACATTGGATCGCTTCATCATTGTACCAATGAATACTTCTCAAGGTTCCATAATTGCTGCAGATGGCATCCTATACCTTGCAGGCTGCTCCTCTATCTTGGGTATTCTTAGCATGGTATATTGTATTTTTTTTTAGAATATGAAACTTTGTTGCATCACTTGCAAACAATAGTTCTCCTTCCATCACATTTTCATTATGTTGCATGGTTACCTGATCTAATTGTTTTTGCAAACTTCGGGTTATTGTTCGATTTATGTTTATTGCCATCATACTACTCTTCCTTGGAAATTGTTTTTTTGGCCACAAATTTAAATCCTTACAACAATTGTTTCTTCACTAATTTTGAAATTATAGTTTTAAGGAATAAACATTTTTTTTCAAAACAACCTTTTTGTACCTATTGCCACATAATAAAACCAAAGCAATACATGCAACTTCAAAATCTTAACCCCACATTCATCCCAGGGATGGTCGCCAAATGGTAAATCCTAATATTATTACTATTTTAATTATAGTTTTTATGTTTTTATACATATTTAGTTTTAGTTATACAAAATCGATATTAGAAATTGAAAAAAAAATTAAAATATTCTCCACAACAACATATCTTCACAACCTAAATATCCACATATTTATGAATATGTCAAAATGCTGCCATAGTTTACTATTCATATTGCTACAAAAAATTAAAAAAACAAAAATAAATCTTGTAAAAAAATAACCAAAAATAAAAGATCCAAGTTCATTGTTTTTCAACTTTCTATACTTATAAAAACTATTCCAGTATCTCTCATTCCTCCTTTGTAAAACTCTTTAGGACAAACCTTCATCAAACAAAGTATCCAAAAGCTTCATTCCTTCTCAACTTTCCCGCCTAAAACACCATTTGAACTCCACCTTAGTATTCATATTCTGACTTACCCTGTATGTACTAAACTTGCCCTGTCCAACCTATCTTATAATAGACATCACAACACCTACTCCCTATGCTTATCTAGCTTGATTACCATAGTATAATATTGCCCTTAACAATTGTTCCCCTACATCTCTCAAACCATGGTGGCAAAATTGGTGGATTGTGATTGCAACACCTTAGCTTTCATTTATGATTTGCCACTTGGTGTGTCTGCATAAAAAATAAGGACACAACTAAATGATGAAGTAGGAAATGGAGTAAAAGGGTGTAGTCACAATCAAATGAACCAGAAAGGATGTCTAATGATGAAAAAAAATTATGTTTTAACATTTAAAACCATAGAAATCATGGCAAATTACTCTTTTTCATTCATAAGAACGTTAAGGAATTAAAATCAAAAATTCATTCGATAAAATTTTAAGTTTAAGTTTCAATTTAGGATCTTTGAAAATGAACACCTATTATGTTAGAAGGAATTAATTTTGCAAAGGACTATCAAAATGTCTCATATAATATTAAAAAATTCATGGGGGATAATTAAGAAGATAAATACCTATTAACCACATTCAAAAAGCATTCATATCCTAAAATATGTGGAATAGTAAAACTTTTAAAATTCAAAGAATTTCCAAAATCAATCCAAAACTTTAAACTTGAAAAGTCCTTTATCACATATAAATGGGGTATAATGTATATGATGTGTTAAAAAAATTTTAGTTTATTATACATGAAAATATTTTAAAAATTAAAATCAAAATTTTGTTATGATTTGAAATTGTTATCATTTTAAAAAATGAAATAATAAATATACAAGGAATCAACACACTTTCAAAAGTTCATATTTATTCAAAAATTATAAACAAAAAAACATGTTATCTACTTAGACAATTATAAGAATTTATTATAACAAATTTCAAAAAAAATGTTCAAAAAATTATTTGTATGAAAAAAAAAATTTGGGCAAAAAGACATGCAATCTTTTTGTAAAATAACATTGTTGGCTTATTTAATATTGTTTGCACCCAAAAAATGGAATAGAGTTTGGAGTAGATTACTCTAGTTGTAGAGGGTCATTAAGTGTGGGAGGGGTAAGTGGGTGACATGATGTACCATCAATCACATTCTACTGCCTTTTGAAAACATTTCAAATTGCATGTCCATCCATGGCCTTTTATTGGGCCAAGACTTGGTCACATTGCAACACCATTTTTTTAGACCCCTTTTCATTGTTTGTGCCCATTTTTATTCCTTCAATGCATTTTGGTAACAATCGTTCAATGTGTCCTCTTGGAACATCGAACTAAGATATGTTGGGATTTGTATTCACCATAGACCGTTTTCCACACAAGACTTAGTATCAATTGGGTGACTTGTTTTTTGTTTCTAAAATATATACCAAAATTCCGATGGTAGCTCTTGACCATGGTGTTGAGATGGAAAGATTCCACAATGGCCCTTGGTTGATTTTCCTTCCTAGCCATTTTTGCCTTTGGTTGAATAGGTCAAACATCACCTTCCTCCAAGTCATGAAGGAAAGCTTCATCTTTATGCTCATTGCTCAAGACTACACAATGGAACATCGCAAAAACATTTTTCAATATCACTTATAATGACATACTAAAACTTTTAAAAAAACTCAAATTGTCATTATAGACCAATTTAGAACTTAATTAGCCATTTGTCACAAGATTGTCACATCTTTACAAAGCCATTGGAATTTTTGGGGTGAAATAACAAAGAAGAATGCAAATGCCATTTAATTATGTAAAATAACCCCAATAACTATCCTAAGGTTGGAGAAGTTTTAAAAATGTAAAATATGGAAATGATTTTACATTTACTTCAACAACTTTTCTGCCCTAGTTAATGATGTTAATATAGACTTTTAACTAACATAACAAAGCCTAATTTGATTAAATCTAGGCTTAATTAGGTCAAAACAAAACCTTAATTTAAACGAAAAGAGGTTAATCCATCAATTGGAACATCCTTGAGCTTAATTAAATCAATCTACATACGTTAATATGAAGGAGGTAAGGCTAAACCATTATTTAAAAACTTAATTAGACCAAATTTGAGTTAATTAGGTCAAGATATACCTTAATTTGAAGCGAGTAGAGGCTAATCCATCAATCTATAACTTAATTAGTTGAAAACATATTTTAATCCATTAATTTATGCCCTAATTGGAGTATCCAAATTTTAGTTAGGCCAAGTCAAAGCCTAATCCATTAATTTAAAGCCTAATTGGAGCATACATAACTTAATTAGGTCAAGATAAACCTTAATCCATCAATTCAAAGCCTAATTCAAACATTTAGAACTTAATTAGGTTAAGACATGGGTTAATCCATCATTCAAAGCCTAATTGGAGCATCCAACATTTAATTAGGCCAAGACAAAAGCTAATCCATTAATCCAAAGCCTAATTGGAGCACATCCAAAACTTAATTATGTCAAAACAAACCTTAATCCATCAAATCAAACCTTAATTGGAGCGTATTTGAAATTAATCATGTTAAGATCAAGGCAAATCCATCAATTTTGTCCTTAATTAGAACATCCAAAAGCTTAATCATGTCAACATAAAGGTTAATTCATCAAATCAAACCTTAGCATTAGTGACAAAAGTTGATTAGGTCAAGACAAAGGTTAAACCTTTAGAGTAGAAGCTAATCCATCAATTCAAAACTTAATCAAGTCACAACATAAACTAAACCATGGATGAAGAGTTTAATCAAGTCAATATAGAACTTAATCAAAACAACACAAAGGTTAAATACTTAGTTTAATCATATGAAGATAGAGGCTAATGGATCCATTAATTCAAATGTTAATACATCAATTTGAAGCTAAATACATAGTTTAATCAAATGAATTCAAAGACTGATTCATCAATTCAAAAGCTGATTACATAGCTTAACTAGATGAAAATAAAGGATAATCCATGAAAACATAGGTTAATGCATAAATTTAAAGGCTAAATACATAACTTATTCAATTGAAGACATAGACTAACACATTAATTTAGAGGCTAAATACATAGCTTAATTAGATGAAAACAAAGGTTAATCCATCAATTCAAAGTTTAATATAAAGTTTAACCAAGGAAAGACAAAAGATAATAACATTAATAATATGAAATATTAAAACTATACATGAATGCTTTGAAATAAAACCACAAATTGAGTTGAGAACCAAAATGTACATTTTGCCATTGATGTCCAATCATCAATGTTGCATGACAAGTGTGGGGGCTATTTTCATTCTACCTAGGGGTTTGTAGGCCTAACTTTGGGTCCTTTTTTGAATACATATTTGAATCACAATTTAGATAAATGTCAATTGTGGCTAAACAATTGGTTGTGCAAAAGAATTCAAGCTCAAAACATGTTTAAAAGGATTGCCTCTTCATGCCATGTTCTCTAATGTAGTTGAGATAACATCTATGGTCCAATTTAACCATCTCTAGGGCATTCCATGGTAGACTTTTATCCACAACCTTAAACCACATTTTGTTCATTTCGCATAGATGCCATAACATCGATGGGGTCCTTGGTAGGTGTGGAATGATGTGGTTTATCACTATTGGATTCGGGGGAGGAGGCAACAAACAACCTTCAAATTGGGTTGCCAATTTAAGGTTAGGGCACGAGGAAACTTAGGTGAGTTTGGCAACAATTTCTACTTGAGGAATGGGAGAAGGATGCTTTATGGAATGGGCAAGCCATGTGGTTGCCAAGGATTGAACAAGTTGGGCCACCTTAATGCAAGATGTGGCAATTGACCACACCAATAACAAGAATGATTGCCACAAGCTAAGTTCCTCACCTCAACAATTAAAAAAAATACCTCATCTTCACTAGAGTTTTTTACCATGGTGTTTTGAAAAGTAGAAATCAAAAGGTTTTAGGATCCCTAAACCCTAAACTTCACTTAAGAACTTTCAAGATTTTGTTTAAAGTTGGGGAGAATTTTTTGTTGAGTTCAAATGTTTTAGTGGTTGATGGAGGTTGAAGATGTAAACTTGTGTTCACCACTTAACCAAATCACTAAAGGTTGTTCTTGGATCTTTTAAGCCTTGAATATCTCACAACTAAAAAACTAATGCCCAAATTTCGCTCTTTCCAAAAACCTTTTTGCTCTTGTTCAAGAGACTCCATGCTCAAGAAACCAAAATTGCGTGATGAAAACCAAACTTTCCAAAAACTTTTTCACTTGAAATCCAAAATATTTTAAAGAAGCTTGAAAAAAAAGGTCTATAATTTAAGCAATTTACAAGAAGCTTGGAAGATGTGGACAAAAGAACTAGAAGAAAATGGTTGGGTATGGTAGGTCTTTGGCATTGCTTTTATGCTTAAGCCTAGAATAATTTTATTTGAAGATGCAAAGCCCAACATGGGCGGAAGTGGGGATGTAAGCCCAATGCAAAATACAAGCAAAAACTAGTGGACTTTATGGATAACTCCATTAACTTACTAGAAATTTCATAGGTATGGTAATGTTTTGTGAGAGTAAACAATAAGAGACCTACAATGAGCAAATCATTGCATATCTAGTCATTCACTTAAATTATAACACTTCATTTATTGGGTCTATGTCCATGTAGAACCACCAAGTCCAATTCTTGGTTGGTTCCAAGTCCATGTAGGTTTGGTTTTTGGACTCAAATTCGGATCCAAGTTTAGACTGGACCAAAAATTAAAACTAATCAACATTGGATATACCTATATTGTGCAAGTATTGATTTTAAAGAAAACATATGGTCCCAAGTATTCTATATTTTAAAACTTTGGTTACCTTTTTGGGTAAGGTTTTGATTTTTTTAAAAAATTATAAAACCTTTGGCTATGGTTTAATTTGTTTTTCCTAATTTATAGTGGTTGTTGGGTACAAGGTTGTCAAAGTGGATGTAGTTTTAGGTATGGTTAAGATTTAGGGTTATGATTTCAATAGAAGCACATATGCTCAAAAAAATTTTAACACCAAAGAAGTTGAAGCTTGGACAGACAAAAATTGTAGCACATACATTAGAAAAATCAACTAAACAAAAATCAAAGCTCACAACTTATACACAAAAAGGAAAATCATACACACAAACCCAAAGTGACAAGACAAACCGTAAACCATAATAATATTCATAATTTAAGATATTGAAACCCATGTAGGTCCTTAATGGTTTCCTCAACCAAAAATAGGCGGGTAAAAGGTTCTAGGTTTTACTTTAGTTCTACCATGATTAGTAGTTCATGGGTAAAGGTTTATATCAATTTCATAATATTTAAATCCAATAAGGTCATGTTTTTGATACCTAATGTTAAAACCATTGGTTTTAGCACTTTGATCCAAGTACCTACACAACACTAGTTTATACCAAATGACAAATCTTTCAAACCAATTGTCACTTTTTTATTATTGACAAAGATGTTTCACAATGTGACATTAGAAGCAATAGAATAACCCAAACAATTTGGACTAGGTATGGTTGTTCTACCTTGGCATGTAGATCACATGCTTTCCAACCTCTAAATGATGTTTCTTGTTTCAAGTTGTTTAAAACAACATTTGAAAAAAAAATTGGAACCATGGCTAGAAACAATTACTTTGCATTAAACAAGGTGATGTTGGCCTATTGGGTAGACATAACTTTAGAAAATGTAATATTGTCCAATATATATATAAAGTTTAGGTTTAGATTTAGCTAGATTTGGCCACTAACCTCGAAGTCATGGATGACAAGACCACAACAAATGAAGTTTTCACAACAAGAGACACTATGGAGCTTGAGGATGTTTGTTTCTCAAATTTATGTTGATGAGGACATACACTTAACAATGGGAAAAAACCTTTACTACTAGAAACTTATTGCATAATATAACAACTAATATTGAAAATGAACCAACAATTGATGAAGACCATGAAAACTAATGGCCCTTTTCACCTAACTAACAATATTATGTTGAAATGCCAAGCAACCCACTATCACAAATGTCTACCCACCATAAAATGACACATAGTTAATAATTAAATTCTTGGATAATCCTAATTTTAAACATGACATTCAACCAAGTACAAGTTTGACACATTATGCCTTATCATTTGTCAATTTTTTGTCATTGCCATTTGATAGAAAATTAGGGACAAGGAACCGTTTATGGATTATAGCCAAACATGTACGTTAAACTATTCTATAGCAAAAAACACTAGAAAAAAAAGAAGAAAAAGAAATCAAATAGTAAAGGTGGAATTAAAGGGAGGAAAAATGCACTAGAAGAATGATTCCATTAAAATTAGGTAAGCAATTCATATATGCATTGACAACCAATAAAGGGCACAACATGCATTGAAATGGTCTACTATATATTGTAGTTTGGGATGAGGTAAAAACATGCAATTTAGGGCCCACACCCACCTCCTTGGTGTTTTGCTTAAAAAATAATGGGTTAGTTAGTCAAGATGACATGGAAAAATTAGATTGGTTATTCAACAAAAATATTTGTAAAATCATTTTTCACAAGTTCACAATTCTTATGATTCAAAAAAATGTCACAATATGTTATTATGCATATATGTATATAAAATACCTAGAAATAAATGATCAATCAACTTTTTAAAAAATGGTTAAGCAAAAAAAAATCAATGGTTACACTACTTTTTAAATGTTTTTGGATATTTTATATTCATTATATATTTTTCAAGCTTATACACATTCCCATAATATATTTGAAACATTATTGTAAAATTACAACAATTTTTTACATTAAAATAATTTATTATTTACAAAATATGAAAAATTAAGCAATTGTTACACTTTTTATAGTCTTCATTTAAACCCGATGCAAAGATGCAAACACAATATTAGGACCCAATCCCACCTCATTGGTATTCTAGTTTAAAAGCAATGGATTAACTAATCAAAATGATGTGGCAAAATTGAATTGGTTATTCAAAGAAAATATTTAAAATTTATTATTTACAAGTAAATATAAAATTATTATGACCCAAAAAAAGATCATATTATATTATTATGTGCATGTTTATATAAAATGAATATAAAATATCCAAAAATATTTTTTAAAAGATTAAATAATGAAAACATTGATTACATTAGTTTAAATGTGTTTTTGGGTTTATATATTCATTATATAATTAAAAAATTTATATTATTTTTTTCATAATATATATGAAAAATATTGTAAAACTCATCATTAAGTTAATTTAACATTGAAAGGTGAAAATTTAAATAGTTGTTACATATTTCACGGGTCCTAGTGTTTTGTTTATATTAGTTTGGAACTGCAAGTGAATTCAATTTGACTTTAACTCTGATGAAGCTTTTAAGTAATCCTCCAGGTTCACCCAATATGACATATGAGGTGTCAACCTTGACATCAGTTTTATGCACAAATTTTTTTAAAGCAAAAAATGAAAAACACAATGCAAGTAGAAAGGGCATGTCCCAACACATTTGCAACACTCTACCAAGATACAGGAATGTGAAAAGGGGTTGGGGGGATGTGGGGTGTCGAGAAATACTTTACAGTAGACCACATGATGATGAATAACAAAGGATCACATGACAATGATGGGCAATACATGACCACTTGAAAATACCATGATGATGTTTACTAGTAAAGGAAAACCACAAGAAAATGATGACAATATTGAATAGTAGAGGAATACTACGAGAAGATAAAGGCAATGAACAACACATGAACACCATGAAAAGATCAGCCTAGTGATTGACATTAGATGAACATCATGAGCATATCACGGTGATGAGTAGGAGAGGGGCACTTAAAGAAAACCATGATGATGGGTAGCATATTAGGAACATCATGAAAAAATTAAGGGGATGAATAGTAAAGGAACAACAAAAGAAAATTTAAGGTGATGTGTAACGAAGGAGCACCATGAAAAGACCATGACATTTGATGAACAAGATAAGATAGCCATGAGAAAAGTAAGATGATGAGCAAGATATGAACACCATTAGAAAATTTAGATGATGAGCACCTGGTCCACAAGAATTCTAGGAACAATGAGTAGCATAGGAGCACAACGAGAAAGACCACAATGATGAGAAATACAATGTGCAACAAGAGGAGGTTGGAGTGGGAGAATTCGAAAATGGGGTGAAACTCTTGTGAGGACCAATTTAGAAAATAACATTAATTTGGTTTTTTAAATGTTTTGTTTCCTGTATACTGTTTTCATCTTGACTTCTCATTTCGTTTTCAATTTGAGCAAATCTATGGCCCAATATCCCCAAATTGAAGTACTTTAAGAATAACACTATTGTATATATATTCTAATATAATAGCAACCTTCATCATGAAACTACATATCACATCCAATGGAAATTCATTTTCCTTGCAATTGCTTTGGTTGGAGTAGTTGGACATTGGACAAGAACATGCAAAGCTATTTATATATTGAGAAAGGTTATTTGTGTTTTTTTTTTGGGTTTAAAGTCTCCCAAAAGAAAGTGCCTCTGGTTGTGCTCTTGGTACCAAAGGAAAGCCCTTGATGATTAGGAGGTGGTTCGGTAATGTTCAGAGTTATGACACAAGTTTTATTGAACATTGAACAATTTTGTCATTGAAATTTCAATAGCATCATAACTAACTTTCTTAGGGGAATTGTGGCAAGCTCTTGGTAATGCTAGAAATTCCTCGATGATTGGGATTTCTTGGAGATGCTTTCATATTTTTTAGACCTAAGGTGGGGGAGATGTTGGATTTTGAGTAATTTAAAATTTAGGCTAATTTTGCAGAAAATTAATTAAAAATTTTAATATAAAAATTTCACGCTGTATCATTAGGATCTCTTGGTCACATTTGGAGCAGTTACATGATCATGTTCACAGTGGTCAACGGCATAGGCCACACTAGTAGGAACTAAGGGATATGTCTTATTCAAGGAACATAATAAGAACGATTGGGAAGAAGGATTTTGATCCTCTTGGAAGTTTTGGCCAGTGTTGTGCAGTTCTTTACTTTTATGAAGATCCCTGGTTTCAATTCCAAAAAATAAATTAGAACTGCCCCAGTTTTGGGTCCACACATAAATGGAACTGAGATCCAGTTTCTAGTCCAATTCTTAAAAATATAATCTGGTTCCAGTTTTGAAATCAGTCCTGTTTCAGATTTGGTTCTTATTAACCCAGCGCAGAATTGGTCGTTTAACAGTCTCTTAATCTCCAGTTCTAGTCATTTTAATTTTTTTTAGTAATAGAGTTATCTATAAAGTCTCACGATTAGGGAGTGAGAATCGTCAATTTCGACAGAATTGGGCATCAAACACGTAACTGAGAATGCAAAATTTACAAAACGAAATAACTGGGACGTAGACTAGTTTTTCCAGCCATCTTGGTAGTAAACTGAGTTTCATCCTGTCTTTCCTTTTTTCTGAGCGCCTCCAATGCTGCTACATATTCACTACGCCTACCTGTACAACTACTATAATTATTCTTGAACCTGTGCATTAAATGCTGAGTTTCAGCAATTTCATACTCAAATTTAATAAAAAATACTCAGATTTATTAAAATTTCTTTACTTTGCACATACCACTGAAAGAGGGGATAGGGGGTGAAAGCATGCCCAAAAGAGAGTGTGAAGGCAGGGTGACTTTAGAGATAACTCTAATATCGCAGTTTAGGTTTCATAAATAAATAAAGAGAACTGAGAACCTGGTACTGGATGTGATTGGTTAAAAAATCTGATTCAACTTTGAAAATCAGACATAGTCAGATTCGATTGATACTAACTGGGACTGGTAGTTCTTAGTTCTTGTCAAAACAGGTGCCCGTGCCATACTGGTTTTGACTTCCCCAAAATGGGGAAACTAAACCCACCAAAAAAAAAAACCCTCACAAAAGGAAGACATTAATGTATAAGCTATGTTTATGGAATTATCATGAGTGGTGATGGAGTCCACGACTTCGTATGGTGGGCATCTGACAGTTGGTTTGGATAGCCCAGAACTGCAAGGTTTCTTTGGAAGACAGAGACAGCATGGGTGTCAGGTCACCAGGTTACATTATTTCTGGGTTCATTGCCAGTACTGAATTGAACATGTAAGGACATATTCCAGTTGGGTTTTTTTTTGCAAGGAGTAGTTGGTTAGCTAATGCACATTGCAAAGGAGACTCATTGATATATTTGTTTATCAAAATACATTTAGTTGAAATGAAATTAGAATATGATTTTCTGGATGTATCCCAGTCAAATTTTACATTTAATTTTTTTTGTTAAATCATTACTACAAAATGTGGGTGCAGTTCATTAGACCAATGAATTCATTGCTTCTTCATTGGTCCAGTTCATTACAACCAGTGAATTCATTCAAAATCCAGTGACATCACTTGGCGTACAGGGAAACCTTTTGTTGTAATGAATTATTATTAGTTTGTAATGATTTTTCTAAAGCTTTGAAATATCCTTATAAGTTCTAAGCACAAACTAACACCATGGGAATGTCAAAATCATTGAGAATTCTGTGAAAAATGGAAGCTAACATTGCGAACTTCATTTTGGGTAAAATGGTCACAATAGTATCTCCATATTACCATCCAACTCCAAATTAAACAATATATTGCAAACTTGTGATTTATATAGTCTATAGCCAATTAAGTTTGAATTATAATGTTACAATTGCTTTTTATCACATCCCCATGCTTTAACTATTTTGATTTCTAAATTCATTTTGATTCCCATTCATTTTCTAATACTTAATTTAATGTGCAAACTAATATATAGATAATGGAGTACTCTATGAATATGGTATGATGTCTTTTTGTCTTTGTTCTGAATTTTTATATATTATTTTTCCTCTGATACCTAGCGGATATCAAGAGAAAAAAACATCCCTAAATTCCTAGCAACTAATAATAGCAGTTGTTCTAGTTCTTCTATCAAAGGTCCATGAAGGATAAAGGACATGCATTTTATCTTGTGACTTGCTTTCTTATCGAAAAAAGATACTTTTCAATGTAAATGGCAAGGTCACAGTGTGACACACCCCTTGTTTTATTGACGACTGGCAGGTTTTCATCACTTTTCTCCTTTTGCTCCGTGTAGCCAGAGTGATCAGGCAGGATCTGATAATTGAATTCACTCAACTAAACCAATGGCTGGAATCATGCTAAGTTGCTCAACTACACTTGGCATTGCCATGCAAAGCTTGAGTCCCACAATTATCACTTTTGAGCACAAAACAAATTTGGTTTTTGGTCACAATTTTATTTTGGCATGCTAGGGCTTCTCCTTGTCCAAAGTCAATAACTAATGAACACAAACACTCCAAACTTGTTATTGAACCAACTAGCCTGGATATGTGAAGAATACACTTAGAGCACAACACACAATTGAGATGGAACCTTTTGTCATTGTTCCACCACAACTTCTTCTACTCATGGATGAACTTATGATTGAGAATTTCCACAGGTTTAGCCCTTTTTTTTCTTTCCCAAAAAAGATGGTTTGTTCAACTAACCAAAACTTTTAGGAGTCATTGGAACAACAGCGTGCTTTTGTGGTTCTTTCTGGAAAGGTAAAAGTTTGGCTTGGGGTGTCATCCTTTCCCACTACAATGATAAAAGAAACAGCTTAGGAACTTTCTGTGGTTTCATGGAGACTTGGGACCAGGGTGAACCAGCTTAGGAACCTTCTTTGGTTCCATGAAGACTTCAACCAGGGTAAACCAGCACCTACACTTGGCACCAGTGCCTTCACCTTCTTGAGCAAGGCCTCCGTTTGTTGAATATCTGTGTAGGGTAAAGCCTGAGGCTGCGGGATTTACCAAGCTGAAATACTAAAGACCTGCTCCAATTTTCGTTTCCCTTTTCTTTCCTCATGGTACTTATCAGCAGTGTTTTTCTTTGGAGCGAATTTTTGCTTTTTTTGGCCAAAAAAATCAAGGAAATTTTGGAAAAACGTGTTTTTCTAGTGTAATTTAGACCAATTTTGCTATTAGGGGCAAAGTTTGCTAAAATTTTGATGTCACAAATATGGGGGAAAAAAAACACTGCTTGTCAGGTATCAACATTGAATGACAAAATTGGGGGCTGTTTCAGAAAATGGAATGCTCAGATGAAAAAAAATCACTGGGTAACATGCGCTCCAATTACACTGAAAAAATTGGTGCGGGTCTTTAAACATTTGATGGATAATATATTCATTTCCACTTGCCTTTGAATTTAGTTTTAGTTGCTTTCAGTCCAAATCAAGTTGTGTTTAGTGACATATATTGCATAATTGTGCATAAAACCTTACAGATTTTACAAGATCCCTGTGAGACTGTTGATTGTGGAGTACTTACCCAATTCATGGGGTCTAACCCATGCCACAAGAAATTGTAATAATTACTTATGCTGGAGAATGGGTCTATCTCTCATTGTTTTCAGATGGGTATTTCAAACCTCAAAAGAATCTTAACCCATATAAGCTTCATAAGGACACATACGGTTTCAATCACACATTTTTACGTGTTTTTTAATTAATTATTTTTGTTTGGATGCACAAGAAAAAAAATCCTTCCAATGGTATACTAACTGAGCACATTCATGTAGATTTAAGTGGTATTTTGTCCCAAAAAAAACAAAAACAAAAACAAAATGTCATTTAATCATTTTCCCCATGTGTGAAAATGGTTGCGCCAGGTTCAAACCAGTGTTGCCCGGATATATCAAAAATTCTGGATATGAACCAAAATAGTACCCAAATATGCATGTAATCATATTTGGAATTTGGTTTTTTTCAAATATTCATCTTTCTACATATTCGGCATAAAGTGCTCATGCAATTACTGATGTTCATGCATATCCGGGCGGGAATTGCTCGTACCGGTATGCACATTTGGGCATTCATGGATGGATAGCTCCAGATATGAATATGCATATCTAGCACATAACCGGTGCATTCCAATGTATAATTGGTTAGGGTTTTAAGTTTAGGGTTAGGGTTGGATGGAAATGGAGCTTGTGTGATTTAGGGTTTAGTGTTTTACATTTTACATAGTGTAAAAGTTTTGTTGGCAAAACTCTAAGTGCAATATGCAAACTACACGTTCTCTCTCAACTTCGTGTTCCTTGTGATTTTTTGTAGCAAAATTTGAATGCAAAATGTCTTTTTGTCTTCTGTGTGTCATCTTCTTGTTTTCTCTTCTCCTTGCTTCAAATGCAGCTCTTTGGCAATGCATCGTGCGTGTAATGTATCTTGTGTGAGGTGAGAGTGTGAATGTTCTCTTTGAAGTGAGAGTGTGAACACAATTTGAGGTGTGAACATTTTTTGTGAAGTGCGAACATGTGAAGTCAAAGGTCTTGTTGTGAAATCGAAGGTTTGACGTCAAAGGTGTGAGGTCAAATGTTTGAGGTTTGAGGTCTCCATGTCAAGTCCGAGGTTGGAGGTGCAAAGTTCAAAGGTCAAAGGTCTGAGGTCTCTATGTCAAGTTTGAGGTATGAGGTCAATGTTTGAAATGTGAAGTTCTTTGTTTTAGGTTGGAGGTATTTTTGTGCAAGGTCAGAAGTCAAAGTTGGACAAAGTTGGAGCTCTGAGCTCTAATCGTTCTCTTTGTGAGGTTTAAAATTTAAGTTAAAACATTCTCTTCGAGGTTTAACATCTAAGCGTTCTTTGTGAGGTTTGAGGTCTGAATGTTTATTATTCTTTGTGAAGTTTGAAGTCTGAGTGTTCATCATTACTTGTAAAGTTTGAGGTCTAAATGTTTAATGTTTGTTGTGAAGTTTGAATGCTCAACATTTTGTTTAAGGTCTATGAGGGTATGTGAGGGTCTATGAAACATTATGAAGGTTTATGAGGCACTATGAATGTGAATGTGTGAAGTTGGAGGTTTAAGGTGCAAGTTGTTTAAGTTGTTTAAATGTGGCTTTTGAGGTCTTTTTGTTCTTTCAGAGTTTTAGTGTTCATGACATTGTTGCTGTCAGTGGTTACTATTGATGGTTCTTACATTCATTGAAACATTTTTTTAATTGAAGCGTCTATAGCCTTGATGGAAATTCTAACAATTTGGTTTGCAACAACACTTCTACATCAACCATTAATAAGGTAAGTGTTCAAGCTCCTCTCTTAAACTTCATGTGTCTTGGATTTTTTTGCTTTACATTTTTTATTATGCTCTGCATGTGTCCATGAATCTTTTCCAACGAAATTGTGAACTTCCATGCTTTGTCCTGATTTTTTTCTTTTGGTGCACTTTGTTGGTATTTTAGGGTTAGGTTGTAATTTTTGTTTTACAACCTTGAACGATTGTTAAAGATGATGATGTGCAATTGGTTGAGCCCATTGGTGGAATTGATGGAACACCACCAACATCAAATGTTTAGAGCATGCATATGCATGGCTATGTTGGTGTTAGTTCTACTAATGTTACCTTAAATCTTGTTGTTGTTATCTCAAATTATGCTAATGTTGCTTCAAATTTTACTAAGGTTGAAATGCAGCAATTTGTAATTATACAAATCCAAGCTATAACTTGGAAACCACACGATTAAACTTCAATTTGTTGGGGTTTTTTTGTTGTACATGATAACTTACCTGTGGATCTTGAAAAGCTGCAAATGTCGTGATGCATTATTTGTAAAACAAAGCAAGTTAATGCTTTTGTTTTATGCTAATGATTTACTCTATGAAAAGGCCTTATCAAATATGGTAATATTAATGGGATCACTCCCATGAGGACCCATGTCGCAACCCCACTTTGGCCAAGTGTGGGGGTGAAGCCCAACACTTGGAAAAAGTTGGAGGTTTGGAGTCCGCCGGGACTCCCGAATGTTTAGAGCTCGACAGCAAGGCCCAAAACACCTCGCATTGAGGCTTCCTTAGTGTCATTGGAAAGGTCTTGAAACGTAGATATCGAAAATGGCTTCGCATTAGCCATTCGGACATCTGCAGCCCAAGTTATGGGCAAAAGAAGGGCCGGGAGTCAAACTGGCAGTTTGACTCCCGACCACTAAAAGTCAAGAATCGACCTTTTCCCGACGTCGCCTTGAAGAGTGCAACACGACGTTTGAAAGTTCTCGACAAGAGCTACAACTTTGATTCAGGACTCGTCCCGATCCAAGCTCGGGGCGAGGAGTTATGGCCGTTCAAAGTCCCGAGAGTCCAGCTAGGACAGTTTCGGGACTCCATTTCGAGAGTCCCAACAAAATGTGCCATTTGGATGTAGCCTCCGCGACCAGCCGCAGATAATACTATAAGGGGGAAGGTGATGGCTTCCCCCGAGTCCAGGTCGTGGTGAATCTTGTGTGTCCAAGTGCCCGTGGCAAGTCCCAACACCAAAGGGTGTCCCGAATGCTAAACTAACCTCTTGTGGTTGGTTTTTGGATGCAGATTCACACGAGTTAAGTTAGTCCCTCTTCCTAGTCTAATCCCTGGGTTCCCAACTCAACCCTCTACCCCTTTTTAGAGTTGGAAGCCGGGAGCGTGCTACTAAGTCACAATTTCCGCAACTTGACTTTGTGAAACCCTCAAGTGGGTTTCACCCCGTGACTTGGGAGCGCATCAACCCATGTTGAATTTGCACATCCAAAGTTGGTTGTTCATGGAAAGTTGGCCATTGTTGAAGAATTTGATACTACTACCCCAAATCATAGTCAATAGTTTGGGAAGAAGTGGTCTTGACCATTTAGGTGTGCAATCACATCATATTTTAGTGCTACAAATCCTTATGAGAAATCAAATGAAGCACAATAACAATTTCTTGAAGACTTAGTCATGTATACTTGCAAGGGGTACATGCCCCTTTCCACTTGTGACAATATTTGGTTGAGGAGGTTGGCCTTGTGCTTTTCTTTGTGTGGTTTTTTTCCTTTTCATGCTACTTTTGTATAAGAAGTGTTGCTTGCAATGGTCACAAAAACCATGCAATTACATGTGTTGCTAGGGCTTGTTAAGGCAACAACACTGATAACTAGTTTTGATCTTTGGATGTCCAAAGGTGGCATGGACACCTTTTCCTTGGTAATCAATTACTTGAATGAATATTGGATGCCCCAACATGTTACCATTGGTTTATTTGAGGTTCATGAAATCAGAAAGCTTTCCATGGTTGGTCAGTTATGTCATTACTTGAAAAGTATGATTTAATGCATCATATGATTACCTTTGTGAAAGATGAACGTAGCAACTTGATATGGCGATAATGTTCATTACGTTCCATTGTCAATTATCGCCCTTTGCAACTTTAGCGAGTTTATGAAGGTACGTGTTTTGGTCACATTATGTCTAAAGCCTACTAGTATGCTACTAACGATGAAAAGGTGATTGCAAGTTTGAAACATGTCAATGTGAAGGTTGCCCAGGGAAAATTACAAAAAACAATCACATGGACAAAGAAGTCATGTAAGGAAAGGCAAGAATGGGAAATGTCATGTGTTGAGAGGGGGTTACGACTTTGGAAATTGAAGACCCTAGTGAATACAATATTTGCTAGTAAGGTAATCATGTTTGAAGAGGTACTGGAATTCAAAGAGGCACTTCTTTTGTGTTATGGGTAATAAAAGACAATTATTTTACAACAAAAGGTTCCTAAAGTTGAGGTATGGGCAATTTTAGAAAACTCACATCTATTTTGAACAAAGTTGTCACTACTTGTGTGATGAACCAATCATAAGGGCGCTAGCTATTATCTGATGTTCTTAATACATGTATCAATTTGATGTTGACTTTGGAGGTTGAAGTTGGACATGTTATTGATGTTTTTGATGTTTTGAATGCATTTGATGTTGAGCTTATCATCTTTCAGAACAACATGTGGGCATAAGTTGTTAAGGTCATCAAACCTTTTATGCAATTTTTGCAAGCCTATGATTGACAACATGTGTACAATATGTTTGCCCTTATGCTTGATCCTAGGTTCAAGTCTTTGAGGGTTGTGGAAAACTATGTGGGACGTGGGGCTTGTATTCATCTTGCTACAAAGTATGATGCTAATGTAGTAATCCCTCTTTTAATGACTATGTTTGATGTACTAAACGCTATTGTCCAAGCATGTGTAGTAAAAGTTGTTGGAGCTATTGTTGGATTTGGTGATTTTATTGAAAAAGATAATAATATATTTGGTGTGGGCGCACCTATGGAAGAGTCATCACGTGCATTTGTTGTTGGGGAGTTGTCCTTGTTTAGGAAGTTATATGTAACCCTTGCTACATGTGTTGACCCTTTAATTTAATGGCACATGAAACCCAATTCCCCAATGTTAACTTCCTTGCCAAACAAATATTGGGAATTCTAAGGTCACAAATTGAAATTGAATGTGTGTTCAATCTTACTGGTGTGTTGACAACTTTAAGACGTTATAGGTTGCATGTGAATAATTTAGACCAAATCACCACGGTCATAATTGGCTTGAAAATCCTTGTTTTAATTGTTCATGATATAAGGATTTGATAGATTTTTTGAAAGTTGAATTTTCATTGGCTAAAGATAACTATGATTTGATTAAGGAATCAAATTATTTTGAGCAACTGGAGTTGGATAAAAATTAATTTGGCATTGGCAAGATGAATAAAAAAATATTGTTGTTTCTAGGATTGCAAAACTTGAATGATAATTTGCATTTTTCACTTCATTTTTAATTAATAATTTTATCTTTTTTATTCATGGAGGGGTTACTTGTGGAACTCATCCATAATGGGGATGGCTTTTGTTGTGCTATTTGTGTTTATGGGTTAGGTGGGGTGTATGTGGGGTGTGGTTGGGGCAAGAAACTTATGTTATGTTGGATAAGGGTTTCCAAAGAACCAAGGTTCAACTCCCCCACAAGTTATTGGTTTTTTAAATGTTTTCTAAAGTTCGAGTGGGGCATGTTTGCGACTAGAAAATTTAATTCCAAAAAGCAAAAATGTATTCCTAACTTTTGTACATTTTTTGTGATTAGTGTGAGTTTGAAAACTGAAAAATGCATATCCACCAAATTATATATATATAGTTGTCAAGTTAATTGTATTCATAATTTTTTATTATGTTTATCCTTATGTTATTATTTTTTGAAGAATATTATATATAAATAACTATAATAATGCTTCAAATCTTCATATCCGAGCAAGAATGGTTCAAACACCACTTGGTTAGCTTTCCTAGCCTCGCTCCTATTGCAATACAATAGGTGGTTTTTAGTCAATCCCATGTGTTGGAAAGTAATGGGCTAGGTGTTTTTAATTGGGTTGTTCCTTGCCAACATGGGATGTTGTTTTTCAAGCACCAAATTGTATGAACTTTCATTTATTGAAAGTGTTAGACCCAACTCATTTTAGCTTCTTGTGAATTTAAATTTAGTCGTGATATAGTTAAGATATAATCCTTTGTTGTGAAGCTCAATTGCATGGGTAATGTTTCATTTTATTTTTTCCTTTGGCACTTAAATTTGTATCATAGCTTGGGGCAAGAATTGCCCCCCGTTAAACTAAATAGGTGCATTCTAGATGTCTAATCTTGCTCATAGGTTTATGAAATGTTGTAAATTTTTAATAACATATTCTTTACACCATGTTTTTCAAATCTAATAGTGCATTAACTCACCTATCTCTTAATATGTGTATAGTGTTATGAAGAATAGGTTTGGGACTATTTTTGATAATGAAAATTACCTCCTCAAGGCTTAAGCTTTTAGGAGTTGACATAAACCCTTGACATGTAATTGTCACTTTTGGCATTGATCAGTCCAATTAATTGTGCCACTAGCTTCTTTCTTTGGTCAAATGTTTTGGATCATGGTAGGGGTCATTTTGTAACTACTGATGAAGACTTCAAAGTGCTAAAAAATGTTAAATATATCTCAAATATGACCCACTAATCCAATTAAATTTTTTCATTCCACAAAAATATGTTAAATCATGATGCAGATGCACTAAAACAATTTAGATTAAAATCAAAGTCAATAATTTGAAAATGAACAACCCCCACTTCATACATGTAATCCATTTTCTTTTCGAAACCATCATTTTTCCTTCAAACCCCAAATGAAAGATGCATAAAACCACAAAGGTTTTGGCGATCATTGTGTTATTTGTGGCAATTCATCATGTCAACACACAAGCAATACCCTTGTAATTATTTGTTACACACCAACATTGAATGATGATCATGGTTGTTTCCATACTAGAATGGAAACTTCAAGAGTGAGAACAATATTGAATTAGTGAAAATAGGTAGGGTGTTATTTGCAAGGGGTATTAGCCCATGCTAAAAATGGTGACGAACTCTTTTGGGAAGAGAAATTTCATGTAGCCAATGGGAAGGCCCAAGCATGCACTCAAGGTGCATTGTTTTTTTTCCTTTTAAGTTTGGGGGGTGGGGGGGAGGATTTGTTTTTCATTTTTCCTTGGTTCCCAATGTGTTTTCATTATGTTCCTTTAAAGTTCCCAATGGGTTCCCCAACATGTTCTCCATAACACCTCACTTTTAACCCATATGGTTTGGCAAATTGTGTCCTCCTTTTCACCTATATAGGTAGGCCAAAGGGGAGGAACTTTATATTTTGAAATACAAACTTCTATTTTCGGGAGCCTCCATAGTTTGAATTTTTTTGGGGTGATGGGCCAATCAAATTGGCTCATTGCAAAATGAAAAACTTGAACTTTCTGAGGCAACCCCACCTTGACATTATTTTAATGACAAATCATAAATGTGTTGTTCGCTTCAAGGTGGCCTAGTGCAGGTTTCCATGCACAGGCAACCCAGGCCCTAAAGCAAATCAACATGGAAACATGTTGTGTTTCAGTGGTGGCCCAATGCTGGTTTTAGTCGGTCGGAAACCATGTGCCTCGAAACATGAACCTCGAAACCTACCACTCGTTGAAACATGTCAAGTTTTGGTGGGGGGCCCGACACGCATTATGATGCTTGGGCAACCCAAGCCCCCAAAACATATCCCTGCCAAAACATGAAAATTTTCAAGAGCTATGTTTTGGCCCCATGCACCCATTTTCCATGTTCCCCCATGCGATCCCCATCCATGCTCCATGACCCATCCATGATGCTTTAAACTTTTTTCAACTTCACATTGTCGCCATGTATTTTTTCGTTGAACTTTGATATCTTCATCATCACTCCCCTACCATAGATTTATTTGGGGTTTTGATAACAAAAAGAGCTCATGGTGGTGCTAGGGGAGCTCTGTCTTTTCACCCACATTAAATTGCTCATCATGCTCTTATCTACAACTTTCTTCACTTTCATTTTTCCCTTCGAAACACAACAACGTTATGCATGAATAGTCTTAGGAACCGACAACATGTCTTGTTTCACCCTATTGAAGTTTCTTGATGTTTGTAGGTGGATATTGGTTTCTATATTGTTTTCTGGTGATTGACACATGTTGTGTCAAGGGTTGAGAAGTTGCACACCAAAAAATTGCTCGCGAAAAGGATGGGTTTATTGCTTCTATTATGTTCAATTCCCGCATTGTTTGTTTGGGTTTGTGTTGTTTTTTTTTTAACTATTATTTTTTTGTTTTCTACTTGTTCATTTCTCACTTGTTGTATGGGTTTCTAATTTTTATTTTTTTTTGTAAATTTTTTTTTGCAACAATCCACTTGTATTATGTTCATTTCTTGCATTGTTGGGTTTGCATTATCTTATTGTTTATTGTTGTCTTCTTGTTCTTTACTTGTTCATTTCCCTTGTTGTTTGGGTTTCCAATTTTTTTTGTTTCCGTAAATATTTTTTTGCAACAATCCACTATAGATGTTAAGCTATAATCTTGTAATACTTCTCCCATAGCTCTTAAGTGTTCCTAATTTTAGAGTTTTTCATACATGTTATCTTCAAACGCTTAAGAACATTGGGAGCAATCTCGCAAAAATGTAAGCTGCAACATTCTTAAGCAAGGGAAGTATGGGTTCCTTTCTTGTTTCCAGTTAAGCAAGGTGATTCAACAGAATGTAACATTCAAAACATGACCAACTACATTATAAACATGTTCTAGTGACATGTTTCAACATCTTTGTAGCTTTTCAATTTTTGTACACATGTTTCAACTATCCAGTGGATGGTAATTTTCAAATACCATTTGGTTCAAGGTTTAACCCATGTTTCAACATTTTTAAAGGTTTTCTATTTCTTTCTATACATAGGTTTCGATTATCCAGTTGAATGGTAATTTTTAGATATCATTTGCTTCAAGTTTTAACCCATGTTTTAAAATAGTTTTTTGTACATTGATTTGTTATGTTTC
>Ga0116229_10004375_pt1 | contig 23136 bp, 23 predicted proteins | sample S1TSphgellanicum_3_FD_87313 | JGI IMG/M metagenome (GOLD analysis project Ga0116229, IMG submission 87313) | Host-associated microbial communities from peat moss isolated from Minnesota, USA - S1T2_Fc - Sphagnum magellanicum MG | ecosystem: Host-associated > Plants > Peat moss > Unclassified...
GCGGCGGCGGCGGCGGCGGCGAATGTGGTCGTGAATGAACCGGAGGAGAAACGCCATTGTAAAGTACAGTGGATTGATAACTTCGGGGAAGACTTGGCTCAAGTTCATGAGTTCGAACCCAGGTAACAACCACAACCACAATCATGTTCTCCTCCGTGGAGACCTGAAGCTTGTCTGTTTGCAAACCTAAACTCTGTAGCTTGTCTCTCTGTTTTCCTGGATAAGAAGGTGTCTTCCCCACCTGTGGCATTTGTATGCCCGCTGCAATGGGGGCTTCAGCTAAGTTCAATGCAAGTCCTGTCTTTTTCAGCTGGGATGGCAATTCAGCTGGATGAAGGGCCACTGCTAGTATTTTTTTCTAGGCCATTCCATTTGGGTGAATTTTATGTGCATTGGGGTTGCACCACCTGCAACATTACTACTACAGGCATGGGGAATCAATCTGTGAGTTTGGGTTTAGAACTTTAGACCACTTTGCATTGGGAATTGCCTCAAATCACTGCTGACACCTTTTTGTGGCAATTACACTTGTTGACAAGAGCTTTTCTCAAGTCTTAAGCCATTTCTTCTTCAATAGAGAACACAGATGGAGGATCCAACAGAGGTAGGAGTTATTTCACTTCATATCTGCATATAGAATGGATGCAGCTATGGATGTGACAGCAATATGGTGACAATCTTTTGGTTCCTCTTGACATTGGTGAATATTGTCAAAGTGGCTTGAGTATTGAAGTCCTGCTCAATATGGTTCTGATCTTGAGCTTCAGCATGGTGTTTGGGAGTTTGTTCTGGAATAAAGGACACTACCCTGCTCAATCCCATCCATGAATTTACTGTATTTGGATGTCAAGAATTGGTCCCAAGTAGGTGATAGGGTTATAATGTATGAGGAAACTCTAATTTGTGTGTGCATTATGTTGCATGGCCATCAGTGATTCAGGTAATTCAGAAGATGATGACGATGATGGGGAATCATCACAGGCATGCACATGTGTGATCCAATGATGGTGCTGGCCCATGCATACCAGGGTTTAGTAGTTTGAAGCATAGAGTGCCCAAATTTTGAGCATATGAGTTGGTGTATATGTCTATACTGCTGGTGTCCTTGGTTGCACCACTGTTATACAGGTTTAATCAACTTCAAGGACCATGGCCTGAATGCTGTGTTTTCCTATCACAAAGTAGAGCTCATGAAGCTTGTGAGCAGTGCAGGGATTTCCCCTCCACAGAACAGAGTCTGAAGCTTGACATCTGGAAGTGGTGCCTGGATATGGGGAAAGCTTTCTAAGTGATAGCCTGTTCCTGAGAGGCTGCCCTCTCTACCAAGCTCAGGGACAAACTTAGGGTGTTGGCTTGGGTGGTCTTGTTTCCAGCTGTGTTTCATGCAGAAGGGCAGATAGGAGGTATGTTGAGAACAGGCTCACAAAGAAAGAGACAGCATGGGCTTTGTTACAATGACTCAGGAGTTACAAAAGAAAAAGCCATTCAGAAGTAGTCACTCTTTGTTCCCAGTGACTTTCAAATACTGTGAACCCAAAGAGGGAGCTTAGGTGGGGAAAAGTGATCAGGTTATGGTGCGGGTTGGCACAAGGATTGAAGATCATGTTCTTGCAGTGCTTGGCCATCCCCTTTCCTATGAGGCTTCCTTTTAGCAATGCCTTTTTGGTCCCCATTTATTGTCAGGTGGGAAACACTGTATTCTTCCCCTGTATTTGAAGATCATCTTGAGTCAGTGCTAATAAAGGGGCCTTTAGGGCCTTGTTAATTAATTGGAAAGACCTTTTGGATGTACCCTGTTGCAAGGCCAAGGTTGGTAGGAGGCATGTATTAGACATCCTTGCTTTTTCTCTTCTCTTCAGGTAGCAGTGGTGATTGTTTCCAGTCTCAGGATATGCGGTTACCCACAACTCTAGGCCTTGGTTTCGAAATGCAGTAGTTTCTCACAGTGTGATCTATGTCCAGATATTGGCAGATTTCTTACATTAACACTTTTGCACAGTCATACTGTCTGATTGAGTACCTATTCTTGACCTGTTTGCCCCAGATGTGAAGTGGTGAACATGCTCTCTTTGACATTAGTCTAAGTTTGTCTTTCCAATCTTATGTAGTGAAGGGGGAAAATATCAGGCAGAAATCAAATCTGGAAATTACAGGAAGATATGTGGGCAAGTCAAGCCCTGTCACATATGCACAGGAGATAATGACACATTACCTGTGGAGCTTCTTGCCTCACAAACATCCTTGGGCTACTTCCCCTTCACAGGTATTTTTGCTCACATGTATTTTTGATAACCTTTTCTGTTGCAAGTTGTGCAATCTTCCTTCCAGACCTGTCTGGTGAACACAGGCTCCACAGCAAATTCTGTAGTTGTTAGATTCAATGCACAGTACCTAAGCCCAGTTTCTGTAGTCACTCATTCTCAAGATTTTGTTTGAGGACACTTGAAAATGACACATTACTCATGGAAATCTAAGCTAGGGATATCTTCTAGCAAGGTTTCTTAGGTTCCACAGAACACCCTTATCCGTCATGCTGCCATGTCCTAACATCCTTCCTATGTGAGCTGCAAGTTGGGGGTTATCAATAGTCAATTTTACAGTTTCTTGAGTTGTTGTAGTTGTAAGGAGTTTTGGTCTTTCAGATTGTCAGTCTTATTGTCTTTCTGAAGGTAAAAGGCTACCCTTTAAAAATTCTTCTAATGAGAACTAGAGGGTTGCTTATTAAAGAAAAATTCCTTTTTGGAATTTCTGCTTTTGGCATTTTCAAAATGTCAAGTCTTGTAAGTAGGGGATTTTCTTGTAAGCCCACTTGTTCATAGTCTTTCCCTGTTCTCCTTTCCTTTAGTTTTTCTTTCCCTTTCTGTCAGTCTGTTTTTTTCTTGTTGTTGTGGTCTGTTGCTAGCCATTTGTTAGCCAGTATTATGGCTGAGTCTTCCCGTTGCTTTGGGAATTGCAGCAGAAACTCAATTCACAGGTGGATGCTTGTCACTGGCCTTTACCCACTGTAGGGAGCTGATGAAGTCAGTGGGGAAGTTGGTAGTTAAGTCACTGTCATACATACTAGTGTTGATGGTCCCTGAACAGGTGTGAGAGACTGGCATTTTTGTTCATACCAGTATGTGTTTTTTGATTTTTGTTTGTTCTCTCTTTCCGTGTTTGGTTCATTCTATGGCTTCCTGAGGAATTGTTAACCTTGCTGTTTTTTCTTCATCATGAGAATGGAGAATTCTCTATTCTTATGAAAGATAACCTTCCTATGTGAGCTCTTTATATTCACTTTGACCCGACACCAATCAGTGAAAGTAAGAAAGCCAGTGCATAGCTATGGTTACTGAGTTCAGGAGCTGTACCTAAATGTTGCAGGTGTGTACTCCAACTTAACTGGAGATGTGTCAATTTCTCGCTAGCATACATGTCTTCAATGCAAGGCATCTGTTTTGGTCACTTTGTATACTGAAACTTTAGACTCTTCAAAACCATTGTCATCAATTGGCTGGAATGACAATGTGATATGACAACAGCTTCCAAAGTGAGCTTCTATGGCCGGGCTGGCCATGTTCTGAAGTTTCACAGCCCATTCTCATGTGCTGTACAGTTTTAGGGCTCTGCAGGCATGTAAAGGAAGCAATCAATGAAGCAATTGCCTAGGTCTTATACCTATCATACATTATGAAACACAACTGTGGTGAAGACCTGACACTATATAAGCACCTATGGTGGTAATAAGTGTACCATATTTTGTGAAGCACCCTAAGCTTGTCAAGTGGTATTTGTGATAAAAGCTTAGCTGATTCTCTATTTAGGAATGGAATGCAAACTTAGGGCAAGAAAGAGGATGTGAAAGCTTTGGGATGGGACTATGACAAGTCTTTCAAATTAGGCTTATGATCATATCAAACTGCACAAATCAAAAAAAGAAGCAGGGTAATGCATTTGGAATCAAAATGGTGCGTGTGTGAACCATGGGTTAACACAAATTCACAGGATTCACCATGGCCAACTTGGGAGGGAGCATAACCCTTCTCATCTTTGGGGTTGGGGGGGGTGTAAAGTGAAAGAGCAAATGTGAAAGTCTTGAATTGGGACTAAATATTTTGGCCAAATTATGAATCCCAAATGTTTATGTTCATTTTTTCTCCAAAATGGATCTAAAATCAACATTCTCAGGATTTGTCTTGTAGCTCTTGGAAAGAATCCAAGGAAGTATCAAGTTCCTTAGAAGCTGATTTATAATGCCAAATTTTGCAATAGCATATAGTTTTAGTGTAATATTTTTGAATATTTTTAGTTTTGAAATGATTTTGAAATCAAATATGACCCATAATATAATAAGGATTTCAAATTTTTACATAAATTTACACATTATCATAAAATATACAACTTTCATTTCAATCATTAAGGACATTCGAGAATAATTTGATCCTTACATTCAATACAAACATGTAAAAAGAATTTGAAAGGTTCAACACAAGTGCCTTTTCTTGTGAAATATATTAAAGCTCATAATAAATTTGAAAACATTTTATGAAATTTTGAGTTACAAAAAATATGTTCATATTTTGAAGCAGTGAAAAAAACGATCTTCAACAAATGTTTTGTGCATGTAATTTAAGACCCTCATAACACCATTAAATGATTCTAAATTTAAATGGATTATAACTTCATGAGGAAATGAACACAATGCCAAAACATATATATTTATTTCATCTACAAATTATGTATGATTATTTTCAAACTAGAGGGTATAATGTAAATTACATTCAACAAGTCCTTGGACTCCTTTCATAGGGACTACACCCATAACTTATGTCACATATCTTTGATTTGCAAATGCAATCTTATTTTATTCTAATATTCATTAGACTTTTTCAATGGTTTAGAGAAGGCCTAATTTGAACAAGGTTTGATTTTTCAATCCTTGATCCAAACATTCAAAATACTTGGGGATTGCCAACTTTTAAAATGAGCTTCTACATTTAAGAATCTTGGGCATTCTTTTTTTTTTAAAAATCTCACACACTTTTCTTTTACCAAGCGAATGTTTTTGGACTCTTATCATGTCTTGGACCTTCTTAGCCCATTTCTTTTTTCTTTCTTACATCCTTTGTCATGAACTCAAGGTTAGGGCTGCAACTTTTTGTTGGTAGTGACTTTCATAATTAACTAGCACACCCTTTGATTTGTGAAATGGTATTGGGGTTTAAAAGACCATGGTTAAAACGGAGATGAATGATAGATTTGTTGTTATTTCATAAAGTCACTGGAGCAATTTTCTTTCAATGACATATTGGACCTTATTGACAAACAAGAATTAAGAATTTAAGTAAAGGCACAAGCAAAAAAAATTTAAAAATGTAACAAATGAGTGTTGTGCATCAAAATTAATGAAAAAATGATTTTTTTTCTTTTATTCATGTCAAAAATAAAAATAATTTCATAATATGAGATGTACATTGAAAAAAAAAAATTATTGTGTAAAAGTGCATTTTAAAAAATTAATCAAATTATTTGACAGTGGGATGTCAACCTTGTTCACGTATGATGGTACAACAAAATAAATAATGCAAGGAGAAATGTTTGGAATTTACGAAAGTGCTGGAACATGAGTATCAAAAGAACAAGTCCATGTGAGAGAAATGGACACATTTTAAAATAAAAAACAGAGTGGTATATCAAAAACATGAGTATGAAAATAACAAGCCATGTGAGAGATATGGACACATTTTAGATCAAACACGGAATGATACATGAACAAGTTCAATTCGATGTAGTTTTGATGATTTTTTTAATTAGTTTAATATAGCATTTTTATTTGTGAACAAGGTTACTTTATACGAATAACCCACCGGTAAAAGAGACTGAAACTAAAAACATTTTATGGTCCTATTTGAACATCATTATGTGATTTGAATACATAGGCTATAGATTTGGTGGCTTAGGTTGTTTTCAATGTGAGGGGAAATATGAGAAATTTAAGAAAACATTGAGGCTTGATTGAAAGTAAATTTTCAAATATTGCACCTATTTGTTGAACATTTGTTTTTTTTTAAAAAAATTTAAAAAACACTTAGAGAAATTCCATAATGCATTTGAAGAACATCATATATCCATGGATTAATCCTCCTAGAAAAGAGGAGGGATAATATGCATGTTCCTTGAGAGTGAGAGGGATTTTACAACTAGTCTTAATATCCCTCCAACTTTAAGGAAAGGAGTTGGTGTTAGAACTCTCCTATTCATATGAACTCTTCATATGAACTACATTTGTTTTGGTTCATCACAACCTTTGCCTTGTGTTAAAATGGTTAAAGCCCAATGGGTGGACCACTTTCTCAAAGTGTGGGGCTAGGCTCAATGGCTTTGTCTTAGGCCCTTTATTTTGCAAATGACCTTACCATTTATGCTACATGTAAAAGACCTATAATGAAAATTTATTTACAAAGTGTAATCTTAAGTATGCAAGAGGTTGGTTTATGGGAAAAAAATTGGTTCCCACATTATTATTTTATTTTTGAAAGCTATCACAGGAAATAATGAAAAAAATTGCATACGTCTTTATGTTGAATAATGCCCTCAAAGTGGGGCACTCCCAAAGTAAGGGCCCCCCTTAGCTGGCTCTAGCTCCAACAACTACTTACTTTGGGAATGCGATGTTCTTTGGTGCTACCCTACACAAAATCTTTAACTTGAAATTATCACTTAACAATATTCACTTGAAAAAGTTGCATGTTAATTGTGAATTGATAAAACTACATACTGATGATACCCAAAGTGCTTGCACAATGCTCATCGTTCATTGTTGCCTTGACAAACTTAGGTTGAAGTTGGGTGGGGGTTATTGAGGCACACACAAAGCTTGTAAAGGAGTTTTTTTATCGGTCCTCCCTATATTAATATTGATTTTTAGTCCCATTAATATGGCGACATCGACCTTGAAGTAGGAGCTTTGTGTAATTTGAAGGCACCTTAAACAATGCAATTTTTAGCTTTAGTTGTTTGACTTGGAGTTAGAGATTTCATATAAGGGTGGGAACATAAGGTGATTTTAAGTGTTCCCACCTCATGACAAAATGCCTCAAATGATGAAAGGGTCTAAATATAGACCTTTCTCATGTATGACCCTTACCTTGTTGATTGTGCAATGGCTGGTTCTATTACAATCCTCACATGTTCCATATTTTTTCTATGCTCCTTGTATGTTCCCAATTGTGTTCTTACAGGGTACCTGTCTTCTAAGGCTAGAGAGTAGGCCACCCATGGTAGATCTTGAGTTTCAATGCACCCATGGGGTCACCTAGTGTCTTGCCAAGAATTGGAATCCACCCTTGGTGCCATGATTTCTAATATGTTATCTATTGAACAAGTCAAGTTTTAAAGTTTCAAACACTAAAAGAACCCTTGCAACCCAAAAAAGAAAAAAAAAAACACAAGGAACACACAACTTTCACAAACAACTTTACTATCTACTACATTCATGACAACAATTAAGATCCAAGTCTTTGAATATATGTTCAAGCAAAAAAAATCCATTGAACAATTTGCAATAGAAACCAAAGAAATAAAACTTCAACATTTGAAGACTACCATCTTACAACAATCTAATTGTAACCATTTATAATCTTCATACCATACTACTATTTGTTGTTTTAAGTTTAACCAAAATTGCACCTTGATTTTTTGGAGTTTGGCCATAGATCAGTACTCTCAATGTTTTGTGGGTCATTCGAGTTGTTAACCTTAACTTCTATCATGCAATTGCAGTAATTAAAGTTCTTCAATGTCATTTTCCAAATTACTAGCTCTCTTCTTCCCTTCTATTTCATTATGGAAACAAGATTTAAACCTTAGTTTGTGCAGTCAATATGAAGTTATGTAAAACCACTTCAGGTATGAGTAAATACATTCTTGTTGAACCAATTTTGCTAATTTCATCTCTAAATGCTCATATTGGATTATGACATTTTTATGTAGTTTTGCCCCACCCAAAGATTTTTGAAAACAAGGTTTCTCATGTCTCTTGCTCCAAGATTGACCACCCAAATGTACTCAAATCTCTAATTCCTTTTTAATGCATGCATAATTCTAAATCCACTAGATGCTCACTCAACTACACTTTTGACCACCTCACATTGTCTTCATATCTCAACATGGACTCCTCATAAAAGTTTCAAAGTACATGACTTGTCCTAACTAATCTGCTACTAGTGTAACGAAAGAAAAATTAACAACAACCAAAATTAAGAACAACCCTTACTTCAACTATCAAAGATTTCACTCAAGTTTGATTTGAAAACTTAGCTTATCAAATAGCCCATCTTATCTACTTTCGCTTCATCTCCTTGGCATCTTCTTATCTTCCATTGCACAATTCCCAAGCATCTCCTTTCTTGCAAAACTTCTTCAACTCCTTCATAAATGTGACATCATCCTCCAACATCAATAGATCACCCAACAATAAAATGTACATTACACACAAAAAAAACAAGGGATTTGTCACACTATGACCTTGCCATCTACATTAAAAAAAAATCTTAAGGCAAAAAAAGAATTATGAAAATTCAAATATTTCACCATGCTAGAAGAAACCAAAAACCTTCAAGATATCATAACTCTATAACTAATCTCAAGTTTCAACACAAGCCAAAATATCATCTTTCAAAAATCCTCCTATAAAAATAGACCTACGGGCCAAAATCCCTTACGCTAGTATACTCTATAATGAATCTAAACACAATATCCTTGCCTTGGTAGGCAAGGTCAACAAAAACACATTTCCTCACCCTTAGCTTGTTTTCACGAATCCCCTTTAGGTAATGGACAATTTTGAAAAGAAGACAATGACGGACACCTGCTGCAACAAAAGCTTGAGATTAAAAGTCAGGTTATTGATTATGAGCCATGTACAAACCTTGGATTAGATTTTGGTAAGCTTTTACGTCAAACCTTTAGAGTCCATTGTGATTGGAGCTCATAGGTTTTTTATACAAGCACAACAGTCAAGGTGCCAAGAAGCCAAAGCATGGCTTCAGCAGTGCACCTTGTTTCAGGCTTGTTTCAGTCCCATGTTTCAAATGTGTGAATGAGGGGTTATGGCATGTGCTTCACATCTTCGTGGATTCATGGACATGCTGTAATGCACCCTTTCCCATCCAAAACTCCCTAAAACAAATTCAAGGACTTGTGCCTGTTACCCATCTTGGAAAAAGATCAAGTAAAAAGTTTTCCAATGTCAATCCAACTTGAAACAATGAAATCAACAAGCAACGAGTAATAAAAATGCTTAATCATGAAGCAACAAAATCATTAAACAAATCAACAAGCAATTAACAACGTAACAAGTTAATCAAGAAGTGAAAAAAGAAAAAGAAAAAAACCAGCAAGCAACAAAGAATCAACATTCAACAAGCAAATCAACATTGAATGATCAAATATGTTCCATAGTAGTTTCAGGAATAGGTGCCCCCTGTCCTGTTCAAAATCAAATTTTCAATTTCAATTTTGAGTGAGAGTTTTGGACAGAAAAGGGTGTGATACGACATGCACATGAATTCATGAAAACATGGGAGACATGAAAGACATATTACTCAAATACTGTCATGGGCTTGAGATTGATGCAACAAAAGAAGTTCAACCTAACTAGTTGGGTTGCCAAGTGGAAGTGGTCTTCACATAGCAAGCAGAAGTGGCAAGCATTCACCACAAACTTCAGATGTTGGGCAATTGGAGTTGCAGGTGGTTATGGTTAGATGAAAAGGTTTATAAGTTCAACACAAAATGCCAACACAAAAGGCCGATTAAATGTGTCTTCACATATGTAGATAACCTCACCATCCCACCTATCTGAGGCCCATGCATGGCAATAAATGATCAGGAATGGTGCAAAGGTAGGAACAGATCGTGTTCAGCATTGCATTTGAAATCTTGCACAAGTGAAAGGAAGCACATTCCATTTGTAACTTTGCACCGAATTGACTGGGAGAAAAAAAGGGCATTACATTTGAAAGCCTGTGAAGAAGTCACAAAAGAAGTTCATCACAAATTGAAAACTAAATAGCCACATGAGACAACAAAACTTGAGCAGGATTAAGAAGTGACAAGTTACATTGTGTGTTACCATATTGTGTGAATGGAATGATACACAGACAGTAATTATCATAAATATCTTGGTGTTTGTCATGTGTGTGTACAATTCTTGTGGAAGGTTAAAATGGGCTGACAAGTAGGTGTGTTTCCAGTGTTCCACATTGCCTCTAGTTGATGAAGGTTAAAGACATCTGCATGTATTAGGTGCACATAAATAACATGCTTTCCTTACATGCAAGGCCACTGCCAGGGTGATTCCTCAGATGACTTAGATTCATTTCAACAATAATACATATGCTTCTCAGCATGGGGTAGGGAAAGAATGTAGAGATCATGACAGAGAGGAAGTCCCTCTGAGAGTGGAGAATCATTACACAGAGATCTAACTATAATCTTGGAAGGTTTCAACTTCCAAGTGGCATCACATTTTGTTTCCCCAGTCTGTTCATCCTTTGGCATTGCTTTCTAATTTCCATAAGCAATTTCCATAAGCCACTGCCATTACTAATCCCATTCCAAAATCTGGGTTTTACATACAACTTATGTCTGCTATAAATGATCCCAGTAACTACAGTCCCATTGTAGATTACAGTTGTGGTAATTCTCATTTAATCAAATGCATTTGCTTACAGAGAATATGACCTCAATGGCAAATTGGGAACTTTCAACCCATAAGAACCCAAGAAAAATGTGCAAACATCAGAGCAGAAACACTGGGAACAAAAACCTGTTGCAAAACTAAATTTCTCCTTCCTAAGCTGGCAGTTCTTGAAACTATCCAAATCCTTCAGCTATGAATCTGGATTTTATTTGCAGACAAACCCTTTGACTCAGGATTGCTTTCCTGACACAACTCTAGAGAAACCCTCCATTCCACAAAACACTTTTTTGATCACCCCAATCATCCTCTGTAATAATTTATCATTAGACCTTTCCGAATACAAATCTGAATATGACTATCTAGGCTCCATTTTTCTGTTTTTCATGTACTCTTGGCAATGGAAAAACTGCTGGAATACATGCCTAACTCTGCTCTAACAATTTTGACTTGTCAAGGCTACTGGCAATTGAGTCCACCTCTCCATTACCTGAGTGATTAAAGCCTTGGATGCTGGGTGGGCCTATAGTTGCAGAACTCTTCGCACCCTTGAAGTATGTGGAGTAAGGAAAAATGTCAGCACAACACTGTCTCCACCCTACCCACAAGGGAAAATAAACATGACAACCAGTCAGGTATAAAACATTCACCTATGACCAGAGAGTCCTATACATGCAAGAGCACCATCATGAACATGACTCTGGTGCCAATACAAACATTAGATGCCAAGCTATTGGAAAACTAGGTAAATGATGGCCCAGTCTTGTACATTGCCAATGTAAAACTTTCATAATAGAATTCAGCATGCATGAATTATGGATCAATGACATGATGAGCTTACTTGATGCTGCACCTTCATCATGTAGTGAGGTTTCCAAAAGTTTTTGGACTGCTATACAGTCCTTTAGTTCCCATCTGCATTCAGCCTCCCCACCAGAGCCACCCCTGCATTCAAGTTTGCCACGAGTAAAAAGGTACAGCATAGTTAGCCATGGAAAATAGCTGTACTTCATGTCACTGTGCCAGTGACCATGGCTGAACAGTGTGAGCATTCTGTTACTAACCCAATCACCCACAAATATTGTCTAGAAATGTTCCACTGGAGATCAATGACACTAACAGCATGCACTTGCCATAAGGAGAACCACAGTATCTTCTGGTCACTGAAAGGATTCTTCTCCCACTTGGGGCTGATAAACTAAATCATTGTGCAAGACTGAAAAGAATTGTGATGCAACTTCTCACAAGCACAATGCCATCACTATTCCCCATAACAATCTTCTCAGAAAATATGTTACCAACCCTTTTCTGACCAAATGAGTAGATTTTGACCAGACCTTGCTCTATCATTTGAATCCTCAATGATTTTCACTGCCGTTGGCTTTGCCTCAGGAGAGAGGAGGACAAGAATTTCTGCCACAGCAGCCCTGTGCCGCAAAGAATCTATTCCCCAACAAGACCATGAAAAGAATGAAACATGATCAACTTTGCAAATGAACAGCAGAGCACAAAAGTACAATGATCCACAGAACTAATTTCCCAACAATAAAAAGTGTTGTATGTACATCTTCCCAGAATTGGAGTCAAATTCAACTGGATTCCATCTGCATAACACCCTCATTGAAAATAGACCCCTCTCTTAGACTCCAACAGCAACCCTCTGAACAAATTTACAGCTAATCAATGATTTGTTGTAAACACTCAAATGTGAATGAATATCCATAATAGATGGTGACAAAAAATGAATCACCTGAATGATCTTCCAAGAAAGCATTATTCACATCAAAAAGTGACCTTTCACCCAACTCCCTGTAAAAAGAGAAAAATCATTGAGAAAAATGATAATAAGAAAACTAGTTTGGGAGTACTCAAAGGCAGGAAAAAAAAAATTATCCAAGGATAGCCTTATGCTTACTTAAGAGAAGACCTCTCAGCCAGTATCACACTGTGAACTAGCTTTTCTGAGTGCGTTTGTGGAGCTGGAAGCTTGTCCAAAGTATTGAACAAAAGTATCTGCAGTCCACATATACATCCATGCAATTCAGATGATATTAAAGGCGACCAAGAGATACGAGTCAGAGTAAGCTGGCCCCTGAATAGCTACACCAAAGCACTGCAAGATACTAGAGAAAAAATTCAGAAGGAAAGAGAATCTCAAAATTTGCCAAACACTACTCCCAGTGTCATTCTAACTGGTTTGTTATAAAATATCTGCTTCAAGGCTGTGGAAATAAAGATTTCCAGAGGTAACAGATGCTACATAGAGTCTCTGGGTAACCCTTGCACATATGAACTAGTCATGCAAGTGAGGCATTCCAGATACCATTGTTTGCAAATGTTGCAGCATGTTAAATAATGTAGTGGCTGATGGCAGCAAAGCAAAAACAATAACCTAAACACATAATGAGATGCCTTGACTGAATATGTTGATTACATGATTTATCCTTGATCCAAGCACCCAAACTAAACATATTAAGGGAAAACAAGTGAGCACATGTTATTACCAAGCACCGATGCACATCAGGGGATGATGAGTCCAACTGCAACTGCCTTTTCACAGCCTGCAAGCCAAAATTGACTTAATAACATTCCAATAATTTTTCCTGTAAAGAAAATCCAAATCAAAACAATGTGCAGACATGGCTTCACAAGTCCCCAAGCAACTTCCACCTTTGCTAAGATTACTAACATAGAATAGGTCAATGCAGGAAACACCAACCATGTCCAATCCTCCTTGCAAAATTACCTAGATTCCTACCTATTGAAATCATATAATGTACCTGAAGTGCCAGCAAATGTTTCTGTTTTCGGAAGAAGACTTCAAATGCAAGAAGATGTGTTTCAAGTGAGTCTGCAGAGTGGTCTTGCAAAAGCTTCAAATACTTCATTGCCTCCCCCAGAGGATCTTCAACCTGCATAACAGCAAAGAGGTTTGAGTTTGAACAAAAGATAGCCAATCTGCACCCTTCTTCCACAAAATATTCTGCAATTCAGCACATGTCTGCTGTCTCTTGATACCTCCACTACTTCTTTGATGCCTCTTCTGGATAGCTCCTCTGAAGTAATGTACCTCACTGTATGTAGAGAGTACAGTGATTCTGCATCCACCACTAAACAAAGGACAGAACAAAATATGAAGGGCTCAGGCAGAAATTTCCTTACCATTATGAGCTTATCTCCATGGGGATCTGTATCAACAGGTCGTGGTGTTTGAGAACCCTTTTTCCCTCCTTTACTTGCCAGGACAGAGGCAGCTTCCTCCTCTTTTGCCCTATCCTCTGCTTCCTGCCAAACTCAAATCATACTAATCCTCAACATCTCTGTTCCTTAAACTCTAGTTGCAAACCAAACCCTTCCAGACCCTAACTCTGAAATCAAAAGTCCCTCTGTTTTGCTCGCTGTTCATCTCCATTAACAAGAGACCTTGACATTTCAGCTTGTATGATGTGGGCCGTGATAGAGGTAATACCTTCTTTGCACGGGCCTCAGCTTTACGCATCTTCTGGCGCATTTTTTTACGTTCAGCTGCAGGCAATCCTGCCACAGCAGCTTCTTCCTCCTCTGCTGCCACCTTTGGTGGACAGTCATAGAGCTTTATATAGCACCTGCCCATTCACAAACTAAATCAATTGTCTGACAGGCCCACTGGACTAGCTTAAAACATTTTACAGGTTCTTTGAAGTTCATTTCATGCTTATAATAAAGAGGCAGGGAAGACTCAATGCTGCTTTACTGATGATGCCATGAGGTCCTTTTGAAGATGAAGTGAATTACTCCATCTCAAGGGTGAATAGTTTTACACAGGGAGTTCACAACTCTTTGTTTCTGGAACACAATGTCTTTACCTAATAGCAGCACCTGCAGCTCGGCAAAAAAAGTGATGAGAGTGCAAATGGTCTTGAAACCGCAGCATGCGTATATATGCCCGAAGAGTCATTTTCCGCAAGCAGTATGTATGGAAGTCGAATTGGTCTTCCACCATATCATTGTAATGCTTTTCAACAGCCAAATACTTCTTCAATGCCTTCCCCGTCATGCCTTGCCTGAAATAGCTGTCACCAGATGCCAGCTCATACCTGCATCCAAAATCCCAGAGGATCATTGACCCTGCTGCTTCTGTGCACAAATAACATGACTAGATCCTACTTTGGTCCTTCAGCCACACATTTCACCACCATAAAACTCATGACCAACCCCAAAGTTCAGTACATTTCATACTGAACAAAATGAACTGCAAGGGGTTTTAACTGTCCAGACCTTAGGGACCCTTAAGATTCTAAACCTCATGGTATTTTGTAGTTTATTTCTGTGTATCCTCCTAACACTCTTTATCTATAATCTCTTGTTCCAATCTACAGAAAAAATAACATACAAGCAGAGTAGCACACATATTTGAGTGGCGTCCAGATTGCCTCTGTCCCAGAAAGACACAAGGTGAAAAGAACTACTAACCACATGCATTGCATGTCAAACAAGTTGTTGTGCTGATCACCATCTTTTGTGAACAACACAGCTGTCTTCTCTGCCAGCTCAACCTGAACCACATACGACACCTTGTTATTTAGAAAACTTAGGCAGCAGATAAAATGTGTCAAAAGAAGCATCTTCTAAATAGCTTAAGAACAAAAGAAGAGCAGCATATCCAAGCAGTACCTGATCTGCCTGTAGCATGCGTTTGACACTTTCACTGTTTAAGAAGCGGTCTGCAAGGTCCATAGTCCTAGCCTCATTAGCAAACGCAGCTGCTGCCACAGCATCTCCACCATGCTTCAAAATTCTTCCCTGGAAAATAAGAGGCAGCCTCAGAGACACCAAGACCATGCTCACCTAGGAGTACCAGTCTCAAACATTAGACCCATCACAGTACTACCCAGTTCCAGATTGACTGCTAAGATACAATAGATTCACTCAAAGAGATTCCTGTTAGAAAATGTATTTGTGCCATAAAATAATCATGAACATCAACGGGACACCAATGCCCCAGAAAAATGTTAATGTACTGGATTGCCTACCTTGACAAGATACAAGTCAATGGCAGTGGGTGTGTGGGCAATTGCAGCATCTATCTTCTCTAGGGCCTTATCATATTGTCGCCTTCGATCAAAATGCTGTAAAAAAGAAATGAGTCACAAGTTCAACATCCCTGAGCTTCATGTTGGCTTAAGAAAACATCAAACAGTGGGCATTGCAAAGAGGGTGAGGTGTGCTCTACCTGAGCAAGAAGGAAAAGAGTCCACATGAGCGTTGAAGGAGGCTCCACAACAGAACTGCAACAAGCACACAGCACATGCACAATAACATGAGAGCCAAGAGAAAAATCACAAACAGACTAGGATGTATGAAACAGCATCCAGCCTTAAACCTACCTCTATCATTTCCTTGAGCCGTACTTTGATCTAGTTAGCTCAGAAAGGAAGGTACAGCCTCTACACCTTACATTGCAGTTCCTTCAAATAAAAGAGGCAATCTGAAGCACTGAAGGTGTGATAACAATAAAGCACCTCTCTGGGAAGGACCCAGTGGCCTGAAGAGATAATTCAACTTCACAGATTATCTTCTCTAATATATCTGCCTGCATTCCCACAAAGTAGGACCAAGAACAACAGAGCTTCAACAATATCATAAGCATGCAAAATAGAATTAGAGTATCAATAGATAACATTCCAGTGTTCTCATTTGTTCATGCAGCTCCACAGCACACAAAGTAGTATACACATCTACTATGCGCTTTCAAATTATTAAATGAAAACTATAAGAATTACTGCACAAAAAACAGAGCAAACTATCTATGTCGAGAATACTTTTTAATCACTTCTCCTATCTAAAAGTCATTCAGGCTCCATGTGTATTTTGGAAAATCCTTGGTTCTACTGAATTTGGCTATTTTCTCTCTACAAACAACCCATATAGGCACTGCTAAGAAGGACAAAATTGTTAAGTTCAGGTATGTGTGAACAATACCTTGTCAGGATGGTCATAAAGGGGACGAAGATCTGAGAAAAGAGATGGCACACCCTGAGAACAAAACACAAACATATCAACATCACCTACACTAGTCATAGCACTCTTAAAATCAGCTGCACGCAGTTCCATAAGCGACCAGATTTGAGTTGCTTCCTGTGTCTGTATCATATGACCAGAAGCTGCAATGAAGGAGAAAAAGGAGTGGCAAAGGAAATGCACACAGACTTGGTTTGTTCAGAACTCTCCACTAATTTCTCCAAAATACAAACACTGGCTCTGCCAATTGAAAAAAAATCACCAGCTCTATCAGATCATGCATAAAATTGCTATCTTCTGCATAAAAGTATCACCCTGCTTATGGAGCAAAATGTTTGCAAACTTACTGCTTGAGAAAGAGGGGCAGGAGCAGACCTTTGTCAAAAAAGGGCGAATATAGCTCCTCACTGCTAATTCAAAAGTGCTGCCCTCCAAAAAGTCTAATGGAATTCGCTGCAGATGCAGAAACCCAAGTTAGTAGGGTGAACTACCCTGAAAATTATATTCCTGTAAGTCTTGAGAACTTCTCCATACCTACAATGTCAGTCAACCTAAGTGGAGTTGAGAGATGACCCAATTCTAAGGTGATAGAGATGTCAAATCTGACAGCATATCAGTGAACTGCAATGAGTGGTGATTCCCAAACATGTGCATCATCAAATCACCTTACAAACCAACCTGATGCAGATTTGCACTAAAAGAGTCTAAGACTCAGCATATGATTGCTCATCAAAGATTCTAGCATGTACAATCATCGCTATTCATTAAAGTTGGTGATTTCAAGCCATTCAGATTGTGAAAACACAGGTGATTGCAAACTAACAGCATGAACAAAGACAAAACATCTGTATAGGGAACCCTGCTCTCTGATACTCTGCTCCTTTCAAGGATGCACAAGCAGCCATTCTAGCATTGCAAGTAGCATAGCACGGCAGCAGCCACTAGTAGAATGGATGGATCTCCAGACTGCACCTTTGAAGCAGCAGAACGTGGATACTTCTGGCAGAGATCATCATATATCTGCACAAGCTTTTCCACCTGCTCAGGGCTATAGTATTTTCCGTTTGGTGAAAGCCCAAGACATTTCTGTAGACCTTCATAGTAGCTGCAAAATAACCACTAAAGAACAATCATCATTTTGGTCAAACTTGCCCAAAACCCCTGATCTAGACATGATGAGTGGAAGTGGTGACAGTAAAGCATTACCAGATCAAGACTGCATACTATCAGGTTCTGTTCTTCATGCAAAGCACTAGTCAAGATCATGTACTACTCTGGCTGTAAGGATGCAGAGCAATAGAGGGCATGTACCTGTAATTATCAGGATTGACATCCAAAAGCTGCCGATAAGCTTCCTCTGCCTCCTTGACTCGGTTCAACTGCAAATAAAGTGATGCTCTATGTTCCTGAATTCCGCGTTTGTCGACCTGAAAACCCAGAATGCATGACTACATTTACATCCACAAAACACTCTCTCACACAACTTTCCTGTATGTCCTGCTCAAATTGCACCTTTATATAGATACTTGCTTGCACTTAGACTCAGGACATTAGCCTATCAGTCAACATTAAGGTCAAGCATCATGATAATACCACAAGATGGCAAAATACAATATATATATAAGATTACAGAGAAGATTCCACAATAAGACTTTGAAGGTAAATTGTTGTGTCAGTTATGGCTAAACCAAACCAAACATGACCAGAATGAGTGCAGTCATAACCCTGCAAGTGTCACTGACAAAGTATCAGACCATCACCCTTGTCACGGATGGCAGTGAATTGCTGCCATCGCTCCAAAATCACTTCATCAGCTCCTGATTCTGGGTTTTAGATAACTATGTAATAAAATTCTTGATATTTCAGTGTGGTCAGTTACTATTGAATTCCCAGTCACAATGGGAAGACTCAGCCATGAGATATAGCTGACAAAATAAAAGCCAACAGCATCTAATTCAAGCTGGAAAAAGCTTGTGAGGTTAAGCATCCAAACCTAAGATGGCAACATACAACCATGTCCAACAAGAGTTCCACACTAATAAGGAGAAATGGCTGATTACAAAACAAAAGTGCAAGGTGCAATACAATTTTTGCTTCTTTCTTCAAAAGCTCATCCAGTGCCTTCTCTGCATCTCCTGATTCCTCAAGCAGTGTTGCCTGCTCCACAACACAGAAACAATGGAAGAAACATAAGTGGGTCACTGATAGGTGAATGGACTGGATATTGTTGATCTAGAGAGCCCTGAGTTCTACCATGGATAGAAGTGTTGACCAGACTGGAAAACTGCTTAACAACAGGGCATGCCAAGTGTAGTCTTGCACCCATTGACCTTGTCAGTGCCCTACCACACTTCCCAGTTATGGGCAACCACCTACATTAACATGTACTGCACCTGGCAGCTACAATTACAGTTAAGTTAGCAGACCTGCTCAAATTTCAAAAGACAATTTCTTGAGTGCTTAACCTTCAGTGCATCCATGGTAACAGTCATACCCTAACAAAGTAGCTAGTTCCAAGGTTTAACTTACATTGAGTCCCTAACTCAGCCAGTATTAGGAATTGAGTTACTGTAATGTTGCATTTTTGGCTCAGACCAAGACTGTAGTGACCTGACAATTTGACATTGCAGAATGCAGCTAGGTGATGGGGTTCAGTTGACATGGCCCTACCTTGATTACCAACTGCATGGGGATCCACGTAAAGCTTTAACACTACCAAAGGATGTTGTGACTAAGAAACTCTCCCATATTATCTATGTATTTCCTCCTCTAGGAGCTGGGCTCTATAGGTTTGCAGCACTTGGCATTTTGATTGGCCACCCAACCCTGCACTTTTCCAAGCATGAGGTGTTTGGTCTCAGGGTTCTTATGACATCTGTTGTATCCACTTCACTCTAGCTGCAACTGAGTACATGTACTGTAGGGGTACTGGAATGATTCTGAATATTCACCTTATAAAGAAGCATTTCACTGTGTTCATATCTTTCATTATCAGGGGGAGAGTCTTCTTCCAAAGTGCCCTCATAAGCTTCCAAGATTTTGACAGCCATAGAAGGGCTAAAACCCACACAGCAGAACAACAGGGGCACATTAGATCAGAACTCATGCATACTTCTGTAACTGAAGAAACTATTGAGTGTTGCAACTCATCTTTGGATCACTAGTCAGCATGCAATGACATTGTCAAGAGAGGTCCTGTGGCATATTCAAATTCATCCTACATATCTAAAGTTAAGGACCTTGTTTTGCTGTATATTATACACTTTGAAAACACAAGTAACTTATCATTCTATGCAGCATGGCCATTTAATTGGAAAATACAAGAATCTCACTCTGCATTCATGTGGTGAGCAACTGCAAAGCCAATCCAGTTGTTGCGGTGACTAGGCTTTAATGTTAATAGCTGTCTTCTTGTTTCCACAAAACCAGCCAGATCACGCATCTGTGCCTGAAAACGTCATCACATTTCACTTGGCTTAATCTTAAAACAATGACTTCTTGTTGGAGACACTTGTTGCTTGCAATAAGATTGACCATAGATAGGCTCTTTCAGTCAGAAACATGAAATGCTGAAACTAACAGCAAAGTGCAAAAAGTTTGAACTCATATGAGTAATTCAGGCAGTGCAGGAGAAGGACAGAGACAGGACAAGCACCTATATCCAAATGAGTTATGAGACCAGGAGGAGGAAGAAAGGTTAGGAACGAATGAAGGACATAGGGTCAAAAGGACAAACTTGCAGAAGTGACAAGTCCCGTAAAATTTGAATGTTTTCCGGATCAATTTTCAACGCATTTCTGTAACATTTAATGGCCTCCCGGTACTCTCTGTCAGACCGATACAGGAGTCCATAAACATGCCAACAGACATGGCTCTTCAAGTCATTCTGCAACAAAGAAACCTGGATATCATAAGCATCATTTCTGCAAACCTTCAATCAAAGATTGCAAATACACCTTAGAGTTGAAATAGCTAGACTATGACCAAGCCACTTGTTAAATCTTACAACAGCATAAATGTTCTTGGACCCACCTTCAAACCTTTCCGAACAAGGTCATATGCCTCTGTCTTGCGATCCATGCAATTCAATGTCAATCCCTTCATTGCCAGAGTCTCTGCAATGAGACACAATTAAACATGCACCACTCAGCCTTGTCCTGATAATTGCACAGGCAAAAAGGGGTCTCATGGCTCACCCTCCAGCACTGCCCTACAGGCAATTATTTGAGATTAAGATAGTCTGGCAAAAAAATACCTCCATGCTCAGGGACCCGCTTGAGGATTGAATCAGAAGCCTTGAGACCCTTCTTGTACTGTTTTGTTTCATATGATTTCTGTGAGCCCACAAACAAGCAGCAGCAGCAAAGCAACCACTTTAGAGAAACATGTAGAAAACAACCTATTCCTTATGGTAAGATACACAAGGGGGAGAAGCCCAAAAGCAGTGATTGGTGTCTGATTAAGCTTAAACCCTTGATATAAAGCTCATAGAGCATGATACATAACACCAAAGAATTCAGCACTTGTCATTCAACCATTTAGCTTAGTTCTTGCTCTCAAATTATACTGTGACTGTCCACCAAGAGCAAATACCACAAGGGCAACAAGAAGCCTTTGTGCCCTATCTCATGTGAGCTTTGAAACCAATTTCTAAACCCTCCTTGACACACTTTGCAATTCCATGACCTAAATATCTGAGATTGTAGACACTCAAATCCAAGGAAGAAAGTTGCACGCTTGACAGACAGTCTCATCAAAACTTTAACCACCATTTAATTCTCAAGCTTTGATCTTAGCAAGGCTTTTGACCTTAAGCTACTTGACACAAAATGTGAAGGTAGTCGAGACTGCATCAGAAGAGATGGTGGACAGACCCTGAAAAAGGATGTAGTGGAGGTATGTTCAAAAATTATGAAGCTTCCTCCAGATGTAATTGTAAGTATGTAAGGTTCTTAGGGTGGCAGAAACTACATTCCTGGAAGATGCGATAGACAATCCTTTTGAGGAGTACTGTTGTGCGTGATGCATCACACGCAGCACCTGCAATCTCTTTCCAGTCGGTATGCAAAGAACTAGGTATTGTGCCTGGAGCATGTGACCCTACCTCAACAGTTGCGCAAAACATCTCAGGACACTGGACAATGGCATGCATGGCCTCTGTGTATTGCGACAAGGAAAAAAAAAGGTTCAAAAGCTGACCCAGACTAAAATGCAACGCCACTAAAATGGTTCCTCAATCGTCAGGAGAAACATAGTCTCCAAAAATACACCCACGTACAGAAAAGGAGGACAGGGGGCAGAGTAGGCCTTCCAACTTACGACAATAAGCTTGAAAAGATTAGCCTCCTTGGGCGGCAACGACGCCCCCATGGCTGCCGCGACTTTCCAACGTCTCCTCCCTCACTGGGGAAGGGGCTATCAATACCAAACCCACCACCTTTCTTCTTTCCCCGACTTCAACAACCCTTCCTTCAGCAGCTTATCTACTAAGCCTCCTCCGTCATTGTGCCGACACTCCTCTAGCAATCCTGTCCTCCTCTCTTCCCACGGGGGATTATTCTTTGTACAGATTTCGCCCCAAAAAAAAAATCTGTACAATATCACAGAAGAAGGTGACAAACACAGCTCCGCAGAGAGCAGGCAGAAACGCCAAACACAAAAGAGAGAACAAGGAGAGGGATCTCTGAGGGAGAGAAGAACGAAGAAGAAGAAGACCGCAGATCGCAGAAAAAATGAGATTTTGCCGCTACCATCGCTACAACAACCACAGACCTCTGTTCTAGGGTTCCGTCCGAAAAACCAACGAACGTCGTCGACAGTCGGTTTATCGTTGTCTGGTTCTCGTCCAAGTAGCAACCCTCCATTGACTTAACAGTTGTTTAAAACTTTTAATAAATTTCTTTAGAAACTAAATATTGTAGTACCCTTTTCAGGTTAAATATTATTAAAGGAAATTACTTGTTGAAATTTTGAGATAGTTGTGGTAGGCTTTTTTTTTTTTTTAATTTAGCCTAGTCAATTCGATACATGAATGGTAACTTATCTACCAACTCAAAAATAATTCCACTTTAAATTGTTAAATAAAATGAGGTCCATGTTGTTTATCACTAATAAGTTTTGTGATTAGAGATAATTGTGTAATATTTTGTTTCTAACAAAATCTTTTCATAGAAATAAGGTGCAATTAATGATCAATCATCATCATTGTCAAATATTTTTATTGTGACATTAATATCATGCCAAAATTTCTCAAAAAATCTAATTTTATTTGAAATTTTATCATTGAACTTAATTTTGAAAAAATAAAATTCAATAAAATAAGTATACATAGCTTTGAATTGCCAGCTCTCAAACAAAAAAAAAAAAAAAAAAGTACAATTTTAATTTTTTTTTTTAATTATTTTTTTATTTTATTAAATTTTTTTATTTTTTTTTTTTTTAAATTTTTTATATTA
>Ga0116229_10004376_pt1 | contig 23133 bp, 17 predicted proteins | sample S1TSphgellanicum_3_FD_87313 | JGI IMG/M metagenome (GOLD analysis project Ga0116229, IMG submission 87313) | Host-associated microbial communities from peat moss isolated from Minnesota, USA - S1T2_Fc - Sphagnum magellanicum MG | ecosystem: Host-associated > Plants > Peat moss > Unclassified...
AAACCTAAGTGCTTCTTGGATGAAAGTGTGATCGCCACTCTCTTTGAAGATGAAATGAGGATGTCTTGATCCTTTGTGGTCCCTTATGCCCAGTAATTGGGTTGAGGCCAATTACCCAGTCTATAATCCTTGAATTGTTGGTGGTTTGTAAGGAATGGCAAGTTTTCTTACGGAGTTAGTTCTTTAGCAAAACCAAGTTATGTTCACATGTAGCATAAAGCTCTGCACTAGTGCAAAAGATAATATGCAACTAGCTGCTTGTTTCCAAAGTTTGATAGCTTCCATTGAAATTGCCTGATGCTTTGGGAAAAGGTCTTAAGCTATTTTCGAGGTTTCCGATTTTCAAGCACTTTTTCTTCTTTGGATGATGGTCTTCTAATCTTGTACACATTTTGATAACTTACATCAAGTTTGTTGATTGCTTTGGGGGAAAGGTCTCAAGAAATTTTCAATGTTGACATTTCTTCTTTTTTGGATGGTCGTATTCTAATCCTGTCCAAAATTCTGATGAGTTTCATGAAAAAAGAGTTGCTCCTTTTTTGGGATAAAATTTCTCAAACTTTCTCAAACATTTTTTATGCATTGGAAAAGTTCTCAAAACTTTGATCAAATTTCTTGTTGCTTTGTGGAAAAGCTCTCAAACTATCATCAACTTTCATAATGCTTTTGGTGAAAAGCTCTCAAACTTTCATCAAATTTCTTTGATGGTTTCGGGAAAAGCTCCCAAACTTTCATGGAATTTCTTTGATGTTTTGGGAAAAGACCTCAGTTTTTTTATCAATTTTCTTGATGCATTGGAAAAGGGTCTCCAACTTACACTAAAGTTCTTGATGGATTGGAAAAGGTCTCAAGCAAATCTCAAGGTTGAAAATTTTCTTGTATGCATGCAATTGCAAACTTGTCAAAAGTCCTTCCATGTCAAATGGAGAAAGTTCCCAAGCAAAGATTTTGGCTGTCTTATGGTTCCAGTTACTAAAGGGAGGCAACCAAGAAAAATGAAAGGAACCAAGACAAAATAATAATAAATTAACAAAGCTTTTAAAAAAAGAACAGAGTTCCTGTACACCATCATTTATGGGATTTATGGGCAACACTTTGACTCTGAAGAATTCAAAAAGAGAGCAAAGAAAGAGAGTGTGGGCTGGTTTTTTCCTAAGTTAAAAGATTTCAACTTTGCACAACACCTGTAGTAATGGGGCCAACCTTTAGGCAACTAAGTTAGGGATTTATTTTTATGGTGAAATTCCCCCCACTTGGCACTAATAAAGAGGGGGTCGTGACTTATACAAAGGATTTTTTTTTAAAAGAAAAAAATCCCCCAAAGTTGCCATATCTCCAAGGGGGGAAAAAAAAAAAAAAAAAGTTTAAATCACCATATTTAGACCAGAGTTTCTTTGGGTATCGCCTATATATATACAGGCAGGGTTTCCAAAAAAAAAAATCTACTTTTCTCTCTCAGCTGTAGTCAAATTTGGCTAATTCCTTTTGTGGATGATCAACAATGCGGCTACCTCACAAAATTGAAAAACAACAAGTGGGTGTGTCACATTGTGCCCTTGCCATTTACATTTTTTAAAAAAATATCTTAAGGCAAAAGAAGAATCATGGAAACTCAAATATTTTAGCATCCAAAAATGTAATCTTCATAAAAAAAAATCCTCTAAAAGAAACCAAAATCCTTCAAGATATTATTATAACTCTATTATAACTAATCTCAAGTTTCAACAAAAGCCAAAATATCATCTTTCAAAAATCCTCGTATAAAAATAGACCTATTATTATTATTATTATCTAGGGGCCCAAAATCCCTTAAGCTACTATACTCTATTAATGAATCTAAACACAATATCCTTAAGGGCCTTGGTGAGTAGGCAAGGCCAACAACAAAACCCTGATTGCATGTATATGATTTTGATCACCTTGTCTGATTTTGATCGCCTTGGAGGGAGCATTCAACCCTGTAGAGTTGAAAAGATCTTCAGCTTTTTCTTTAATGTTGTGGGGTCATGGAAGAAATGAATCTGGGTAGCAATTGTTGTAGAAAATTACGTGCACAAGAGAGAGACAGAGAGTCAGAGACAGAGAAAGGGAAAAGGATTTGTTTTCTTAAGTTTGAAGTTTTCGTGTTTGCACACTGGTTGGTGTGTTCTTTTTTTTTGGATCGGCGGGCTGATTCCTGTCCGGATTTTATTTTATTTCGTTGGACTTGATCAATTCTGTTTTGAGTGCTGTACAAAAGTATCTGTTGCGAGTTTTTTTTTATAGCCTCCAACATGCAGCAATCGTTGATTGTAGTCGGGAGGAAAAAAAAATTTCCCCAGAGAGAGAGAGAGAGAGAGAAAATGGGAGAGAAAAAACCAGCCAAAATTGATGAATTTTATACTTGATGTCTTGAAGCGGAGAATTACAAAATCTGTGAAGAGAGAGAGACACACACACACACACACACACACCGAGAGACAGAGAGAGAATTAAAATTGCCTAATAATGCAAAGCTTCTTTTCTTCACGGAAAGCTTTTTGGGGCTTTTTTTTCCCATCTTGTAAGAAGAAGAGGAAGACGATCGAACACAAGAACAAAAACAAAAGCAAAAACACTGATTGAGAAAGGGTTTGTTTTTTTTTTTGTTTCTTGTCTTGTGAACAATAGTAGTAAAAGGAAGAAAACATAAAATAGAAGTCACCAAGATGTGCAGGAACAGCAGCATGAGGAGGAGGAGGAGGACTTGGGATGTCTTAGTCCGAGTCACGATCACGTCCTCGATTTCACAACCGCCGCAGTAGTAGATCGTAGATTAATCTCCCTCCACCCCAAATACCAATAGACTTGTATCTATCTACAGGCCTGAGCTGCTGACTTCTTCAACGGAACCAAATCTGCACATGGAATGCATTCAATGGCGGAAACTAGGGTGGGGGGACCAGACTCCAGCGCCTCTGGTGGGAACCCTGAGTTGAACTGCGCGGACTAAGCCAAACCCTAGTACGCTTTTTCCTAGTCGAAGCTTTCGAGGAGTGTTTGTTTCTGTTTCTTTTTTTCTAATTTTGCTTTGAACTTTGGGGCTTTTGTGTGTCCGGTTTTGATAAGCTCCGTGCGCATCCAGCACAAAAGCAATGACGTATGAAGATATGATTCGTGGCCGCCGATTCCCGACAGTTGTTTCTAGGTTGTTGACTCATGTCACGGATGTTGTAGGTGCACTCTGCTGTAGCTAGCTCTTCGAGCTTTTCTTAAGAGTTCAAGTGGCACAATGAGGAATGCTCATTTAGGAATTCTTCAATTTCATGATGTGCACCGCTTGTTTATGTTGTTGATGTTGTTGTGTTTCGAATTCCACTTAGAATTGCAGAGTTGCAGGTCCCTAGCTTGCAATATAGATGTGCAAAGATCTTAGAAGAATTGATACATAGAAATTCATGAGCAAGCTAGCAACTGAGTGTGTGCAGCAGATCCAGAGCTGGACTCGAGAGAGACTTAGCCCCGGGGTTGTCGAGAAGGATGTCGGAAGTATTATAAGCTGAAATTTTGAGAGGACGTCGATATTGGACTTGAAGATCGATCCCCCGCAGGTGCTTGTTGTGCCACAGTAGTCCGTGTGCATACGGTGGGCTGCGTCCATTCTGCAAAAATCTACGTCGAGGATCTTTGGATTTCGGGTTTCAGAGATCTTGGCAACTGCAATCTATCCGTGATGGAAGGAGGAAATGCAGCACATCGACCTCAACAGGAGTACTATTATAAGCAATCGAGTAGTGCAGGTGAAGGTGGAGGGAAGGAGATGTTCGAGAGAGCGTTGTCCAAAGTCTCAGAGAGAGGGCAGCTCTTTGAAGTCGTGATATGTTTGTGTGTGTTGTATTTCATTCTGAGGTTGCTGTACAATAGCCTTGCGTTTCTCCTCATCATTGCCCTTCTCATTTCTATCTTCATGCATTTGATGCAATCCTTCTCAGAGAGGTTTGAACCATCCATGCAGAAGAAGAGACGTCATCCTCCACCTCCATGATTTGGTTCACACTTTGACAGTTTTCAAAATACACTGTAGAGAGAAACCAAACATGTCAACTGCTCAGACAAACAGAGGGATGAATCAATCACAGGTACTGTATGTTCTACAAGAGCTCGTCACACATCAAAACTGCTTTCAGTGGAGATGAAAGGAAAAGGACTCTCCAGCATGTTGTGCAACTCATTTGCAAGGTCAAGCTGCTGGTGCAAAGTTCAGAATTCAAGCAACTATCCTCCAGCAACAAATGAAGGAGGACTTGTTAGAAGGGGTCTGAAGGATTTGGGAAATCTGGCAAAGTTTGCCTTGAAATCTGGTGTATATTATTCAGAGTTCAGGAATTCAAGGAAAAGGATCAATGATGTGGTTTTGCAAGGTTTTGTTTGTATAGATAAAAACAATCTCCTCTCTTTTCTGCTGCAGATGCAAAAGTGGAGCATCATGGCAGGTGATTTGTTGCAAAATAAGTAATTTGGAGTTTTAGGCTTTGTAAGGATTTTGCATATCAAGTACCTTCCATACTCTGCGGTGATGGAGAAACATGGTGTCTGGTGCAGCAGCTCATCAGTCAAGCAAATCTATTTTATGATTATACAAAATCATGATAATTAACAAAGTTTAATCACATAGTTGGATTTGTTAAGCACTGAATCATCCCAGAAATTGGGAGACTAGTAAGCTGAAAAGTTGAGGGAAGAGATTGATCAGAATACCTGGGAAGATGGTGTAAACAAAAATTGCTTTGAGAAGAAGCTCTGTAATCAGAGATTCATGTAAGGTAAGAGACAATCCTTAATTCACAACTACAAGTAGAGAAAAGAGTTCTAGGGTTGGGGAAAATTGTATTGGCCATTGCCAAATGGGATCATCTCCACCATCTCCAAGCTGAGGGAAAGTTAATGACAAAGCTTGATCTTGAGGAACTCCATTTTGATCAGTAATGAAGATGACCCTAATCACCATAACCCTTCCAAGATTTTTCATAAAATTGCAAAACATCACACCTTAATCTCTCCCAAATCAGGGAAACCAACTGCCTTACTATGCTGCTTCCTCTTCTTCTTCATCTTCCTTCTTCTTTTTCTTTGGGGGAGGTGGAGGAGGTGGAGGCGGAAGGTCCACCACCACCTTACAGTAGCAAGTTGCCCCACTATGTCTTCTGCATTTGATTTTACAAGCCAGGGGATTCTCTGACCGCAGATACTTCGCTAGGAAGTCAATTGGTCTTTCTGGCCTGATGTATTTATCATGCACACCCATTGTGAGTGAATTTTCAAGCTTTTTGTTCAGTGCTTCAAGCAAAATTCCAGAAGATTGATTTCATTGAACTGCCAGTGCTCAAAACACCCCAGGAAAAAAAAAACACCCAAGCATGCATGTAACTCTTCATGAGAACTTGGAGGATTTGAAAACTTGGGTGTTCAGGTTGACCCACCTTTCAATCACAATCAGCTTCATGCCTTCAAGAAGCAATTTGTGAATTTTTGCCATCTGTTGGAATTTGCCATCAGGCCATACTTAGGTCAGCCAGAGGCAGAATTACTATAGGACATGGCTCAAAGATTTCATCATCATAAAGCTTATCCCTGATATGCCTGCATTTATGTAGTGCCTGACACTATTTTTCATAGACACAAGCAACAAAAAAGATTGAGGGAAGAGGCTTTGAAAATATAACCAAGTATTCTCGCACTGGTTCTGAGAGGTCAGGTGGCTTCTTGGGGCCTAGTAGCTGCAAAATTATGCACAATACACAACACTGATTGGCATCCAGAGTGTGAAGCAATCATTCAAAGACAAATCTCAAGCAGATTGTATCATATAGCTCTTTTCCAATCCAGTTCAGATGAAGAACTTTGATATGCACATCTTCCACCAAATTTTGACTGAGCATCTCTTCAACTCATGGTGACTATTCATTCTTGTTGAAGCTGGACTCTTTGATAGCTGTTAACCACTGCAACTTCAGTGGCCAAATCTAGACCTATCTTGGACTTGAGAGCCCCTAGGTTCCCAATCTCTGGAAGATGTGATCCTCACCATTGCTGGATCTGAGTGACACCTAGTGAGGTTTAAACCCCTAGCAGTCACATTTGATGCAATTCAAAGCAAACATGGAAAGACTGGTGAAAAGTAATATACAGTCTTCTCTGCCATCTTTGCTTGGCATTTTCCAAGTCAAGGTATGAGTATCAACAAACCTTTGGCCAGGGAAAAGGTGGACCACAACAAAGCTGAAAGTGTCCGACTGTAGGTAGATGATGTGGATGGCATATGACTTCCTCAATTGGTGGAAGGTCTGGAAGTGGCTCCCAATCTTCTGGTGGTTCAGCTTGCTCTGGCCACCCAGGCCAAGGTACTATTTCTGATAACAATCATAACAGAAAATCACATCAGGCAAACAGATCTACATCATAAGGCAGAAATGTGAGCTTCTACACCTTGGGATTCAGAATTAGCATCAGGATGTTATGGTGGTGATTACTGCATTGCATCACTGCTGAGGCAGATTCCACCCACCACATAATCAGAATAGAGGCTTCAAGAAAATGGCATCTATGATCTGAATCTAAGACACACAAGAATCCATCATGTTATCTCTGGCACTGTGCACAACCAGCACACATGGATTACTCTCCATCTTACTGAAATTCACCCCCCTCAGGCAAATCATTCTTGACAAGCTAGCAAGAGTGTCATATTCTTGAAAGCCCATCAGTCGTCTTGCAACAAATCACCTTCAACAAAACAGCTTGAGCATGGCTAAATCTGACTGATCCACATGCAGCAGATTCGAGGTCTATATGTTGACCAAAAACTAGATGGCAGGCATTTATGCAAAATGGTGCTCAATGGACGCACATTAGATCATCCCTTGTTGCGATGAACCTTTGTGTCCATTGAAGAGGCTCAAGTCATAACACCAAACATCTCCTCGAAACCTAGAAGGTGAACTATGGAGAATGAAGAGAGTAGATCAAGCTGCGTGGATCTTATGTAGGAAGAAGAGACTAGCTCAAGCTGCATGGATCTTATGGAGGAAGAAGAGTAGATTAGATCAAGCTGCATGGACTTATGGAGGAGCAAGAGAGTATATCAAAGCTAAGCAGGCATCAGATTGGCATCAAGCTCTCATGAGACAACTTTTGCAATTCGAGAGTGTCCAGAGTGATGAGGAGAGAGAATGGAGTATCATGATACCTGGAAGAGCTTCATAAGATGGTAAGTACATGCTAGAGTATTGTGGATCAGCCTCCAGAGGCTGAATGTAAGCAATCGCAGGCGGATCCATAGCTGATGCTTCTTCAGCTGCAGCAGCCATCTTTGTGTCCGCTGGTGCTGCAGCAGCAGCCATATCTGGACCCTGTCCCAGAGATGATAGCTAGGGCGCCAGGAGAAAAATTCTCATAGCTTTGGTTAAGCTTGTAGTTGCAGTGTTGTTGCGCAAGTGCGGAGAGACAGAGAGGCAGAAAAGATTGTGCAGGTGAAGAGATACAAGGAAAGGAGGGGAGACGACATAAGACCTTTCATGGACAACTCTTCGCCTCCGCCGCAACCAACGACAAACCTCTTCATAGAACCAGCTGCCAACGATCTTCTTGTCTGCAAGCAGAAGAAGCGAACGAGGAACAGAAGAGACGAACGCGCGACCAGGAAAAGGGACGAAACGAGCGGCAAACAAACGAAGTTTGTGGTTTGAAACACCAGCCCAGGAAGAGAGTGAGCGGGAGCGGGAGGAAGCAAGCCCGCCGCGGGCAGTGCAGTGTTTGTATTTTGGTGCGTAAGACAAGAGGGACACGACGAGACTGCGAAAGTGCTTGCTCGGAAAAACCATAAGGTACTTGCATGCGTTCTGATGCAATCTGTGTGAGATTTTGCAAGCTTTTGTAGAACGATTTGGCGATGGTGCTCTGGTAGTGTCATTGTTGCTGGATCAGACCATTTGATACTCGAGAGATGGAGTCGTGGGAGGAAGAGCTGGAATTGGATGTGTCCGACATCTGGACAGGCGGCGTTGGAGCTGCGACAAGTGCAGCAGCAGCATCTGTGAGACTACAGAAGGAGGATGACGACGACGACGACGACGACTTAGGCTTTGGTGGAGAAACGCAAAATGCACAAGAAGATGTCGTCATGCGAGATGCTGCTGAGGATCAGAAGAGACAGTTGCAGCAACAGCAGCAGAAATCATCAGTCGTCGTCTCTCAGGTCTCTCCTTCCCTTATTGGAACACAGAAGAAGAATCCACACGCTGAAGAAGAAGAAGAAGAGAAGAGAAGAGCCTCCTTCATCTCTCATCAGCAGGTGCGGCTGCCGCTTCCTTTTGGAGCGCAGCAGCAGAATCGCTCTTCCACAGCAGACGACACAGCAGCGTTCGTCTCTCAGACCTTGCCTCCTTCTATTGGAACGCAGAATTGCCGCAATAGAGAAGATGACAGAAGAGCAGCAGCCTCTCAGGTCCCGCCTCTTTCTCTTGGAACGCGGAATCGGTGCACTAAAGAAGATAGCAGAGCAGCCGCCTTCGTCTCACAGATACCTCCTCCTCCTCCTCCTCCTCCTCTTGCTCCTCAGCCGTCGCTTGGAACACAGAATCCCTCCACTACACAAGATCGCAGAGTCTCCGTTGTTCCTTCACAAGACTCGTCAGTGCCAAGGAAATGGTGGGGGGACGGAAACACTTCAGGTGGGGTTGCAGTACGAGGAGAGCTGAAGAGGTCCTCCAAAATACCAGGACCAGCAGGTGATCTGAGACGGGGGACAACGGTGGACAAAGGTGGAGGTGGCATTCCATCATCGCCTTCGAAGAAAGGGAAGCATTCTTGGGATGATGAGTTCAAGAGAGGTCCATGGCTTGCTGCATTGAAAGCTCTTGATGTTGCAGAATTCGATCCTGGTATTTTCTCAATCCCAGACTTTTGATCCTGGTACTCGTGACTCTCTGTCCCAAGCCTGTTGAGCTCATAGATGGGTTACATTGTCTTCCCCATCAGTCATCTTCAAAGAGTGAGCTCAAGATAGCTTCATGTTTTGCAATTTCCTACAGTGCTCACACATGGGCTTCTTTCAGTTTTTGTACAGCTTATTCTCCTGAGATTAAATTTCTGGTTATTCTCATTTCAGATTTTTTTGCAAAAGTTCATGCGATGTTTTCTTGTTGCAGTACGGTACCCTGTGGTCAAGTCAACTGTGAGCGCCATCAAGGCTTCACCCTCACAAGCTCAAGTCCCCAATGTATGTATGTCAAGGTAACTCTTATGACTTGTTTCTGCAAGGGTTTGCGAAAGAAGAAGAATTCAGATGCTCTCAAGATAAAACTGTTTTGCTATTCTCTAGTTTGTCTGCACCTGATCTCATTCTTTTTGAATGTCTTGGAATGCTACTACAAGTGTTGCCCTTACTGACTAAATCTATTGTTTTCTGTTGATTATGAAGTTTGTGGCTGTCATCAAAGAGTTGAGGCGAAATGATTATGGAGATGCATCAGTTCTATTGAAGGTAAAACTCCTCTCAACAGTTTGATGAATTTGAAGCTTTTTGTACATTGTGTACAATTTTTTCCGTTTGTTCCTGTGGAAAATACTGAAACTCAATTGGCAATTTGGTGATGTTATACAGGATCCAACAGGCACAATTCAAGGCTGTATCTCCCATAAAGTCCTTTCAGACTTGAAATTTGGCAGCAATATAGGACCAGGAGCTGTCATCATACTGATGAAGGTGTTGGCAAGCAGTCCTGTACAAACCTCCATTTACAGACCACACTCTTTGCATGCAAAAACATTTCAACCTCCATTTTTTTTGCACAAGTGTCTTGCGGGTTTGCATAGGTGGATTTGTATCACATTCCTATAAATCAAAGGAGCACATCCAGGACAGAATAGTTTTCTCTTGAGTGATCTTTCATGTTTTGTTCCTTTCACCAAAAAATAAGGCTGATCTTTATGAAATTGCCCCCTTTGGAGGAACAAGGATTCAGTGGCCTAACATGTATACTTGTGCAGGTGGCCATCTTCAGACCAAGCCCTTCAGCCCATTACCTCAATGTCACGATTAACAATGTTGTGAAGGTTTGGACTCCTCAATCACAGTCTACAACTACTCATTGTATCAGGCAAGCTTGCTGACATTGCATTGCTTCCTTTTGAGGTTGACTGTTGGAGTTGACTTGCTTGATCCAATTTTTCATGAAGGTTCTTGGTGTGGAGATGAGTCTACCAACGCAACAAAGAGTGAGCGACACCAATCGATGTAACATGTGGAGTATGTCAGTTTCCCATTTTAATTTTGCACCTGTTCTCATTAAGAGGATTCAGACTATTTGAAAGCCTGTTGTGAAGTTCTTCTCACATTACTAGGTGTAATCTTGTGTATACAAGTATCAACTCTTGCTCATTAGCAATGTCTGCTTACCTGACCACAGCATGCATGTTGCAGGTCAGTTTCAGCAGGATATACTGCCAGTCACAGCACCTTCAGAGGAAATCTGCAAAGAACCTGCAAATGCACCTGAGAAAACATATTCACAAGTCCTAGCAGTCCCAGATAAAAACAACACAGCAACAGCTGCAAAGCTAGCAGGCTGGGATCATGCAGATGATTTGGAGGACATTCTCAATGATGATGTTGACAACTTCTTTGCCTGAAACCAAGCTGCAACTCACAGCCACACTTGGTGCAACTCAGTTTATGGCTTGGTTTGGTGTACAAAATTTAGCAAAGTAGTGTACTAGGAGAGAAGATGGTATGCAGAACACAGATCATTTTTTAAAGCAGCTGTCATCAGTTCCTGTTTTATATGCATATGTGAATCTATTCTTTACAAGCCTGGTAACCTTTTATTAGTGATTTCATTCTCAATTCAAAGGTGGTCTAAGTTTCTTGTTCAGGCATGGGAGGAGCTCACTGAGTAAAGTCAAGCACTCTTCTATCTCAACACAAAGAAGTGAAATGGAAAACTGGAGGAAGTAGCCACACCTGCCCATCAGTGTTTCCTTAACCCTAGTAAACCTCCAAAATCCTTTGAGGATTGTCATTCAAAAATTTTACCCCAACTTTTTTGCTTTAAGATCAGTAACAACTAGATACAGGTCAATAAGTTTCTATGACAACAGTTTACCCTCTATCTTTGTGCAATGCAAGTGGTGACTGCAGATGCTAACAACCTGTCTGGATGATCAATGACAAATGCCACCAGGGGATGATCTCAATTCTGGGACCTCATGATGGCTACTTGATGACAATCTGAGATAGGAATGCACCAACAGCATGGCAACAAACAAGTTTGCAAGCAATCCAAGGAAATGGGATTCAATGTTATAAGGTAATTTTATCATTTATTTGCCATTATCTTGCATTGTTCTGTATGTCATCCAAGATTGTAACTTATCACATAGTTAGATATGTTCATCTGTACCCTAATCTTTATTCTGCTCACCAATACACAACACTGAATGGCAATGGCATAATGGGGGAAATCCTGAGGCTTCTATGATGTGCTTCTCCTTGCTGGTGATTGGAGCAGTTAAATGAGGACTCAAGAAGAAGCTCCTTTAGACCATGACCTAGTCTATCTTCTCTTGGGCTGTGTGAATTCGATGTTTGAGCTCAGCCCTCTTCCACTTGAGCACAAGAGTTGAAAATGTTATCAAGCTGTTGACAAGAATTAGACTTGACACCACCAGCAAGGGGCCAGACCACACTGCTGAGAGGAACATACCATGGGAGTCGAAGTAGGGTCGGTATGCAAAGTGTCTCCAGTGTCTTTGAAGTAATGAGTTGAGCCTCTCTGTGGAAAAGACACCCAAGAGCACAAGGAAGAAGAGACCCATCTGCAGATTGCTGTGTTTCCTGCTGACAATAGACAACACCAGTAATGAGGTATGAAATACAATGAGGCACATCAACCATGGCTCTGTCCAACTCACTGCATGAATGAATCCAACAACTGTTTCTGTAACATGAGGCAAATCAAGCATGGCTGCTGTTTGCTTTGGCAACTGCTTCCCCAATTCCTCTATTAATATACCATCCATTAGTGTTCCTGTCTGCTCCTTGGCTGCTGCTGCTGCCATTTCCATGAACCCAAACCTATCTCCATGAGCAATATGATATTATATTGAAAGGAATTTCAACTTGGTGCTGCACCTGTTGAAAAACAAGTCATACAACTCGATTAAAAGATTGTCATTATAGCTTTTCTGTATTTCAAATCCTATTTTGTTTCAAATACTCATCACCTAATCACCGGATTCAAATGCAACAGAAATCTCAATTCTTTCTGTGTCTTGGTTGCTCCCTTCAACCTGACCCTCCAGGAGAAGAAGAAACTGCCAAGGAGAGAATGTATCATCATCATCCCATGCATCCATACATCCAGGAACATCATCATACAGGGCACACCTAGGTGGATGAAACATGGTGAGGATGATTGAGTTCCAAGGCAGATGAAATTTGACGGACTTGGCAGACCCTCTATCGGCCTCTACTTTTTCTAGGTTGGTTATTTTCTGAAACTTGGGGGAGAGTTGTCATGTTTAACAGTAAAAAGTTGGTACCATTCCAACACAAAATGTTACAAAAAAGCTAATACCCTTTTGCTACCCAAACATTGATACCCGTTTTCTAACATTTTATGTTCATCTTCCTGCTCTTTTCATTCCAATTTCCTTGTGTATGCTGTAGTTCATACAATTTTTTTGATAGCTAATCAAAGTCAATCTTGCTCTGTTTATTTTACATCCAATCCACTAAATAGAAATTGGAAGAGTCTTCTTTGCACCTAGATTATGGAGCTCTTTGTGTCCATATTAAGTGGTAAGATATATTGGTTTTTTACAATTGGTAATCCTTTATTGAAAAGTAAGATGCAATTATGTTTTAGTAATTACAATTATTAATTATTTCTTTCACTTATATAGTCCATAAATTTTTCGAACTCTTTCAAAATCTCCACCTCCTTTACCATTATTTTTACCTCTTTCTCACATGCCCTTGGAAATCTTCCCTTTCATGTTTAAATTTAGAATTTAAAGATTTATTTAACTATTAGAAATTTAATTTAACTTTCAAAGTACAATCCAAAGACTTTTTCCCTGCCCATGGGTTTTAATAATTACATTCCAATGACAAGAATTTCGAGGAATTGGTATAAGGGTGGTTTTTTATGATCTTTCAAAAGCTTCTTATTGATGAAACCCTACCAATCCTACATAAATCAAAGCACCCAAAAAGGGGAATACAAGGAACAAAATGGAAGGACCCATGTCTAAGAAAACAAAAGAACCGCCAAAAGAAGGCAAACCACAAGGGAACATCAAGTTCTCGAACTTCCACTTGTTGCAAAAAGCATTTCAAATAAGGAAAGGGGAGGACTTCTTGAAAAGATACTTACCATAGAAAAACCCTAACTCATTGTAATAGCATGCTTCAAAATAGAGACCATCTAGGCACACCTTAACACCACTGACACCTTTTACCTATAAAACACACGCAAAATTGTGAGAGGAAGTTCTCCAGTGCCTTTCATTCCCCATGCCATGTTGGCACATCAATGAAAAAACTTGTCTACTTGTTGGTGTAGACATCCAAAGACCTCTATAGCTAGAAGGAAAAACATGTCCACCAAGAACTAATCATGATAAAGACCATCCTTCGCCTAAGCCGCGATTATCATCACAACCCCACAAGAAAAAATAGCTTGTACCACTAAATCAATTTGAATGGTGTTAACAATGACAATATTTGCCAACGTGTGGACAACATTGACTGATAACACAATGTTTAATTAACGACACAAAAATTATAAGGTAGGGGGTGAAAGGAGTTGGGTCTATTTTCATGAAATATGAAATGTCACACCTTTCGCAATGGCTACACAAACATTTCACACATCATGCAAGGTCATCCTCTCCCCACCATGTGTGTAACAAAAAAGGTGGATCCCCATAGGATCCAAAAGTTGGCTACAAATGTAATATGACACCCCAAGGATTAAAGGATGGGAAAAACCCAACCTAATGTGCAATGTAGTGGAGAAAGCATGTGAAGGTAGGTGGAAAAAATGAATGATTAAGTGGGCTAACAACCAAGCGTTAGCACCCAACCCCGCACACAATTTCAAGCATGTTTGATGCAAATTAAAATTTAAAAAAAAAAGATGTTAGTAAAAGAATGGTCATGTAATCTTTCTAAAATATTTTCCTAAAAGTGATTTGCACTTCTCTCAACCAACTATTATAAAGAGGGGACACATGTTGTAGCCCCAAGCTCTCGTGCTAATCTTAAATGCACTTAGAAAGTGAATGGCCTTAAGTTGTTCGCACCAATAGCCTCCAACAAAAATGGGTGAAAATCAAACAAAACCCTAAAAGCTATGATAGGGGCAACTAAAGCCCAACTCCTTAAATTAGCAACTAGAACAAGGACCTCTGAGGAAATCAACCCTATGCCCCCACTAGAAATGGGGAGAGCCACCTATTGACATATTAAAAGGGCTTTGGGGCACTTTAATGAACCCGAACCCAAAAGTCTTTTAAAAATCCCCATAAGGATGGAGTAAAAATGACAAGCCTACTTTAAAAAGTTAGAAGAAGGGGGAACAACAAAGCAAAAAAAGAAGGCCTCTAGGTAAAACATCAAGAAAGGATACTAAAAGCCACCTAGACATCCCCTAACCTTAGGAACAAATCTGCATGCCAAACATCTTCATTTAAAGCCTATTGCCCCAAAAAAAAAGGTGAAGGAGACAAAGCCAAAGGGGACACCAAGGATCTTGATGCCACGAAGGGGTGGGCAACAAAACTCAACAAGGGGGACAAACTTAAGAAGTAAGCCAAATAAAACCCACTAAAAGAAAAACCTCATTTTTTTACTTGTCTTAGGTGATTAAAAATGTTTTTTACAACTATTTTTTATCACTTAAAATAAGTCAAAAATGGGGTTTTTTTTTCTAGTGCATGCTAAACATTTGTGGAGTTGAATAGACTACCCCATAGAAGTCAACTGGGAAACAAAATGATCAAAGGCAAATGAGACAACATGGGTAGGGCCAAAAATATGGGTGTCATTAGCTAAAAAAAAGGAAAAAACATGAAGGGAAAACTTCTGAAGAACAACGCAAAACAAGAAAATGAGCTAGGGCAAAAAAAAGGCCCTACAAGCAAATGCCCATAAAAGAAAAAATGACAAGCAAAGCCCCTAAGGAAGAATGATGATTCAAGTACAAAGGAATTGAAAGGCCATAAAGAAAACGAACAAAAAAAAATTAGGATAATTAGCCCTCCTTTGCCTAAAACTTCTAAAAGATGGCCTTACATAAGATGGTGTTGAAAGCATTAATAATGTTTACTTAGAGCACCACCCAATTAGAAAGGGCATCCAAGTGGTTTTATTACCATGGATCACAACCTCACAACCCCTTTTAATGGCCATGCCCAATGAATATGGTGACAAATGAAAAACAAACGCATCATAAAACTAAATGCATAAAGCCTTATTCATTAGCCGATAAAATGCATCTCCCACTATAATTGGATGGATGTCACCAAAAGGTTTGGCCAAAGTTAAAAATCGATTAGCCCCAGAAATTCAAATCATAAACCTAAGGAACTTGTTGAATCCTCAAGGTCAAAAGAATCTTGAAGATGTTCAAAGACCATGCCAAAAGGACCACCAACTAACAAATGAAACAAATGCAAACCTAAAAAAATCCATGAAAAGTTCAAGGTTTAAATTAGGCTAAAAGTCCAACAAGGAATCTGAGCAAAAGGAGTGTGAATCTAATGGGTGCAATGTCGCAACCCTAGCTTTGGGCTCACGACCAAGGCTAAGGGGTTGCAAGGTTGTGGGCCAAGAGAAAGGAAGCCCAAGAGTGGAGGCAAAGGAATTGCAAGGGTGTGGGCCAAGAAAAAGTCGGGGAGTCACATCACATACTCCCGGGAGTGTAAGAAAGTGTGAGGGAGTGAACACTCACACTCCCAAGGCAACTCCCACTTTGGGAAATGGAGTCCCAGTGGACTCCCAAAACTTCAGAGAGCGATTGCAGGGGTCAAACCTCAATGTCTTGTGGCGTTCTTTATATCATTGGAAAGCTCTTAAAACGTAGATGTCTAAAATGGGCTCGCATTGCTCATTTGGACATCTGAAACGTAAGTTATGGCCAAAAGAAGGGCTTGGAGTCGAACTGCCAATTTGACTCCCAACCACAAAAAGTCGGGAATTGACCCGATTTACTTAGCTGCAGGGGGAGTGCCACATATTGTTGGAAAGCTCTCGACGAGAGCTACAACTTTGCTTCAGACCATATCGCCATCCGAGGTCTGCTCGCAAAGTTATGGGGCTCCAAAGTCGCGAGAGTCCCATTTGGCGCGATTTCGGGACTCCCACTCGGGAGTCCCGAGAAAAATAACCATTTGGATGTAGCCTCCGTGGAGAGCTACAGAGTATACTATAAGGGGGAAGGTGGTGGCTTCCCCCAAGTCCAGGCCGTGGTGAGTATTGTGTGTCCATGTTGCCCGTGGCTCGTCCTAGCACCAAGGGTGTTCCAACTATGCACTAACCACTTTGTGTGTGTTATGTGCAGGCCCATGTGAGTGAGTGAAGCTTATGAACTCTTCCTAGTCCCATCCCGGAGCTCCAACACACCCCTCTGCCCCTCAAAGTGTTGTGAGCTAGGGAGCGTGTTCCAACTCCTCCTTCTTCGGCTGTTTTCTACTTGGGTTCACATTTGAATCCTTTGAGGAGTTGGGAGTGCATCATGCAAAGCTAGCAACGCGTTAATCATCTTTGAGGACGCCAAAGTTAGGGCAAAAAGGGGCAAGAACCTGTGCAACATGTGCAAATTCACCAATGTGCCTTAAGGCTAAACTTCGTCTTAATCAATGTAGGAAGGAGGTGGCATAAGGGCAAAATCAAAATTGGGCAAAGTTGATGATGCACCCATAACTAAGGACAAGGTTATCGCTTAAAGTTCTTCCCAACCACCAAAAAAAAAATCATAAAAAATGTGCCTTAGTTTCACTATGCCCAGTTGATCCCTCAAAAGGGGGAAGAGAAAGACACCACTGAGGGAACAATAAGAATAAGTGCCAAGCCGCCACATCAAACTAATCACATGCTAAACAATCAAGAGGAAGGCAAAACACAAGTTGCACCTCTTATCGAAAACCAATAAAAATGTGCAAATACAAACGTGACTAAAAAAGGTCGAAATGGAAGGCACTCAAAGGATCCAACTCCAAAATCCAAGCCTAGGCCACTAGGGGGGAGAGGGGGCCAAAGAGGAAACAAAAAAACTTTGAGAACCATCTAGAAGGAAAACTTGATAAGCTTGACAATGCTTTTAATGCCAAGCCATGCCATGCTGGGAAAATAGGGCTCCACAATGGGAACATGGAACATTGTGAAGAGCCCCACCCCTACCCTCAAGGGATGATGATACACCAAAAGGGCGGTGAGTCATTCAAAGAATTGAACAAAAAATGAAAATCCAAAGGAGGCCCAAGAGTTAAAGAAGGAAGGGCCTCCATTGTGCGAAAGGATAAAGGAGAAGAATGAAAGAACAAGAAGAAAATAGAAAGAAAGGAAGGAAATAAAAAACCAAAAGAAAGAAGGAAAAAAAGGAAAAAGAGAAATAAATAAATAATAAGAAGAAAGGAGAAAGGAAGGAAAAGGAGTCAGAAGAAAAAAGGGAAAAAGAAAAAGAAAAAGAAAAATGAGAAAAGAAGGAAGGAAAAGAAGCTATATAAATTAACTTTAAGAAAATTTGAAAAAAAAAACCTCAGACCCACTATGTTGCTCCTCATTGCCAACTTGTCTTTTCTTGCCATTGCCAAGACACTTCCCTGACACAATGATGCACCTACTACCATCGCTAAAACCTAAACCACTACCTTTTCTACCCCCTTCCATGTTCTCACTCCCACCTCTTCCATGTCTACCTTAAAAAAGCCCCACCATCACCTCCTCTCTCTTTCTTTCTCTTTCTTTCCTGGAATAAATTCTTCTTAGAGAAAATGATTTAACATAATAATTTATTTTAATGTGCCTAACAACAAAAAGATTACATTACATTACTGGAAATGGTGAAAGTTAATTCACAATGAAGACAATGGATTGCAAAAGAGAAAGATCGCAAATCAAGGGACGCGCATTGTTGCAAAGTCTTGAAATTAGATTTTCAATGACAAAATATGAAGAAGATAGCGAAACATGGATGGAAACAATTTTGTAAAGAAAGAAAAAGGAAAAATAGAAAAAGAAAAACTTTGCTTAAATGCTCAAAAGCAAAATTTCGCTTGCAATTTGAACCTCCCAAAAACACTCTCAAATTTCAAAAACATTACATGTGTGTTTTGCATGTAAAGAATAAAGGTAGGCAAAGGTAGTTTTAAACTTTCTTTCATTTCATTCAATATCGGACCCACACCACACATCCATTCGTTTAACACCAAAATTTGATTTATTATGATCCTTTATATGGTTGACCTTAAACAATTCCAAGGACATTTCCAAGTATAATTTCTTAATAACTATTTCTTATCCTTATAACTATTTCACCCCTTTCACTATCAATTGATATGGATATGAAAATGCAAATTAACACGTGCCTTTTCATATCAATGATTTTTATATTAATTGAAATTAAATTTGACATTGACATAAATAATGATGAATTATTGATAAGCATATGAAAACATAATAAGAAGTAAAATCATCATTGGTAGTGCGTAGCAATGCACAACACAAGTTTGTTAATAATTTTTTTCACCTATTCTAATGATAAGTAATTGAAATTGGTATATAGGGATTTTTTGGAATCTTTCATATGGTCGTCTATGGACCATTCCCAAAAAAAAATCAAAAATAACTACCTCATTTTCAAGCTTAACTACTTCATTTATTTCTTGATAAATTTTTTTTTCCCTATTAACTTTCTTAATAACTATCTCCCATTTTTTCTAATAACTACGTTCATTTTATAACTATGTCACTCCTTTTCCCTATCCATCAACATGGATATAAAAAAACAAATTAACATGTGTCTTTTCATGTCCATGAAATGTATATTAATTTATATTAAATTTGACATTGACATATATAATTATGAATTATTGAAAACCATATGAAAACATAAGAAAAAGCTTGATCATCAGTAGTAATGTGTAACAATGTGGAGCTCAAAATTAATGTAATAAATAATAATTTAGGTAATATATAGAAAGTGCACACATGAGTTCAATGATTATGTGAAATCTAAATTGGATTTTCATCCAAATATTTATTGAATGGGTCAAGGACAATAATATACATTATATTGAATAATGGTCATTAGGAATGTCATTCCCATGGTTAATTATGACACCCATTTTCATCAATTTAATGAATTTAGCGGAAAATAATTCATATATGTGCAATTAATGTTCACATATACACAATCAATATATATAATAATAATAAGAGGTTTCAACAATCTTTAATCTCAAATTGGTGTAAGTGTAAAGATTTAAGGCCTATTAGATGAAAGTAGAATATTGAATTTTAACAAATTATTTTTAAAAGGATTTTAATATTTATGACCCATTGATTTCTATAAACCCTGTTATTCCTAGGTCAAAAGTACAATACCAAATGCCATTGAGAGATTGATATAAATAATCATTATCATAAAACATGGGAAGAACATTGTTCCAACTTATCCCTAGGGAACAAATCTAATGTATTTCTTTTCACAAAACAAATGGATTGTTAGAATATTTTGAATTGTGGCAATCCAAACATTGGGGAAATGTTCCTAAAAAAATTAGGTCCAAAATCTAATTTTAAGTTGATGTTGAAGGAAAGGGATAGAGGATTCGAATAAACCAATTCATGGTTTAAGGTAGTTTTTTTTCATGTGACCCAACTACCCATAGTTGAAGCATTTCATTTTATTCAAGTTTCCATTAGGTTTTCTTTCCTTTCGAAATTCCCTAGACCTTTGTGAGGAAGCTTCTCCCATTTTTCTTCTTATTTCTTTTGAACACACCTTCCATACATTTTGTCACTTTCATCATTTCATGACAAATGTTTGTGATTTCACTTTTTCGAAGGATTAACTTGTGAGCCCCACTTAGGTTGCAAGCCATGAAAAAAAGTCATATTGCAAGCATATTCACTAGAAGAAAAATGATTTTTTATGACTAGCCTATGCAACTATGTTTTAGTCACTTGCACCATATGCAACTAAAAATCTCTTAATTACTTAAAACAAGTTGCATGCGTCCTTAGTTGTAAACAACATATGAAATCAAAGTCAACATGTATGATTTCATTCATATGCAAAACATATGCAATCTTAGACCATCATTAACAATCATAATGGAGATTATATTTCAAAAAATAATAATTTTCATATTCAAAAATTTTCATAGTGGCATGTGCCAGATTTTAATGAATAGATGACGACTAATGATATCAACATGACATCATAGATGCAGTTATAGTGGAGTTGCATAGTAATTGAATATGAGTTGTTTTGACAAAGTTGAAATTGAATTGCAATGAGTTGCATTGTATGTATAGGGAATTGCAACACTGCAATCAATAGATTACATGCAAAGTAATTGAATTAAGTATCTATTTCTTCAAATTTCCCATCTCAATGTGACACGACTGGATGCTGTAAAAAGAACCTTTTATTGCTGTAGTTTTGGTCAATTGTTGTTTGCAGATGAGACACTTTCATCATCTGCTCATATATCTGTGTGCATTGGGGAAATTTTGAAGTTCAATCTAGGAAAGTTTACAATGCTTCTGAGTGACATTTCAGTGATGTGGCTCATCCCAGCAGACCTTTAACCTCAGATCCCTCTGTTGTTCAGAACTGATACAAACTTCCATCCAAAGTGTGATTATGATTACACTTTGTCCAAACTTGAGCAGGAGTCTTGTTGTTGCTTCTGGACTTGTGACAGAATCTCAGCACACAGGCTAGTGGTTATGCTGGCATATATGCATTGTTGGGAGCTGATGAAGTTGTTGGGTAAGTTGTGATATCTAAGTTGCTATCTTACGTGTTACTGTTGATGGTCCTTCAACAAGTGTGAGACTGTAACTGTTCTGCAGTCCTTATATGGAAGTCTTTCTTTCACTTTCAGGTTTTTGGCTTGTCCTGGCTTTCTTAGTTGTAAGTATGGAGATTTCTCGATAGTGATGAGAACCCTAAGCCCTGTTATTTATGTTGTGCTACATTCTCCAGCTGTGTCATTCTCCTGCCTTAATAAGATGTCTTCCAGTTGTAATTTGTTCCTCACACAGTTGACTTCCACCTAAGGCATCACACCTTCATTACGCACCACCCTATCACCTGCTAGCTTGCCTCAGATCCTTTAAGAGCCAAGTTATGCATATTTCCTGCTTGCTGGTTGGTTAGTTTCATTCTTTTGCTGCCTGGTTTTCTTAAGCCTTTTTCATAATCTGCAGTTTCCAACTGCAAGCGTCTTTCTCTCATTTTGCATGATGGTAGTGTAAGATGGGCCAATGTCACCAAATCTACCAATTTACAATTTTGAAGCAAAAATGGTACTTGAAGGATAACCCTCTTTTTGCATGACAAGGAGAGGTTGCTAAAACAGAAAGTGTGGTAATTTGCATGCTCTAACCCATGCAAAATGGAAAGAATTTTGGACAAATGCTTCATGATTTTCACTGTGACACCAAACTTCATATTTATGTGGAGAGAATCTGTACACATGTGAAGAGGGAGCTGTACTCCTTCAAATGTGAAGAGTCAGAGAGGCTAAGTGATGCTTTTGTTGGCAAATGTTATTTTGCAGAAAAACACCTACAACCAAGTTACAGTTAATTTATTCTGTAATTTGGCTTGCAGACCCAGTCCACTTGGTAGAATCTTCACACAACAAAGCACTTTGTTGACATGCTTCAAATATTGTAAGTGCTCCAATTTGCAGCTGATGATGAGAAAGCCTGCTTATTAGCAATTTTTTTCCTTGCACAATTGGCCTGACTTAAAACCTGTCACGGTCATGCTTTGTTGAAAAGTCAATATTTAGACCAATGGGGACAACACCATGAGGGTTCAATGCCTGCTGGCCTCTGTAGTAGCCCTGTTTTATGTGGAACATATTTACAGTATCAGCAATGCTGTCGGTCTGATATATGTCTTTGGTGTAATTGAGCAGATTTGGGTATTGCTGGATCAACCGCTTGTTGCATTTGAAGTGTCCATAGTAGACCTGGTACACCCAAAACACAAAACCAGAGCCCTTTTACTGGAACAGAACCTCACTGAATCTTATGCAATAGAGAATTCACCATGCCATCGTAAAACCTTGATTTATCTGCTTGATACATTCATTGAGCAGTCCAAAGATGATCCAAAAAAACACTCCCAGAAAGAGAAATGAATAAAGCAGTAGCAACTTACTTCTCAAGATTTTAGGCTACGTTAGAAGATCTACTACAGACAGCTCCTCTAGTAGAGATCTTGTATAGATATTGTACAGATCCATACAGATCCTCTAGTAGAATTCTTGCAAACATTTGATAGTGTACCTAATCAAAGTTGGAAATAAACAAGTATCACAATTGCACGCAGGTTGAAGTTCTACTGAAGAACATATGAATGCCAGATCCTCTATATTGGACTTCTTGCAAACATTTGACAGTACCTGATCAAATACAACTCTCATGAGAATCAAGAGATCTCCATACTCACCTGATCAAAACGGATAAAAGTCACAAATAAGCGAATATCGCACTCAGTCAATTCACTGCCTGCAATGTAACGCTGCTTTGACAATATATCCTCACACCGATCCAATGCTGCAAACAGCTCTGCAAAGGCCTGTTATGGCCACAGTATGCCACATTAGACATTTCAACAACAAGAAAAGGGTGCACCAACAATGTATAAAGGATTGCCTGTAAGTAAATTGGACCTCAGGATGATGAACTTCTACATATAAAATCAATGCCAAAAATAATTTGAGTTGGAAGAAATTGCCCATATTCAATATTGGTGGTAGGCCAAGATAAGGATTCTAGTGACAGAAACTGCACTACCACAACCATACATATCTAAATGCTCATATGTCTGTTCAAGAAACCAAAAACATTGAAGTTCAAGCTCC
>Ga0116229_10004378_pt1 | contig 23131 bp, 18 predicted proteins | sample S1TSphgellanicum_3_FD_87313 | JGI IMG/M metagenome (GOLD analysis project Ga0116229, IMG submission 87313) | Host-associated microbial communities from peat moss isolated from Minnesota, USA - S1T2_Fc - Sphagnum magellanicum MG | ecosystem: Host-associated > Plants > Peat moss > Unclassified...
CCGAGCACATCGACTGACGCTTTGATGAGCGCCGGGTGAAAGCCCATCGTATCGACATAGACTTGGCGACGCAGGACGTTGGTACCATCGGGTCCGCCAAAGGTTGGATTGAAGGCCGCTTCGAGCAGAATGCCGCCGATGGCGAGCGTGGTCACGACGATCTTCAATGATGGTAGTTCATTGAGTCGGCCGCTTTCGATCAGCGCAATCAAGGTGGCGGCATTCACCTCGCCGCGGGCGAAGAGGATGCCGGTCAGTCCGAACTTTGCCATACGGCGGACCAACGCTTGCGGATTGACCGGATGCACGAACACGGGAATCCCGAGCTCTTGGGCGGCAGTGAGGGTGGGTTTAGCCTCCGGCGCGTCGAGCAGGAGATCGTCTTTCGCACTCTCGACGAAGACACCGCGGAGCCCAAGAGTCTTGACGGCGCGGACCAGCTCGTTCGCGGCGATCTCGCCCGCGAACGCATCGACTGACGCGATGCCGTGAAGCTTCCCGGGGGCAGTTGCCGTCACCTCCGCCAACCTGTCGTTAACGCGTCGGAACGTATCGGCAGGTGTCGTGGCTCCGGGCGGTGTGAACAATGCCGTCGGTATATTGACGACCCGGCCATCCAGGTCGCCGGACTCGATCGATTCCTGAAGTGCTCGCGGATCCGCAATGCGGCGGTTGATGCGAGTCCATCGCTCGCGCTGTTGGTCCGACTGACCCGGAGCCAGGATGGGCTCCCAATCGGACGGAATATGATGCGAGTGAAAATCGATGATTCGGAAAGGGATCGCGCTCATTGAGTTCTCCGAGAATTACCGCGTTATGCATAGCATCAGCCCGCTGGGTGTGACAAATGATTTTGGGTTCTGTCCTCATGCACATGCATCGCAATCCATCCGTAGGCAGCGAGTAGGCTCGCGTTGCCGCAGCACGGTTGAATTCGGGAGAATGGTCATGCATCCTCGCGCCCATGACGAAGAGAGCTGACCGACTTCAACTTGGCGCCATGCTGATTACGTTTCCCGGGGGCTCTTGGCGGTATCCGGCCGCGGAGAACCACCGATTCTTGGACCTTTCCTACTATGTCGAGGTCGCTCAAACGTTGGAGCGAGGAGGGTTCGACTTCATTTTTTTTGCTGACAAGCTAGCTGTTCCAGACCGGCCTCCTGACACCACGAACAACTCCTTGCGCAAGGGAAGCTGGGGCTCGGCGGCGCCGGATCCGGCCATGATTGTTTCGGCCCTCGCCGCCTCGACGCAGCGGATCGGTCTGGCGTACACGATTTCCACCAGCTACCACCATCCCTACAACGTTGCGCGCAGCTTAGGAACACTCGATCATTTGAGTGGCGGTCGCGCGGCGTGGAATGTGGTCACCTCTCACGAGGACGCCGAAGCGCAGAATTTCGGCCTGGATCAGCAACGAGAGCGTTTGGACCGCTACGATCTAGCGGAAGAGTTCTTGGAGACCGTTTTCGGTCTTTGGGACACCTGGGAGGATGGCGCTGTCGTGCACGACGTTCAGCGCGACGTGGTGATTGACCCGGAGAAAGTGCATCCCCTAAACCACGAAGGCAAGCATTTCCAAGTGCGTGGCCCGCTCAACCTGCCCCGCCCTCCCCAGGGTTATCCGGTGATCGCCCAGGCCGGCTCGTCCGAGAGAGGCCGTGAATTCGCGGCTCGTTGGGCGGAAGTGATCTTTACTCCGCAACCCAATATCGAGGCGGCGCACGTCTTTTATCGCGACGTCAAAGCGCGGATGGCCAAGTACAATCGGAAAGCGGACGAACTCAAGATACTGCCCGGCGTATTTGTGATTGTGGGGGAGACCGATGCCATCGCGCGGGAGAAGGAGTCTCTCTTGCAAGACGGCGTCGATCTCAAGGAAGCAATCGCTCAGCTTTCAAGCATGGTGGAAACTGACCTCCGTGGCTATGCGGCAGACGAGCCAGCTGCACCGATTCTGGCCAACCTCAACGTGAAGGGCATGCAGGGCCATGTCCAGGCTTTGCACGCGGCAGCCTTCAAAGACGAGCTGAGCTTGGGACAACTCGCGCGTCGTATCGCCACAGGACTCTCGTTCGCAAAATTCGTGGGTTCGGCAAATGGAATCGCGGACCAGATAGAAGAATGGTTCGAGGCGTATGCCTGTGATGGATTCATCATCCGAACGGCATATTCGCCGGGCATGTCTGAATTTGCACGACTGGTCATGCCCGAATTACGGCGCAGAAATTTGGTTCGAAGCAACTACGAAGGCAAGACCCTTCGAGATCATCTTTATTTGGCGCGGCCTGCGCGCCACGCGTGGCGTAGACGATAGCAGGTGAGCGAGAGGCTTTAGCCCTCTGGCGCTCGTCCATCAAGCCGCATTATGACAACGATAGCGGCGGAGTTCTCACAAGACTCTCCGATTCGACGAGAAAAAAATGGGTTATGGCGCCATGCCGCGAAAGCATTAGTGCACTGTCCGGTACCTTAGCTAGGATCTCCGGCTGAATTAATAACGCGCTTCGTTAATTGATCAGCACGACCGCAGGATGTTTACCGGATACATGCATCGCCGGGAGGCTGTAACACGTCTCCGGGCCTTCCATCTCTAGACGACGATTCTTTCAAGCGGCGGCGGCTCATGAATGACCGCCGCTCTCGCGAGTCGTGCTGCCATTGAAGTTTTTCTCAACCATCAAACATTCTACCGTTCAGGGAGCCCCGTGAATAAGTTAGGTATTGTCGCCATCCAGTCGTTGCCACTCGCTTTGCTGCTCTGTGGGAGTACCCCTCTCATTGCCGCTGAGGGCGATGCATTCAAGGACAACGCACTGGAGGAGATTACGGTCACTGCGCAGCGACGCTCCGAAAACTTGCAGACCGTTCCCATCTCGATCACTGCATTGAGTGAGGCGGATCTGACCAGAAACGGCATTCACGATCTCGGGTCGCTCGCCCATCAAGTCCCCGGGCTCACATTTGCTCCATTCTCGCCGGGCCAGAACATCATTTCTCTTCGCGGCGTTTCCTCCAATGACGACGGACCCGGAACCGACAACTCTGTGGCCTTGTTTGTCGATGACGTTTACTTAGGTCGCGTGTCAAACAGCAATCCGACGATGTTCGACATCGATCGGGTGGAGGTGTTGCGAGGCCCGCAGGGGACGCTCTATGGCAAGAACGCCATCGGAGGCGCGATCACCGAGTACACCACGCGTCCGGACACTGATTCACTGAACGTGAAGGCCAGCGCCGACTACGGGAACTTCAATCGACGCGACCTTTCTGTGCTGGTCACCGGTCCCATTTCCAGCGATTGGGCCGGAAAGTTAGTCGTGGCATCTCGCAATCAGGACGGGTCCGTCAACAATGTCCTACTGCACACGAAGGAGAAAAACGATGACGATCAGGCGGTGCGTGGCCAATTGCTTCGCACCGGCGAGAGCTCAGAGCTGTTGCTGAGCGGCGATTTCGAACAGCTGCATGATGAGGATATGGCGAGGATTCCTCTCGGGCCCGTTACCGACAAGTTGCCGGTTAATTTCGTCGCCGAGTACCAAGCCGTGTGCGGAAACAACTATCTGACTTGCGCGACGAACCCGGGAAACGGTTATGCGGATCGCGACTCTGGAGGAGTTAGCGCCAAGTTCACGGATCACGTCACGGCATCCTCGGATTTCATTTCGATTACGGCTGTCCGCCGCAACTATGACCAGTCATCGATGGACTCGCTCGGCGCCCCGTTCCCCGGCCTTGGTGCAGTCATGAGCTATGTAGATGACCAAACGAACCAATACAGCGAGGAGCTGCGCTGGCTGTCGTCTTTCAGCGATAGCATCAAGTATGTCGCGGGCCTATCGGCCATGCGGGAGGATACCGACCGGTTGCGATCGCCCATTCTGCCGAACCTGAGCCCACTCATTGCAGATAGCGATAGTTACCGCGGAATCAACCGCACTTTGAGCTACGCGGGATTCGCGGAGGCTGATTGGCATTTTGCCGATCCATGGACGCTGACGGTTGGCGGTCGCTACTCCTATGACCACAAGCACATCGACAACGATTCTGTGCACGGAATCGATGGCGTTCTCGATGTCATCCCCAACACATTTTCGAACGAGCGCGAAGCCTCGTGGGGAAAATTTACCCCGAAGGTGGCCATCGCTTATCAGCCGACGAAGGAATGGAACCTCTATGCGACCGCGGTCGAAGGGTTCAAGAGCGGCGGTTTTGCGGCATCGCCCGTCAGCGTTCAGGATACGAATCCGCTGCTGCCGGAGCAGGCGCTCAACCTAGAGGGTGGCGCAAAATTCGAGGTGTCGACTTTCCGCGCGAATCTCGCGGTCTTTCGCACTGAATACAAGGATCTGCAGATTCAGGCGTACGGCCCTCCCACTACCTGCATTCCGAGCCCCACGGTTTCATGTGCCGGTCAATTCGAGACGTTCAATGTCCCTGGCGCCTACGCGAAAGGTGCAGAACTCGAGGTGTCGTGGCTACCATTCCGTGGTCTGACTCTCAACGCGTCTTATGGATACTTGGACGCCAGATTCAAGGGGGCCGTCTTTCCGAATGCCGACTATCCAGTGCAGAGTGGACAGGACTTGATGCGATCTCCGCGACAGAAAGAGAACGTCGAGGCGATCTACCAGTGGCCAGCATTCGGTGGCCAATTTGCATTGAGCGGCGATTATAGCTTTACCGCCAGCGAACGTGGCGAGCTGGAGCCTTACGCGATCCAGCCGAAGTATGACTTGGTCGACGGCCGTTTGGTCTGGTCCAGTCCGGAGCACTGGGACATTTCGCTATGGGGCAAGAACCTGACGGACGAGGCGTGGGTCGCGCACTTGTACACGATTGGGTCGGAGGTATTCGGCGTGTTTGGCTCCCCCCGTACCTATGGAGTAACAGTGAACTGGCATCTCAAGTAGCTCATTCATGGCCATAGTCTGTAGAAATGTAATCTCGCGTAGCGGATCCAACCCGATGACCAAGTCACGCATGCTGCGCGTGCTCGCCTCTATCGCAGCGGTGCTCACAGCGGAGCTTCCGTTCGCGGGTGCTGCGCACGCCGAAGAAGTAGAGCTGCGAATCGGCGTCGAAAATATCTTTTCGGTTGCCAATACTTTCAGCGCCAATGGCGACGATCACCAGGGCAATGTTCATCTGGTCGCGGTGCCCTTCACCTCAATCCCTGATCTCATCAATGCGGTGCGCGCGGGCCAGATCGATGTCGCTGAGCTGGGCGCTGTCGGGCCGGTGGTGGCCCAGGCCGCGGGTACGGACTTCAAAGTGATCGCGGTCACCCAGCCCTGGCCGAAGGGCGAGGCGCTGATCGTCGCCGGAAATTCACCGTACCATACGATCGGCGATCTGCGCGGGCGCAAGATCGCCTATCCCCGCGCCACCAATGCGGAGTGGCTGGTGATCGAGGCACTGGCGACGAAGGAGCTGACGCTCAAGGACATCGAGCCGGTGTTCCTGCCGGCCGGCACCAATCTGCTGGCGGCACTCCAAAGCGGAGTGATCGACGCCGCCGCTTACATCGACGTGCCACTAGCCTCTTATGAGGCCCAAGGCGTACGCCGCATCATCGATCATGGTGATACCGGGTTTCCCATCGCGCTGCAATTCATTGCCGGCGACAAAGTCATTGCCGGCAAGCCTGCGGCGGTGTCGGCCTATGTCCGGGCACTCGACCATCATTTGCGCTGGGCGCATGCTCACCCGCATGAGCGCGCCCTGGTGTTGGCCAACCAACTGCATCTCGACCCCGCGATCGTCGAGGTCGCCGAGCGCCGCCGCCCAGCCGGCCTGCGCCCGATCGATGTGGCAATCATCGCGGGCAATCAGCAGATCGCCGACAGCTTCTTCAGGCTGGGCGAGATCCCCAAGGCGCTTAACGTAAAGTCCACCTTCACCACCCAGTTCAACAGCGAGATCGGCAATGGCAATTGAGATCACCGAACAACCCCTTACCACGCGACCCGGTGTCGCGCCGGAACAGCCGCGTCGACGAGCCACAGCCACGGTGCCTGACGATGCGGCGGCGCTGGCCATCGTCGCGGCGCTCGCTCCGCGCTTTGCCGAGGGGGCGGCTAAGCGAGATCACGACCGCACTCTGCCGTGGGAGGAAATCGAAGCGCTGAGCACGGCCGGTTTCTACGGCATCACCGTTCCCGCCGCCCATGGCGGAGCCGATGTCAGCGCGGTCACCGTGGCGGAAATCTTCGCGCGCCTCGCCGCCGCCGATCCCAATATCGGACAGATCCCGCAAAATCATTTCTGCTGGCTACCGGTGGTTGATCACGGAGCGCCAGGGCAAGCCGAGTTCTTTTTCAGTCGGTTCCTTGCCGGCGAACGAATCGGTAACGCCCATTCCGAGGACACCGCGCGCCGTCCGGGCGACTACGAACACCAACTCGTCCGCGTCGAGGGCGGCTGGACCATTACCGGAAAGAAATACTATTCCACCGGTGCGATCTTCGCCGACTGGATTCCCTTCATTCATCACGAGGGTGAGGGCGAAGCGCGCCAAAGTCGGATGTTTTTCGTATGGGCCGATCAGCCAGGCGTGCAGGTGATCAATGACTGGGACGGGTTCGGCCAGCGCACCACGGCCAGCGGCACGACGGTGTTTACTGAGGCATTCATCCCCGATGCGTATGTCTTCCCGCTCAGTGCGCCGCGCGACATTGGCCGCGCTTTCGTGCTCAATGCCAATCTGATTCATGGCGCAATCGATCTCGGCATCGCCGAGGCGGTGCTGGAGGAGGCACGCAGCTACATCCGCACACAGAACCGGCCGTGGACACACAACCCCAACCCCACCCATGCGGAAGAGCCGTTCGTGATCCGCGATTTCGGTAGGCTGGGCGTGGTGGTACGCACGGCGCGGGTGGCTTTGATCCATGCCGCTCGACTGGTGGATACCGCCCGCGCGAGCGCGACACCCGAGGCCGTGTTGGAGGCCAGATTGGCGGTTGCCGACGCGCGTATTCTGACGAGTGAGGCCGCGACCAAGCTAAGCCATGAGTTTTTTGCCCTGACCGGCGCCCGGGCGACGCTTGGCAAGCATGCGCTGGATCGCCACTGGCGCAACGCGCGCACTCATTCGCTCCACGATCCGCTCCGCTGGAAGGAATTTCATCTCGGCAACTACTATCTGAACGGAGTCGTGCCGTTGCCGGGATCTTATATCTGAGGCGCCGCCGCGCATGCGCATGATCCACTCCTTCGCCCCGAACGTGCGCCGTGGCGCGCGTCGCGCCGCGGTACCGCTCGGCCTTCTGGCCCTTTGGCAAATTCTGGCCAGCACGGGCCGCATCGATACGCGTTTCTGCGCCTCTCCCGTGGAGGTGCTGCAGGCGTTGCGCGATCTCATCATGACCGGCGATCTGGGGCACCACTTGGCCGTTTCGCTGCGTCGCGCCGCGCTCGGGCTCTCGATCGGCGCGGCGGGTGGCCTGGCGCTGGGGGCTGCGGCTGGCTTGTCGCGGCTCGGCGAGGATCTGCTCGACCCGACTCTGCAGGCGTTGCGCACGCTGCCGCTGCTGGGACTGATCCCACTCTTCATTCTCTGGTTCGGGCTTGGTGATGCGCCGCGGCTGCTGCTGATCGCGCTGGGAACATTTTTTCCGGTGTATATCAATGTGTTTCGCGGGATACGCGGGATTGATGCCAGGCTGGTGGAGTTGGCAGCGAGCTATCGTCTCGGCCGCATCGGGCTGATCCGCGAGGTGGTATTGCCCGGTGCCCTGGCGCCGGCGCTGGTGGGGCTGCGCCAGTCGATCGGCATTGCCTGGCTGTGTCTGGTGGTGGCCGAGCAGGTCAACGCCTCGGCTGGACTTGGCTATATCATCATCCAGGCTAACGCACTGGCGCAAACGTCGGTCATCATTACGGCACTGGTGATCTATGCATTGCTTGGGCTCGGCACGGATGCACTGGTGCGGTTGATCGAGCGCTTCGCACTGCGCTGGCAGAATGTGTTCGAAGGAACGTGAAGTGGACTCACTGCGCAGCATCCAGCCGGCGTTGTCCCTTACCGCGATCCATCGCAGCTTCGCCGGCCGGCCGGTGCTGCGCGGCGTGGATCTCGCGATCGAGCCTGGAGAATTCACGGTGTTGCTCGGCCGCAGCGGCTGCGGCAAGAGCACCTTGTTGCGCATCGCCGGAGGACTGGATGACGAGGCGCAAGGCGAGGTGACGCGCACTCGCGACCCCGCGATGGTATTTCAAGATGCGAGGCTGCTGCCCTGGCGTCGCGTGTGGCGCAATGTGGTGCTCGGCCTCGAAGGGTCGCGCGACGAGTTGCGTGGCCGCGCGGCGGCGGCCCTTGCCGAGGTTGGACTCGCCACCCATGCAGATGCCTGGCCGCGCACCTTGTCGGGGGGCGAGGCTCAGCGCGTGGCCTTGGCTCGGGCGCTGGTCCGTGCGCCCGAGCTTCTCCTGCTCGATGAGCCTTTCGCGGCGCTGGATGCGTTGACCCGGCTTCGAATGCAGCGCCTGGTCAGTCGGTTATGGCAGCGCCATGGTTTGGCGGTGCTGCTGGTCACGCATGATATCGATGAGGCCGTACAGCTCGGTGACCGTATATTGCTGATGGAAGAAGGGCGGATCGTGCTCGATCTGCCGGTGGAGATCCCACATGTGCGGCGTCGCGAGCAGACCGAATGCGTGGCCCTGCGTGCCCGCTTGCTGACCGAAATTGGGATCGAGGAGGAAGCCGCCGAGGTGGCTTGGATATGAGCAAACCGCCAAATGCGATCAGTTGTCGGCGGCGGAGGCTAAGGGCACCCGTGTCTCTGTCGGAATAGTCCGTCGGAGCCTGCCAGATTATGTCCACGGTTGCAGTGCCCGCGAGGGGCGCCGCCGCTCGGGGCTAGCGCGTCAGGGTGCGCACGGCGACCGCAGCGGCGGCTGCGCGATTTTCGACGCCGAGCTTCACGAACACCTGCTCGAGATGCTTGTTCACCGTGCGGGGGCTGATGTCAAGAATTTGACCGATGTCACGGTTGGACTTTCCGCGGCTGATCCACAGCAGCACCTCCGCTTCCCGCGAGGTCAAGAGGTGGGCGCGCTGCAGGATGCCCTTGTCCGCGTCATTGTGGCCGCCTTCCGCCAACCGGAACAACAGCTCGTTCGATCCCAAGGTGCTGAGGAAGGAGCATTCGAGCCTGCGCTCCGCCATGGTGAACGTGCAGCGCACGGCGCCGTGACTGTCCGCGTGCCGCACCCGCAGCAGTTGCTCGATCACCGTCGCCGGAAGCGTAGGTTCGGGCGTGAGTCGCACGGCGCTGTCGTTGAGGAGCTGACGGGCCTTCGGCGTGCACCACAACACGCGCCCCGCACGGTCCGTCGCAAACAGGAAGCGGCCGCTGGCATCGAGCGCCGCGTGGGTGTCGTGGGCCAGACGCGCGTTGCCGAGATGTACTCGGATGCGCGCCAGTAGCACCTCGAGCACGATGGGCTTGGTGACGTAGTCGACGCCGCCCGATGCCAGTCCCTCGATCACGTTCTCCGTTTCCGCAAGGCCCGTCATGAAAATCACGGGTAGGTGCGCCATCATCTTGTCGCGCTTCAGGCGTTTGCAGGTCTCGAAGCCGCTGATCCCGGGCATCAGCGCATCCATCAGCACCAGGTCGGGGGTGATCTGATCGAGCAGGTCGAGGGCCGCTTCGCCGTCCGTGGCGATGAGCACGGTGAAGCCCTCCTGGTCGAGAGTATCGGTGAGCAAGCTCAAGGTTTCGGGCGTGTCGTCCACGACGAGCACCGTGTCGCGCCGCGATGGGGCGAATTCAAGCGTCTGCACGAATCGCCTCCAGCACGCTCATGTAGCGTTTCATGTCGAAATTGGCCAGTAATGAGCGCATCTGCGCCGTGAATGCGTCATTGGCGGAATCCTCCAGTTCGAGCTCCCGGAGCTTCGCTTCGATCCCGCGCACGTGTCCGATCCGCCCGAGCCGATACAGATCCTCGAGATGGTGGCTCGACCGGCCGCCCAGGTTGCCACCGGCGGACAGATCCTTGCCGGGCACGGGTACCTTGGGCTGTGGTTGGTAGATCCATTTGAGGTTCAGCAGCGCTCCGGTCTGTTCGAGCAACTGTTGCAGCAGAACGGGTTTCATGACGAAGGCATCGTGAACCACGCCGAGCTGAGACGCGAGGTCGTGCGCATTGGCCGAGACGATCATGATTTTCAGGCGGGGCAGGGTTCCGGCCGCGCGCAGTTCCCGTGCCACCTGCCAGCCGGGGATATCCGGCATGGAGAGATCGATCATCGCGAGGTCGGGCCGGCATTGCGCGGCGAGATCCAGGCAGGTCTTGCCGTCGCGTGCGACGAACACCGTGAAACCCAGGGGGCGCAGCAGATTCTGCACCAGGTCGAGATGCAGCGGATCGTCGTCGGCGAGCAGAATGCGCTGGCGGGGTCCCAGATAGTCGCAAATCCTGCCCTCCTGCGGAGGTGCGGCGATTTCGTCGCGCACGCCCGACAGCAATACGCGCAGCAGGAACGTGCTGCCGCCCGGAGAGCTCGCCTGCAGCTGCACCTCGCCGCCCATGATATGCGCGAGCAACTTCGTGATGGTCAGGCCGAGCCCCGTGCCCGGCACGCCGCGCGCGACCTGATTGGTGCCTCGCTCGAAGGGTTCGAAGATCTTGTCGCGGTCCGCGGCGTCGATTCCGGCACCGGTGTCGGTCACCTCGAACTCGGCGATCTGGCCGCGGTAGCGGATCTTCAGGCTGACGTGGCCGGTGTCGGTGTACTTGATGGCGTTCGACAGCAGATTGATCAAGATCTGGCCAAGGCGCTTGCGATCCGCGTGCACATGCGCCGGCAGCGCGGTCGAACGGTCGTAGCGAAACTCCAGTCCCTTGGCGAGCGCCTGCAGGCGGAACATGTCCACCAACTCGTCGAGGAAGACGCCCAAATTCACGACTTCCCGGTTGAGCCGCAGCATGCCGTTCTCGATACGCGAAATGTCGAGCAGGCCGTCGATCAGATTGGACAGATGCTCCGAGCTGCGGCGGATGACGCGCACCGCATTGTCCGCTGACTCGGCGCTGCCGCGCTCCAGGAGCTGCGCATAGCCGGAAATGGAATTGAGCGGCGTGCGGATCTCATGGCTGATGCCGACGATGTAACGGGTCTTCGCGAGGTTGGCCGCCTCGGCCGTCTCCTTGGCCTTTTGCAGGGCGATTTCCGTCTTGCCGTGCGCATCGATCTCCTCCATCAGCATGGCGGTCTGACGCGACGATTCTGCCTCCGCGGCGCGGCGGCTTTCATGTGCCAGCACGATCAGCCAGGCGGCAATACCGGATAGCAGCATCAAACACAGATACACGATCCACAAGGTCGTTTCGACGACGCCGCGTGCTGCCGGCGCACGATGCCAGATCTCGTGGTAGATCATCGACAGCAACAGCGCTATCACGATGTTGCAGGCGAGCATGATCCCGGCGAAATGGCCGGCCCGGGTGTCGAGCGCCGACGCGATCCGGCGCGGCAGCACCAGCATCATCAACGTCGACAGCTGACGGGCGACTCGTCCATGCGGTTTGCAGGTGTCGTGACAGCGCGATTCCAGCGTGCAGCACAGCGAGCAAATCACGCCGGCGTAGGCGGGGCAGAAGGCCATGTCCGCACGCTCGAAGATGTTCTCGCAGATGGTACAGCGCAGCTCCTGATCGACGCCGTGGATGTCGTCGGCGGGGCGCGCGAGATAGTAGCGGCCGGATGTCGCCCAGGCGATCAGCGGCGCCGCGCAAAATGCCGTGAGCAGGGCAACGAACGGCGAGAGGATCTGCGCCGTCGTTCCGAGGAATCCGAGATAGGACAGGCTCGAGGCCACGATAGACAGCAGCAGAGCGCCGGCGCCCACCGGATTGATGTCGTAGAGATAGGCGCGCCGAAACTCGATGTAGCGCGGACTCAAGCCGAGCGGCTTGTTGATCACGAGATCCGCCGTGAGCGCACCGATCCAGCCGGCGGCGAAATTCGCATAAATGCCGAGAATGCGGTCGATCGCATGGAAAATGCCGATCTCCATGAGCAGCAAGCGAGCAGCACGTTGAACACCAGCCATACGACCCGTCCCGGATGGCTGTGCGTGAGACGGGAGAAAAAGTTCGACCAGGCAATCGAGCCGGCGTAGGCATTGGTGACGTTGATCTTCAACTGACAGACGATGATGAAGAGGCCGGTGAGTACCAGCGCCGCGGTGGGCGAGCCCAGCGCCTCCTGGAAGGCAATGACGTACATGCGCATCGGTTGGCTCGCATCCTCCGAGGCGACGCCATGATTCAAGGCGAGCACCACGAGAAACGAACCGGCAAGCAGTTTGAAGCCGCCGACCAGCACCCAACCCGGACCCGTCGCGATCAAAGCCGTCCACCAGGCCGAGGAGCTGCGCCGCTCCGCGGCCGGAAGAAATCGCAGATAGTCCACCTGCTCGCCGATCTGCGGCAACAAGGACAGCAGGATCGAGGAGGCGGCGCCGAGCATCGGCAGATTCACCGAGGCCGCGCCGCCGGCGCCGGCGTAGTGGGTCCAGTCCGAGATCGTGGTCGGGTGCTTGAACGCGATATAGAGGATGGGCAGGAACTGCAGACTGATCCAAACGGGTTGGGTGGCGATCTGCACGCGGCTGATCAGACTCACGCCGAAAATCGCAATCGGAATCACGACGAGCGCGCTCAGCAGGTGCGCGGCGGCGAGCGGGATGCCGAGCAGCAATTGCAGCGCCACGGACAGGATGCTGGCCTCGACGGAGAACAGCAGAAACGTGAACGATGCGTAGATCAGCGAGGTGACGGTCGAACCCAGATAGCCGAACCCCGCGCCGCGCGTGAGCAGGTCGATGTCGACGCCGTACTTCGCCGCGTAGTAGGCGATCGGCAGTCCGATCGCGAACATCAGGATGGAGAACACGACGATGGCCCACAGCGTGTTCGGAAAGCCGTAGGAAATCGTCATCGCAGCGCCGATCGCTTCACAGGCGAGGAAGGCAATCGGTCCCAGCGCGGTGTTGCCTACCCGGAAAGATGATTTGCGCGCGCTCGAGGCCGTGTAGCGCAACGCGTAGTCCTCCAGGGTCTGGCTTGCCACCCATTGGTTGTACTGGCGGCGTTCACGAACGATCCGTTGCGGAGCGGAGCTCATGCGCGACAGTTTGATGCAAAACCGCCACAGGTGCATCACGGCGGGATACGTCAAACGACTCATAGCGACGTCGGCGCCACCTGCCCTACGGTGCTCCCCGACGAGCAGGCGCGGGGCTTCGCGGTCGCACCAACTTGGGGAGTGCCGCTGTTGTTTTCGCACCAAATTCGTACCACAACGACGTGACTTCAAGGCCAACGCAGGGCCCACAACACAGGGGAATAGATTTTATGGACTTCAAGGGAACATGGCGCGCAGCGGCGCGCCGGGCGGGAATCGGCACGACGCTCGCCGCCGCGACGCTCGCGGCCGGGGTGGATACGGCCTCGGCGGACATCTCCTTGCCGTCGGTGACGGTCGGCGCCGGACTGATAGCCGGCTTCTACGATTGCGACCGCGCATGCATCAATAGTCCGGGTACCGTCCCGGCGGGAGACACAAACGTCGATGGCTTCGCGCTCAACAGCATCCGTCTGTATGTCAACGGGGCCGTCACGGATCAGATCAAGTTCACCTTCAACACCGAGTACACGGGAAGCGGCACCAACACGGTGGGAGTCCTCGATGCGATCGGCCGTTTCGAGTTCTCCGATCAGTTCAACATCTGGGCCGGTCGGTTCCTCGAACCGAGTGACCGTGCCAATCTGGCGGGGCCGTACTATGCCCAAGACTGGGCGCCCTTCGCCGACGGGGTGTCTGACTTCTACCCGAGCGTGGCCACGGGCCGCGACAACGGCGTCGCCTACTGGGGCCAGTTCGGCATCCTGAAAGTTCAGGTGGGGGCCTTTGACGGCGAATCGCTGGGCAGCGCGGTCGGCGACAAGAGCCGCGTACTGGCGGCGGGCCGCCTGACGTTGGACTTCTGGGATCCCGAACCCGGCTACTATCTGAACCAGACCTACTACGGCGAGAAGGACATCTTGTCGTTGGGTGTGGCGGCGCAGAACGAGGACAGCAAGACCGCCTGGAGCATCGACGGGATCCTGGAGAAGAAGCTGCCGAATCTCGGCGCCATCAGCATCAATGCGGAATACCAGAAGGACAACGGACTGACGGCAACGACCCCCAACGATGGATGGTACGGTCTCGGCAGCTACCTGTTCCCGCAGGTCGTCGGCATCGGCCGGATCCAACTGCTCGGGCGCTACGGCCAGAAAACCGAAGACGCGACGGCGGAGGCCCCCAGCGACAAGATCAAGACGTCGGAGATCAACGTCAACTACATCATCAAGTCCTTCAATGCCCGGGTGGGATTGTATTTTCTGAATCAATCGGACGACGTGCCGGACAAGTCGAAGAAAGAGTACGGCTTGAAACTTCAACTGCAGATCTAACGCATTCAACTGGAGAGCAATACGATGAATAAGGGGAACATCCTCAAATGGGCGGCGCCGTCGCTGCTGACCATGGCCTGCGGTGTCGCATCCGCGGAGGACACGATCAAGATCGGCGTGCTTCATTCACTGTCCGGCACCATGGCCATCAGCGAGACCACGCTCAAGGACACGGTCTTGATGATGATCGACGAACAGAACAAGAAGGGCGGGGTGCTCGGCAAGAAGCTGGAGGCCGTGGTGGTCGACCCGGCATCGAACTGGCCGCTGTTCGCGGAGAAGGCGGCGGAACTGCTGGAGAAGGACAAGGTGTCGGTGGTGTTCGGCTGCTGGACCTCGGTATCGCGCAAATCCGTGCTGCCTGTGTTCGAAAAGGACCAGGGGCTGCTGTTCTATCCCGTGCAGTACGAAGGCGAGGAGTCCTCGAAGGACGTGATCTACACCGGCGCGGCGCCGAATCAACAAGCCATACCGGCCATCGATTATCTGATGAAGGACGTGGGGGTCAAGCGCTGGGTGCTCGAAGGCACCGACTATGTCTACCCGCGCACCACCAACAAGATCCTCGAAGCCTATCTGCAGTTGAAGGGCGTCAAGCCGGAGGACATCACGGTCAACTACACGCCGTTCGGCTTCTCGGATTGGACGAGCGAGGTCGCGAAGATCAAGGCCTTCGGGTCGGCCGGCAAGAAGACCGCCGTCGTCTCGACGATCAACGGCGACGCCAATGTTCCCTTCTACAAGGAATTAGGCAACCAGAAGATCTCCGCGGAGGACATCCCCGTGGTCGCCTTCTCGGTCGGCGAGGAGGAACTCTCGGGTCTCGACACCAAGCCGTTGGTGGGACACCTGGCCGCGTGGAACTACTTCGAGAGCATCAGCAGTCCGCTCAACAAGGAATGGATTGCCAAGTGGCACGCCTTTACCAAGAACCCGAAGCGCACCTTCAATGATCCCATGGAGGCCACGGTGATCGGCTTCCAACTGTGGGTCAAGGCGGTGGAGAAGACCGGAACGCCCGATCCGCAGAAGGTGATCGCGGCGCTGCCGGGCCTCGAAGTGCCGAACCTGACCGGGGGCGTCGCCAAGGTTCTGCCCAACCATCACATTACCAAGCCGGTGTACATCGGCGAGATCCGTCCCGACGGTCAATTCAACGTGGTGTGGAAAACCGACAAGGAGATCGCGGGCGATGCATGGTCCGACTATCTGCCGGGCAGCAAGGACATCGAGGCTGATTGGGTCAAGCTGAACTGCGGAAACTACAACACCAAGACGAAGGTGTGCTCAGGCCAGAACTTCAAGTAGCGGGGTGGGGTTCCGATCGCTGCCCACGGGCGATCGGAACCATTTTGAGGGTGTGGCAGCGCGCCTGGCGCGAATATTGCTTCTCCCGGTGACCAGGAGTGTTTCCCCCATGCCGTCTCCCCGATGTTTTCAATCCGTGCTGCTGATTGTCGTCCTCGGCCTCGCGCTGCCGAGAGGCCTGTTCGCCGACGCCGATCCCGTCACGAATACCACCGGCAAGCCAACGCTTGCCTCCCTGATCGCGGCGCTGCCCGATGCGAGCTACGCGGATAAGCAAACCTTGATTCGCGACCTCGTCGAGCTGCCGGACCGGCAGGTCCGTGGGGTGCTGAGCGCCATGCTCGAGGGGAACTTGTACGTCCGAACGAGCGACACTCGCGTGTTCATCGGCGAAACCGAGGGCGAAGGAGTAAGACTCATCGATCCCCTCACGGGCCGGACGGCCGGTGTCGTGTCGAGCGACGCGCTGAACCCGGTTGGCGTCAACAACAAACTACGCAAGGCGCTGAAAGTGGCGCTCGGACAACTCGATCTGAATGATCCCGATGCCGGCCTGCGTTTGAAGGCGGTGCAGGAGATGCTGCGCGCACTCGATGCCGAAGGTCAGACCGTGCTGCGAGCCCGACTGGGGCAGGAGCACGATTCGGCGGTGAGGCGTGAAATCCAGGTCGGACTCGCACTGGCGGATCTCGACAGCGCCGAAACCGCGGTGCGGCTCGCCGCGGTCCGCACACTGTCGAGCAGCCTGAATCCGGACGTCTACAATCGCCTGTCGGCGATGCTGCAGCAGTCGAGCGACGGGACCTATGGAGAGTCGGACCCCGCCGTTCGCGCCGCCGCACGCTCGAGCCTGCGGGTCATCGAGCGCTACCGCGCCTTCTATGCAGGGATACAGACCTTGATCTACGGCTTGAGCCAGGGCTCAGTTCTGGTGCTCGCCGCCATCGGACTGGCGATCACCTTCGGCGTCATGGGCGTCATCAACATGGCGCACGGGGAACTCATGATGCTCGGCGCGTATACCACGTACGTGGTGCAGCTATTGATGCCCAACCACATCGGTGCGTCCATCATCGTCGCGATCCCCGCCGCCTTCCTGGTGTCGGGACTGTTCGGCATCGCCATCGAGCGCGGCATCGTGCGCCATCTGTACGGTCGCCCGCTCGAAACGCTGCTCGCGACATTCGGGGTGAGCCTGATATTGCAGCAGGCGGTGCGCGACATCTTTTCGCCCAACAATCGGCCAGTGATCACGCCCGAGTGGCTGGCGGGATCGCTTCAGATCAACGATGTGCTGGCCATCACCTACAACCGGCTGTATATCATTTTCTTCACCTTCGCTCTGTTCCTGGCGCTGCTTGCGGTGCTCAAGCGGACTCGCCTCGGACTCGACGTACGCGCCGTGTCGCAGAACCGCGAGATGGCCAAGGCCATGGGTATCCGCACCGCGTGGGTCGATGCGCTCACCTTCGGTCTGGGCTCGGGGATCGCCGGAATCGCCGGCGTCGCCTTGAGCCAGCTGACCAATGTCGGCCCGAACCTCGGCCAAAGCTACATCGTCGATTCCTTCATGGTCGTGGTCTTCGGCGGCGTCGGAAATCTGTGGGGGACGGAAGTGAGCGGCAACGCCCTCGGCATCGTCAACAAGCTGTTGGAACCCTACGCGGGTGCCGTGCTCGCGAAGATATTCGTGCTCGTGTTCCTGATCCTCTTCATCCAGCGAAAACCCCGCGGCTTGTTCCCGCAGAAGGGCAGAAGTGCGGATGCGTGAGAACCTCTTCACCGATCTCGCCGCCGCCGTGCGCGCCGACCGCAGCGGCCAATGGCTGCTCTATGGACTGGCGGCGATCCTGGTGCTCGTTCCGCTGTCGAATGCATTGACCGCCGAGGCGTCGGCGCTGCACATCACCAACTACACCATGACGCTCCTCGCCAAGTACATGACGTACGCGATGCTGGCGCTCGCGGTGGACCTGATCTGGGGATACTGTGGCATCTTGAGCCTCGGGCACGGGGCCTTCTTCGCCCTCGGCGGTTATGCGATGGGCATGTACCTCATGCGCCAGATCGGCACCCGCGGCGTGTACGGCGATCCGCTGCTGCCGGATTTCATGGTGTTCCTGAACTGGAAGGAACTCCCCTGGTTCTGGCATGGGTTCGACTCCTTCCCCTACGCCCTGCTCATGGTCGTGCTGGTGCCCGGCGTACTGGCGCTGGCGTTCGGCTTCCTGGCGTTTCGCTCCCGGGTCTCCGGCGTGTACCTGTCGATCATGACCCAGGCCTTGACCTATGCCCTGATGCTTGCGTTCTTTCGCAACGACATGGGCTTCGGCGGTAACAACGGCTTCACGGATTTCAAGGATCTGCTCGGATTCAACCTGCAGGCGACCGGCACACGCGCCGCGTTGTTCGGATGCACGGCACTCGCACTCGGCGCCAGTTACGTGCTGTGTCGCTACGTCGTCTCCACGCGCGCCGGCCGCGTGATCGAGGCGATCCGCGACGCCGAGAGCCGGGCGCGCTTTCTCGGCTACCGCGTCGAATCCTACAAGTTATGGGTGTTCGTGTTGTCCGCCGTGCTCGCCGGCATTGCCGGCGCACTCTACGTGCCGCAGGTCGGTATCATCAATCCGGGGGAGTTCTCGCCGGTCAACTCCATCGAGATCGTCATCTGGGTGGCCATCGGCGGCCGCGGCACCCTCTACGGCGCGGTGGTCGGGGCATTCATCGTCAATTTTGCGAAGACCTATCTCACGGGGGCCTTCCCGAGCGTCTGGCTATATGGACTGGGTGGACTGTTCATCGTGGTCACGCTGTTCCTGCAACACGGCGTGGTGGGCGCGATCGGTCAATGGCGGAGCACCCGATTGCGGGGCGCTGCACGGTGAGCGACCTGCTGATGTATCTCGAGGATATCTCGGTGAGCTTCGACGGCTTCCGCGCGCTCAACGCGCTCAATTTGTACATCGAGACGGGCGAACTGCGATGCATCATTGGACCGAACGGTGCCGGCAAGACCACCATGATGGACGTGATCACGGGCAAGACGCGGCCCGATAGGGGGTCTGCGTTGTTCGGCCGCACCATCGATCTGCTGCAGCTGAGCGAGCCGCAGATCGCCCAGGCCGGTATCGGCCGCAAGTTCCAGAAGCCGACCGTGTTCGAGAATCAAACCACGCTCGCCAATCTCGAGCTGGCGATGTCGGGAGCCAAGACCGTCTGGCGATGGCTCAACGTGCGCATGACGGCGCAGCAGCGCGATCGCATCGAGGAGGTGCTCCAGACCATCGGCCTGCGCGAGCAGCGGCTGGCGTCCGCAGCGACGCTGTCGCACGGGCAGAAGCAATGGCTCGAGATCGGCATGCTGCTGATGCAGGATCCCCAATTGCTTCTGATCGACGAACCGGTCGCGGGCATGACGCCGCAGGAGATCGAGCGCACCGCAGAACTGCTGCTGTCATTGGCCGGCAAACATACCTTGATCGTGGTCGAGCACGACATGGAGTTCGTTCGTTCCATCGCCCGCAAGGTGACGGTGCTGCACGAGGGCAGCGTGCTTGCCGAGGGCGACATGGACTCGATTCAGGCCGATGTGCGCGTCAAGCAAGTGTACTTGGGCGAATAGCATGCTCGAGATCCAAGGGTTGAATCAGTACTACGGCGGCAGCCACACCCTCTGGGACGTGAACATGAGCGTGCCCACCGGATCCTGCACCTGTCTCATGGGCCGCAACGGCATGGGCAAGACCACCTTGCTCCGCTGCATCATGGGGCTGCTCGGCACCCATTCGGGCAAAATCCTCTATGAAGGCCAGGACCTGTCGACGATGCCTGCCGAGGACCGTGCGCATCTACGTATCGGCTACGTGCCACAGGGTCGGGAGATCTTTTCGCAGTTGACGGTCGAGGAGAACCTTCGCGTCGGCTTCGCCGCGCATCGACCGAAATTGCGCGCCGTTCCGAAGCATTTGTTCGAGATGTTCCCGGTCCTGGCCACCATGCTGCGGCGTCGGGGCGGTGATCTGTCCGGCGGCCAGCAGCAGCAGCTCGCCATTGCACGTGCCTTGGTGCTCGATCCCAAGCTGCTGATCTTGGACGAACCCACCGAGGGCATCCAGCCGAACATCGTGGCCGCCATCGGTGATGTAATTCAGCGACTGAACCGCGAAACCCGGCTGACGGTGCTGCTTGTCGAGCAGAAACTACCCTTTGCGCGCCGCGTCGCGACGGACCTGAGGGTGTTGGACAAAGGCCGTCTCGTCGTCTCGGGGGAGATCGCCGCGCTTACCGACGATCTGGTCAAGGCGCATTTGACCGTATAGCAAACCGAAGGAACGGTGGATGGGGTGACGGACGATGCAAGGTTGTTGCGTCCAATTCCGCACGAGCCGACGAGCTAGACGGGTATCCGACACCGCGACGGCACGATCTCGCTTGGCCGCGCGGAACCGGGATCGGCGACCGGCGGTTCCTTCTTCATTTGTATTGGCGATCAGCCTGAGATGGACCGAGGCGGCCGGCGAAATCCGGACCAACTGGGCTTCGCGGCCTTCGGGCGCGTCACGCACGGTATGGATGTCGTGCATGCCGTGCGGACTGCAATGATCGGTGTCGATACGTATAATGTATATTATGTTAAATACTGACCGTGTAGCTGTGACCCGTTGTTAGTCAAGATCGACCTATGAATTCATCGGCTTATCACGTCTTTCCGACGTACTTTGTTAGTCCCCCACCTGCAGCCGTACCGGGATGTCGATGAGTCTGCTGCCGCGCTTCACGCCGAGCCGAATCGTGTCGCCGCGCCGGTAATCGTCCAGCGTGCCGAGGAAACGGCGGACCGAATCGATGGGCTTGCCGTTGACGGAGACGATGACGTCGCCGCCGATGAACTCGCCTCCTCGCGAGATTCGCGCGGCCTCGAGGCCGGCTTCGTCGGCGGATGAGCCGCGCGCGACGCGCAGCACGAACACGCCCGTCAGTCCGGTGGCTGCTTCGAGGCGCTCGTTCAATCTCTCATCGACTTGGATCCCGATCGATGGCTGCTCGTAGTGGCCGTCCGCGATGAGACGCGGTACGACGCGGTTCACGGTGTCGACGGGCACGGCAAAACCGATGCCGGCCGCCGCTCCGCTCGGACTGTAGATGGCGGTGTTCATGCCGATGAGGCGACCCGCGGAATCGAGCAGGGGACCGCCCGAGTTTCCCGGGTTGATGGCGGCGTCGGTCTGGATCAAATGCTCGAGAAGACCGCCATCGTCCTCCACCAGCGAGCGATTCAGTGCGGAAACGATGCCTGACGTCAGAGTCCAGTCGAGACCGAAGGGATTGCCGATCGCATAGACGCGCTGTCCGACTCGTAGATCACTGCTGCTGCCGACGGGGATCGGCCGTGGACCCTTGAAGCCGACGCCAATCTTGAGCACGGCGATATCGTGCGAGGGCGAGGCGCCGACCAAGGTGGCGGGAAAGCTGCGCCCGTCGGCCAGCGTGACCGAGGCTTCGCTCGCTCCCTGGATGACGTGGAAGTTCGTGACGACGTGACCCGCCTCGTCCCACACGAATCCCGACCCCGTGCCACGAGGCACCGACATGACGTTACGGCTCCAGAAATCGACCACGGCCTGCTTCGTCGAGATATACACCACTGAATTGCGCGACCGCTCGAACAGATCGATCGTTGCCTTTTCGTCGGGTGCAAGATCCGCGCGCGGCGTAATCTCCCGGGGTGTTGCCGCCTCACTCGAAGCGGCGTTGAAGTTCGGCGCCGCGCCGGAATGCCACGGGGCGAGCGTCGCCAACGCGGCGAGTGTCAGCATCGTCCGCCGCCGCTCGCCGCTCATCTTGATGACGGCGCACTGATCGATGCGTGCGTTCACCGTGTTGGCGCTCCAGGTCCTCAAAGCACTGACGCGGGCGGATCTAGGGTCGCCCGTCCTTAATTCAAGAGTGACCGGCGACTGCGCGCCGGCGTGTCGAGAATCTGGCACTCTCCCGATCGCGGGCGTTATGATGCCTCGCAAGCGAAACGACATCGGTGTCACCAAAGAGCATTCAATGAGCGTCGATTCAGTCACCGGTGGGTGCTTCTGCGGCGCCGTGCGATATCGCGGCGGCGGTCCGCGCTATCCGCCCACGCTCTGTCATTGCCGCTCTTGCCAACGAATCGCCGGCGCACACGCGGTGGGTTGGCTCACCGTGGCGGCGGAATCATTTCAGTTCGTCGCGGGGCATCCCGCGGAGTTTCATTCGTCGCCGGCGGTTACCCGCACGTTTTGTTCCCACTGCGGGACTCCGCTCACGTATCGCCACAGCGAGCGTCAGTCCGAGATCGACGTCACGTTGGCAAGCGTGGATCAGGGTGCTGTATTCGAACCGATCGACCACATATACATGGCCGACGCGCTGCCTTGGGACCGGCCGAACGACGGTCTTGCCCAGTACGTGGGGACCCGTCCGTTAGGCCCGTAGTACCGTGCCGTCAGTGCTGCTTCGTTGCGATTCCGGTCACTTCGAAATGTGCGCCGCGCACGAGTCGATCGATGCCGATGAAGGCCCGCGCGGGAAAGTGACCGTGGAAATACCCGCGGTAGACCGCGTTGAAGGCATCGTAGAGTTGTAAGTCCGTGCAGTAGATCGTGACCGAGACGAGATCGTCCATGGTCATGCCGGCTTCCTCGATCGTGTGTTTGACCGCATCGAGGACCGCATGCGCTTCGGCCTCGGTGCCCACGACCGCTTGTTGCGTCTTCGGGTCCATGCCGATGTGACCCGCCACGTACAAGGTATCGCCGACCAGGACGGCTTCGCTGAACGGGGGCGCGGTGCTCCCGGCGGCGGCGCCGGCATCGATGTACTCGCGCGGTGGAGCGGCGGCGCCGGCCGTCGATGCGCAGAGGATTCCGATCATATAGATGCTGCAGTAGATGCTGCTGCGGCGAATGTTCATCATACAGAATCCCCCTCGTAGCTCATGATCATACCTCAAGCGGGGCGGATGATCGGCACGTGCGGCGCAGAATCCGGAGGACATATCCCCGTCACGCGTGGATCATCGGCCACCTCGACGTGGCGCGCGTAGGCGTGGAATCCCGAGCGTAGATAAAATCCGAGCGCGGCCGGATGATCATTCGTGCAGGTATGTACCCACAATCGGCGGATATCCCGCGCCCATGCTCGCTCGATGGCCCGATTCATGAGCCAACGACCGGCCCCCCTCCCCTGCAGCACGTCGGTCAGGCCGAAGAACGCGAGTTCGCACTCACCGGCTTGCCGGAAGTCCAACTCGAGCAAGCCTTCTTCCCGCTCATCGAGCGTGAGCGCGAAAGCCTCGGTGTCC
>Ga0116229_10004380_pt1 | contig 23129 bp, 24 predicted proteins | sample S1TSphgellanicum_3_FD_87313 | JGI IMG/M metagenome (GOLD analysis project Ga0116229, IMG submission 87313) | Host-associated microbial communities from peat moss isolated from Minnesota, USA - S1T2_Fc - Sphagnum magellanicum MG | ecosystem: Host-associated > Plants > Peat moss > Unclassified...
AGAGCGGGATATTGCGCATGCGGGTTGAGTGAGTCTCGCCGTGCCGGGGATGCGCAAGAAGGCCGATCTACCCACGAAGATGTGCGCTGCATGCGGGCGGCCGTTCGTGTGGCGCAAGAAGTGGGCGCGGGATTGGGCGGAGGTGCGGTATTGTTCGGAGGGGTGCAGGAAAAAGAAAAATTAGGAACTGTTCTTTTTTGAAAAAAAGAACCAAAAAACTTTTGTCTGTTTGGATACGCTACAATTGGAAAGTTTTTTACGTTTGTGAGGGTGATAAAAGCCGTATAGGTGTCACCCCGCCTCGTAGAATTGCAGGCACACGCCGGACTTCACGATCATGTGGAATTCGCGCCGACCCCACGGCTTGGTCTCCAGCGGACCCACCCGCGCCGCCACGCCGCGATATTCTGCGTATAAATCGTCGAGGCCGGTGACCGCGATGCTGAAGCTGGCATTGTCGGCCCAGGCGCGCAGGTCGTTCTCCACCAGGTTGAACGACACGTCGCCGCGGCCAATGCCCGCCATGCCGTCACTCTGCCAAACCAGCGTGAAGCCCAATTGGTCGGTATAGAAGGCGATCGCTTCGGCGAGGCTGCCGCCGGTCGGGATCATCGGCGTGACGGACCGAAACATGACGAGGCCTGTCATCGTTCAGGTGAGCTCGATCATCAGCGGCACGTGGTCGGACGGGGTGTCCTCGCCGCGTTCGCTGCGGTGGGGTGTCGCGGTGTTCAATCTTTCCGCGACGGTGGGGGACAGCAGCGCGTGGTCGATGCGCAGGCCGCGGTCCTTTTGCCAGGCGCCGGCCTGGTAGTCCCAGAACGTGTAGATTTTGCCGGTGGGTTTGAGCGCGCGCACGGCGTCGGTCAGGCCCGCCCAGATCAGTTGCCAGTAGGCGGCGCGCGTCGGCGGCCGCAGGAGCGCGTCGTCCGGCGGCAGGGTGCCGGGCGCATAGTCGATGTCGTCCGGGCAAACATTATAGTCGCCGGCGAGGATGAGCGGCGTGTCGTCGGCGAGCAGGGCGGTGGCGTGGGTGTAGAGCGCGTCCATCCAGCGCAATTTGTAGGCGTAGCCGGGATCGCCGCCAGAATTGCCATTGGGCAGATAGAGATTGCCGACGCGCAGGCCGAACACGTCAATTTCGATATAGCGCGCCTGCGTGTCGTCGGCGGGCAGGCCGGGCAGCGCAGTGTTCGTGACGGTGAGCGGCGTGCGGCTGAGGATGGCGACGCCGTTGAAGCCTTTCTGGCCGCTGATGGCGGCCTGCCAGCCGGCGGCGGCGATGCTGGGCGGGAAGGCGTGGGCTTCGCATTTGATTTCCTGCAGCAGCAGGAAGTCGGGGTTTTCGCGTTCGAGCCAGGCGAGCAGGTTTTTTTCGCGGGCGCGGATGCCGTTGACGTTCCAGGTGGCGATGCGCACGCGGGGACTCCCAGAAAAGTAATGCCAGGGGCTGTGCCCCATCCGCTTCAGACTAACGAATCCACCAATGGCAACAACGCGCTGTCGGGTTTGCACAAGCAACCACGGACGTCGTGGGCGACACGTTAAGGAATTGAAACCGCAGATGCACGCAGATGCACGCAGATGCGCGCGCTCTTCCCAACCTTCCGTAAGCTGCTTCGATGGGTTGGCATCTCGTCATCGCAGTCGAGCCCTATCTGCGTTCATCTGCGGCTCCATAATTTCTTCGGCTCTTCTGTCGCATGCCGCTGAACTTATTCAGGTGTCGATAGTCCAGCGCCGGCACGATCAAGCGCCCAACCCTGCGCCATTCGTCATATCGCACGTTGCGCGGGGGAAGCTACGAGATAGGCGCAAAGGGAATTTCCCGATGGTAGACGCAGCGGTCCTGCCCGATGCTGCCATCCGGCTCGGCTAAGATGCCGATGCAAGTCAGCGTGTTGCCATCTGGCGAAACATGGCAGGTGGTATCGTGTAGGTGACCCATTCGGGTAAACACAATCCGGCGACCGCCGTCCGGAAGGGATGATATTCGCACCATTGCCCCGTCCGGCGGATAATCAACGCTATGGTCGCTGCCGTCCTCGGCGAAATCCTCGACCAGCGTCACTTGGGCGCCATTCGAGAAGACTTGCGCAAAACGAGCTTTGTAGTGAACCCCGTCATCGATCGATACGGACATCGTTTCCGCCACCATGCCGAATTCGGATTTGATGTTGTGCGGCCGGATATAGAGGCTGCGATCCCAAATCCAGGTACCTTCAAACGGTCTTGCCGGCTGCTGCGCCACAGCAGACGCGCCCGCAAGCATGAAGGCCAGCAGCGTGCCGATAAAAAGAGACCGGTCTGGGCGTGAGCAGAGGCACATGCCACGAACATAGGCCATGTTAGGGCATCGTTGAAACAGGGTATGGGGTGGGCGTGGCGCCTCCGGCGCTCTTACGCGCGAGACTCAATCGATCGAAAAGCTCGTCCCGCACCCGCAGGCGCTCGTCGCATTCGGGTTCCGCACGGCAAAATAACTGCCCATCAGCTCGTCCTTGTAGTCGAGCTCCGACCCCGCCAGCAGGTCAAGGCTCGCCGGATCGACCACCACGCGGGCCCCATCCCGCTCGATCACCAGGTCGTCGCTCGCGGTCACCGGGTCCAGGTCGAACTTATACTGAAAGCCGCTGCAGCCGCCCGCGAGCACGGCCACCCGCAGCGCGGTGGCCTGGCCGCTCTCGGCGACGATTTCGGCAATGCGGGACGCGGCCCGCGGCGACAATGCAAAAGACATGCACCCCATATAGCACGAACCCGCCCGAGTTGAAGCCAAACAGGGCACCAGCTAAGCCGGGCGCCCCAGCGCTCCGGACATCCACCATGACGCTCGCTCGCTACGCCGTGCAGGCAGCAGCCTCCCGCGGGCGGCTACACCCCGAACCGGAGGCGCCGACCCGCGGTCCGTTCCAGCGCGACCGCGACCGCATCATCCACAGCTCCGCCTTCCGCAAGCTGCAATATAAAACTCAGGTTTTCGTCAATCACGTCGGCGATTTCTTCCGCACCCGGCTGACCCACAGCATCGAAGTGGCGCAAATCGCCCGCTCGATCGCGCGCGAACTGGACCTCGACGAGGACCTCGCCGAGGCGCTCGCGCTCGCGCACGATCTCGGCCACCCGCCGTTCGGCCATGCCGGCGAGGAGGGGCTGAACCTGCGCATGAAGCCGTTCGGCGGCTTCGACCACAACGCCCAAAGCCTGCGAATCGTGACCCGGCTGGAAAGCCGCTACGCCGCCTTCGACGGCCTGAACCTGACCTGGGAGACGCTGGAAGGCCTGGTCAAGCATAACGGCCCGCTGCCGAAGCCGCCCGCCTACATCGAGTCCTACGGCAAGCTGCATGATCTGATGCTCGGCACCTATGGCTCGGCCGAGGCGCAAGTCGCGGCGATTGCCGACGACATCGCGTATCACAGCCACGATCTGGATGACGGCATGCGCGCCGGCTTCTTCGGCCCGGACGAAATCAAACATCTGCCGGTGGTGCGCGAGGCGCTGGCCGAAGCGCGGCTCAGTTCGCTCGATGTGCCGCCGCAGCGGCTGCGCCATGAAACCATCCGCCGCGTCATCAACGCGCTGGTCAGCGACGTGGTGGACGAGTCGCGCCGCCGCCTCGCCGCGCTCGATCCGGACAGCGCCGACCGCATCCGGCGCGCGAAAAAACCGGTGGTCGGGTTCTCGCCGCGCATGGCCGAGGCCAATTTCGCCATCAAGGATTTCCTGCGCGCGCGCATGTACCGGCACTGGAAGGTCAATCGCATGACCAACAAGGCGCGACGCACGGTGGAGGCGCTGTTCACGCTGCTGCTGGACGACACCTCGACGCTGCCGGACGGCTGGCGGGCGCAGGCGGGCGAAGCGCAGGGCGCGCAAGCGGCGCAGGTTGTGTGCGATTATATCGCCGGCATGACGGATCGTTTTGCCATCGACGAATATGCCCGGCTCACCGATCTTTCGGTGCAGGCGTAACAAAGTAAGACTTCTTTTTTGAAAAAAAGAAGCAAAAAACATTTGCTCCGGCGCCGCCAGCACGTGACGTCGAATGGCGTCGATCAGTGCGCTGGGGCGGTGGCGCGCCTACGCGGCGCGTTCCCGCTTGTTGCTGACTTCGCATCGCCAGCTTGCGAGCTTGTACGCCGGATGCTCTTCCAGATACTGCGCGGCGACCGGTTGCGCCGCCATCATGCAGGCCATCGGACTGGGCGCCACGTCCAGCACCGGACGCCGCTCGACACAGGAAAGCGTGTCCTTGGTAAGGCAATAGATCAAAACGAGCTGGACCACGATAGGGGTTCCTTGGTTCGGGTGATGTACCTTTCGTTCTCGGAGCGTCCTCGGGTCGTGTTCAGGCTGTTACCCATGCCTTATGCGCAATGCAGCATAACGCTTGGCGCGGGAGCAAGCAGTTTTTGCCGCACCGCAGCATTTTGAGCGGCACAAGAGAAAGAAAGTCTTATTTTTTGAAAAAAAGAAGCAAAAAACTTTTGCTCCTGCGCGCTGACGACTTGACGGATCCTTGCCCAGCAGCCGCGGAACCCAACAGACAAAAGTTTTTTGCTTCTTTTTTCAAAAAATAAACCCTTCCTTCCTTGCTCCACAGCGCTTTCGTGCATAGGACCGCGCGGCCACTGACGAGGTTACGTTGAGCGAGAATCTGTTTGCCGGCATGCGCAGCCATGTGGTGGCCGCGTTGCTGGCCGCCTACCCGGATCTGACGCCCGACATCGTGCAGCGCGTCGAGGTGACGCCGACGCGCGATCCGGCGCATGGCGACATGGCGACCAACGCGGCCATGGTGGCGTCGCGCGCCGTGCGCCGGCCGCCGGCCGAGATTGCAGCCCACATCGCCGCTTCGCTGCGCGCCGTCCCCGAAGTGACCGAAGCAGCGCCGGCGGGCCCCGGCTTCGTCAATCTGCGCCTGCGCCACGACCTGTTGCAGGCGCAGATCGGCGTCATTCTCGCCGCGGGCGAAACATACGGCGCGAGCGACATCGGCGCCGGCATTGCCGTGAACGTCGAATATGTCTCCGCCAACCCGACCGGGCCGATGCATATCGGCCATTGCCGCGGCGCCGTGGTGGGCGACGCGCTGGCCAATCTGCTGGCCCGCGCCGGCTACGCGGTGACCAAGGAATATTACATCAACGATTCGGGTGCGCAGGTCATTGCCCTGGCCTGGGCCGCCTACTGGCGCTATTTGCAGGCGCTCGGCACGGCGCTCTCCGAGGAGGATTTTGCCGCGCTGACGCCGGGCGGCCTGCAATATCGCGGCGATTATCTGGTGCCGGTGGGTGCCGCACTCGCCGACGCTTTCGGCCCGGCACTCGCAGGCCCGAACCTGACGCCGGCGCCGACGATATTATGGCTCGATACGGTGCGCGATTTCGCCATCGCGCGGATGCTCGAATCGATCCGCGAGGACCTCGCAGCGCTCGGCGTGGTGCAGGACCATTTCGCCAGCGAACGGCTGTTGCTGGAGGCCGGCGCGGTCGACCGCACGATTGAGACGTTGCGGGACAAAGACCTGATTTACGAAGGCGTGCTGGAACCGCCGCGCGGCAAGACGCCGGATGATTGGGAGCCGCGCGCGCAAACCCTGTTCCGCGCCACCGCATTCGGCGACGACGTCGATCGCCCGCTCCGCAAAAGCGACGGCAGCAACACCTATTTCGCCAACGATATCGCCTACCACGCCGACAAGATGGCGCGCGGCGCCCAGTTGATGATCGATATCTGGGGCGCCGACCATGGCGGCTATGTCAGCCGCATGACATCGGCCGTGCGCGCGCTGGCCGATCGTGGCCAGTCATTGCAAATCGTGATCTGCCAGATCGTGCATGTGCTGCGCGACGGCGTGCCGGTGCGCATGAGCAAGCGCGCCGGCAGTTTCGTGACGTTGCGCGACCTGATCGACGAAGTTGGCCGCGACGCGGTGCGCTTCACCATGCTGATGCGCAAGCCGGACGCGCAAATGGATTTCGACCTGGCGCTGGCGGTGGCGCAGACGCGCGATAACCCGGTCTATTACGTGCAGTACGCGCACGCGCGCTGCCGCTCCGTGCTGCGGCGCCAGGCCGAGCAGCAGGGCGCGGAGCAGGTCACGCCGGCGGCACTGGCGGGGGCCGCGCTGGACACGCTGACCGACGCGGCGGAGCTCGCGGTGATCCGCCGCCTGATCCAGTGGCCGCGCACTGTGGAGGGCGCGGCGCTCGCCCGCGAACCGCACAGGATTGCGTTTTTTCTCTATGACTTGGCGGCCGACTTTAATATGCTGTGGAACCGCGGTGCGGACGATGCTGCATTGCGGTTCATCCAGGAGTCTCAGCCGGAGCGCACGCGCGCCAGGCTGGCCCTGGTGGAGTCCGTGGCATGCGTCATCCGCGCCGGCCTGGCCGTGCTGGGGGTGACGCCGGTGGAGGAATTGCGGTGAGCCATGTCTGACCAGCTAAGTGTGCGCCACACGGGGCTTCGTGCCGAGCCGCGCCCCAGCTACCGGCCGGCGGCAAAGGCCGGTTTTGATCCGGACATGCGGCGCATGGGCATCCTCGCTGCCTGGTTTGCGGGTGCCGTGGTGCTGGTGGGCGGTGCCGCCATGCTTCTCGGCAGCCGCCATCACGGCGTGCCGGTGATTGCGCCGGAAGCGGGTCCGGTGCGGATCAAGCCCGCCGATCCGGGCGGCATGAAGGTCACCGGCGCCGAACTCGGCCCCGCCAACGGCACCGGCCAGGCGCTGGCCCCGGCCGCCGAGCAGCCCGAAATCGCCACGTTGCGCGCCCAGGTGCGCGCCATGAAAGCGCAGTTGCAGCGGCAGGCCGCCGAGACCGCGCGCGCCGAGAAGCTGGCCGCGATCGCGGCCGCCGAGCGCACGGCACCGAAAATCGTGCAAACCCCGGCCCCCGTGCACACCGCCGCGACAGCCGCACCGCCGCACGCTGCGCCGCCGGCGACGTCACTGGACGCGGCAGTCGCCAAGCTGACCACACCAGCCGCCGCGCCAGCCGGGCCCGGCATTCGCGTGCAATTGGCAGCGTTCGCCGACGCGGCCGCGGCGCACGACGAATGGGCCGCGTTATCGAAGAAAATGCCGGACCTGCTGGCCAGGCGCCGCCCCGAAATCACCCATGTCGAGGCCGCCGGCCGCGCCATGTGGCGCCTGCGCACGGGCCCGTTCGATGGCGTAACTGAGGCCAACGGCTTCTGCGCCGCGTTGCGCGCCCGCGGCGCGGACTGCTCGGTCGCGGCGTTCTGAGAGTAAGAAAAGCACTTCTTTTTTGAAAAAAAGAAGCAAAAAACTTTTATCTGTTAGGCTGCACGCAAACGTCCGCAGGTTCGCGCCGGGTGGAGAGGGCGCAGGCGCAAAAGTTTTTTGCTTCTTTTTTTCAAGAAAGAAGACCTTTCTTGCTTCGTGCAACGCCCCATGAAGCCCGCCATCATTGGTCTTGCCGGGCGCGAACTCTCGCGACCCGAGCGCGCGCTGCTCGCTGGAGAGCGTCCCCTCGGCGTCATCCTGTTCGCACGCAACATCGACACGCCGGCGCAACTCGCGGCGCTGATCGGCGACGTGCGCGCGGTGCTTGGCCCGGACGCGGCCATCATGGTCGATCAGGAGGGCGGGCGGGTCGCGCGGTTGCGGCCGCCGCACTGGCGCGCGCATCCGCCGGCACGACAGATCGGCGCGCTGCATGCGCGCGACCCGGATGCGGGGCTGCGGGCAGCCTGGCTCACCGGCGCGCTGATCGGCGCGCAATGCGCGGCGGCCGGGTTCACGATCGTCGCGGCACCCGTGCTCGACGTCGGCGATCCGGACGGGCACGATGTGATCGGCGACCGCGCCTTCTCGGCCGATCCGCGCGCGGTGGCGGCCCTCGGGGGTGCGATGGCGCGCGGGCTGCTCGCCGCCGGCGTGCAGCCGGTCGGCAAACATGCGCCGGGCCATGGCCGGGCGCGCGCGGACAGCCATCTGGCGCTGCCGGTGCTGGACGATGTGTCGGACGCGGACCTGGTGCCGTTTCGCGCCAATGCCTGGCTGCCCTGGCTGATGACCGCCCATATACGCTACACCGCCATGGACATGCTGCACCCCGCTACCCAGTCCGCCGCCATCATCGGCGGCGTCATCCGCGCCACCGGTTTTCGCGGCGTGCTGACCACCGACGACCTGGCCATGCAGGCGCTCGACGGAACGCCGGGCGCCCGCGCCGCCGCGGCACGCGCGGCCGGCTGCGATGTAGCGCTGCATTGCTCGGGCGTGCTGGACGAGACGCGGTCGGTGCTCGACGCGATCGGGCCGGCCACCGCCGACCTTGCCGCGCGGCTGGTGGCCGCCCGCCACCAGGCCGACGCGGCGCGCCAGCGGTTCGACGTCGCGGCGCTGACCGCTGAACGTGCGACCTTGCTCGGATGATCGTGATCGCGTTCACCGTGCTGCTGTCGATCGCGGTCGCCGCCACCGCCATCATTCTACACGAGCTGGCGCACGGCTACGCGGCGCTGGCGCTCGGCGACGAGACGGCGCTGCGTGCCCACCGGCTCTCGCTGAACCCGATTCGCCACGTGGACCGCTTCGGCACGCTGCTGCTCCCCGGTTTCCTGGTGCTGAGCCAGTTGCTGACCGTCGGCCGCGTGCTGTTCATGTTCGGCTGGGCCAAGCCGGTGCCGGTGGACCCCACCCGCTTCCGCGCGCCGCGGCAAATGATGGCGCTGGTGGCACTCGCCGGCCCGGCGATGAATTTTGCCCTCGCATTTCTCGCCGCGCACGTGCTGCGCTTCCCGAACCTGCCGCCGCTGCTGGTGGACACGGTCGTCCAGTTCATCATGTTCAATCTGGTGCTGGGCCTGTTCAACCTGCTGCCGGTGCCGCCGCTCGATGGCGGCCGGATCATCGTGGGCGTGCTGCCGCTGAAGCTTGCCGCCGTCTGGGCGCGGCTGGAGCCCTTCGGCATCGTCGCCGTCATGCTGTTGATCGCGGTGCCGGCGGTGCTGACCCAGGCCGGCGTCGCATTCGATCCGCTCGGCGCGGTGCTGGACCCCGCCCTCGGCTGGGCGCTGCACGCTGTGCTGTGGCTGGCGAGGGCGCCCGATGTCGCCGCCTGACAGCGTCGAACAGCTCACCCTGTCGCTCGACGGGTTCGAGGGGCCGCTCGATCTGCTGCTGGAGCTGGCGCGGGCGCAAAAGGTCGACCTGGCGCGCATTTCGATTTTGGCCCTCGTCGACCAGTATCTCGCGGTCATCGAGGGAGCGCGGCGGATCAGGCTGGAATTGGCGGCCGACTGGCTGGTGATGGCCGCGTGGCTCGCCTGGCTCAAATCCAAGCTGCTGTTGCCCACCGCCGCGGAAGGCGCGGCCGAGGGCGCCGATGCAGCCGATATACTCGCCGCCCGCCTGCGTGAGCTGGAAGTGGCGCGGGCCGCGGCGCTGTGGCTCGGCGCCAGGCCGCAACTGGGCCAAGACGTGTTCGCGCGCGGCAGCGCCGAGGCGCTGATCGAAACCGACACATCCGGGCTCGCGGCGGACATGCCGGCGCTGCTGCGCGGTTATCTCGATGCGATCCGCCGTATCGCGTCCCGCCGCACCTACGAACCGCGCCAGTTGACGCTGAACTTCTGGACCGTGCAGGACGCGCTGTCGCGCCTGTCCGGGTCGCTGGGCCGCTTGCCGGCGTGGAGCACGCTGGAGGCGTTCCTGCCCGAAGGGCTCAGTGGCGCGGCGCACAAGGCGGCGATTGCGAGCACGCTGATCGCGTCGCTGGAGTTGGCGCGGGGTGGGGCGGTGCAACTCAGGCAGGATGAGGCTTTTGGGCCGATACGGCTGGCGTCGGGGGCGGCGAATGAGGCTTAAGGAAGTGTTATTTTTTGAAAAAAAGAACCAAAAAACTTTTGCTACCTGGCGTACGTGGCCCGCTTCGCATTGGGTCGTGTCGGCGTCAGAGCAAAAGTTTTTTGCTTCTTTTTTTCAAAAAATAAGTCTTCCTGCCTTCTCCTCATGACCGAAGACCATTGCCGCCTGGCGGAAGCCCTGATCTTCGCCAGCCCCGACCCCGTCCCCGCCCGCACGCTCGCCGCGTTGCTGCCGGAGGACGTCACCGCCGACGACGTGCTCGCCGCGTTGCGTGAGCGCTACGCCGGCCGTGGCGTCGAACTCGCCGAAGTCGGCGCCGGCTGGCAGTTCCGCACCGCGGCGGACCTCGCCCCGCGCCTCACCCGCGTGATCCAGCGCCCGCGCCGCCTGCCGCGTGTCGCCATGGAGACGCTCGCCATCATCGCCTGGCACCAGCCCGTCACCCGCGCCCAGATCGAGGAAATCCGCGGCGCCACGCTGAGCCAGCAGACGCTGGACGCGCTGCTCGAGGCCGGCCTGGTCCGCACCGCCGGCCATCGCGACGTGCCGGGCCGCCCGACGCTGTGGGCCACCACGCCGCAATTCCTCGCCCAGTTCGGCCTGAAGGATTTGCGGGAGTTGCCCAAGCGCGAGGAATTGGTGACCGACCAGCCAAGCCTGTTGCAGCCGCCACCACCGCCGGCGGAGCCTGCCGAACCCGCGCCGGCCGACGGCAATCCGGCGGCAGCAACGGTCGCGGCGCCGGAGTAGGCATCCGGATCGCCTGGAGCCGCGTTTGCCTTCCTATATGGTCCGTGACGCGATAGGGGTGCAGCCCGCGCGCGCGGTGGACTTGGAAGCCAGGGAACAATGTTCGACTTTTCGTGGTCCGAAATCATGGTCATCGGCATCATCGCGCTGGTGCTGATCGGACCCAAGGACCTGCCGGTGGCCGTGCGCGCCATCACCCGCGTGCTGAAGAAGATGCGCCGCATGGCCGGCGAATTTCAGGGCCATGTGGACGAAATGATGCGCGAGGCCGATCTCGGCGACGTCAGCTCCACGCTGCGCGACCTGCGCGGAATGGGGCTGAAAGGCGCGATCAACCGCGTGGTGGACCAGGACGGCAGCATCGCACGCGCGTTTGACGACCCGTTCACCCATCGTGCCGTGGGGCCCGTGGTGCCCCAAGGCGGGCCGGCGCCGCAAATGGGTCCGCTGGTGACCCCGCCGCCATCCGGACCGGTGCCGCCATTCATTCCGCCAGCCGCCGCCAATACGGCGCCGGCGCGGGCCACCGCCCCGGCGTTCGTGCCGCCCGCGGTCGTCCCACCCGCGTTCGTTGCCCCCGCCGTCGTCGCCCCCGCCGTCGTCGCCCCCGCCGTCGCTGCCCCCGCCGTCGTTGCACCGGGTCGCGACGAGCCTGTGGCGGACGATATCTGAGCCATGGCCCCGCTCGACGTGAACGACACCAAGGCCGACCATATCGACGACAAGCCGATGCCGCTGATCGAGCATCTGGTCGAATTGCGCCGCCGTTTGCTGTGGAGCTCGCTGGCATTCGCAATCGCGTTCGGCGTGTGCTGCCTGTTTTCGAAAAACATCTTCCTGTTTCTGGCGCAGCCGCTGGCGGACGTGCTGCGTTCGAAAGGCGAGCAGCCGCGGCTGATCTACACGGCACTCTATGAGGCGTTCTTCACCGACCTGAAGGTCGCGTTCTTCGGCGCCGCGTTCGTCAGTTTCCCGGTTGTCGCCACGCAAGTGTGGAAATTCGTCGCCCCCGGCCTGTATCGCAGCGAAAAACGCGCCTTCCTGCCGTTCCTGGTTGCGACCCCGATCCTGTTTTTCATGGGCGCGTCGCTGGCCTATTATTTCGTGTTCCCGTACGCGTGGCGCTTCTTTCTCAGCTTCGAAACGCCGGGCGGCGTCGGCGTGCCGCAAATCCAGTTACAGGCGAAGGTGGGCGAATATCTGGCGCTCGTGATGAAATTGATCATGGCGTTCGGCATCGCGTTCGAATTGCCGGTGCTGCTCAGCCTGCTCGCGCGTGTCGGCATCGTCAGTTCCGCCGGCCTGAAGAAATATCGGCGTTACGCCTATGTCGGCTGTTTCGGGCTGGCGGCGCTGCTGACGCCGCCCGATGTCATTACGATGACGGGGCTCGCGGTGCCGCTGATTATTTTGTATGAAATTTCTATTTTGGCGGCGCGGATGGTGGAGCCGAAACAAGTTGAAGTATAAGGAAGTGTTCTTTTTTGAAAAAAAGAACCAAAAAACATTTGCTCCCTGGCGTACGCGGCCCATTTCGAACGGGCTCGTGTGGGCGCAGGCGCAAAAGTTTTTTGGTTCTTTTTTTCAAAAAAGGACACTGGCTTTCCTTTTGGTTTGGTTTCAATGCACGACATAAAATCCATCCGCGCCGACGCCGCCGCGTTCGACGCCGCCCTGGCGCGCCGCGCGCTGCCGCCGGTCGCCGACAGCATCCTGGTGCTGGACACCGAGCGGCGCGCGGCCCTGACCGCGCTGCAGGAAAAGCAGGCGCGCCGCAACGCGCTGGCGCGCGATATCGGCCAAGGCAAACGCGCCGGCGCCGACACGAGCGCGCTTGAGGCCGAGGCGACCCAACTGCGCACCGATATGGACGTGCTCGAGGCGCAGGCGGCCGAGTTGGACGGTACCGTCAAGGAGGCGCTCGATCGCTTGCCGAACCTGCTCGACGACGACGTGCCGGACGGCGCCGACGAGACCGCGAACCTGGTGGTCAAGCAATGGGGCGCGCCGCCGACATTCGATTTCACGCCAAAACAGCATTTCGAGCTCGGCGAGGCGCTCGGCCTGATGGATTTCGCCGGTGCGGCAAAAATCGCCGGCGCCCGCTTCACCGTGTTGCGCGGCGCGCTCGCGCGGCTGGAGCGTGCGCTCGGCCAGTTCATGCTCGACCTGCACACCGATGAGCACGGCTACACCGAATATGTCGTCCCCTCGCTGGTGAACGACCTGGCCGCCTACGGCACCGACAAATTGCCCAAATTCGCCGACGATCTGTTCCGCACCACGGACGGCCGCTGGCTGATCCCCACCGCGGAGGTGCCGCTGACGAGCCTCGCCGCCGCCGGCGAAATCCTGGCCGAAAAATCCCTGCCGCTGCGGCTGACGGCGCTGACCGATTGTTTCCGCAGCGAAGCGGGCTCCGCCGGCCGCGACACCCGCGGCATGATCCGCCAGCACCAGTTCCGCAAGGTGGAGCTGGTCAGCGTCACCCACCCCGACCAGAGCGACGAAGAACATGAGCGCATGACGCGCTGTGCCGAGGCGGTGCTGGAGCGGCTCGGCCTGCCCTATCGCCGCATGCTGCTGTGCACCGGCGACACCGGCTTCGGCGCTGCCCGCACCTATGATCTGGAAGTATGGCTGCCGGGGCAGGGCGCCTGGCGCGAAATCAGTTCCTGCAGCAACACCCGCGCCTTCCAGGCCCGCCGCATGAACGGCCGTTTCCGCGGCGGCGCGGACGGCAAAACGATTGCCCATGTCCACACCCTCAACGGCAGTGGCGTTGCCGTCGGCCGCGCGCTGATTGCGGTGCTGGAGAATTACCAGACCGCGGAGGGCGGCATTTCGGTGCCGCCGGTTTTGTTACCCTACATGGGTGGACTGGCCGAAATCCGTTAAATCCCAAATCCGTTAAGTCCCACATCCGCTAAGTCGAGTGAGGTCATTGCGGAACGTCGGCGCAGAAAGCTGTTGTCCCGCGCCAGCGCTTGAGCTCGCGCCGCCTCGTCCCGCCTGCATACCATGCGTGCGATGCGACGCTTCCATCCGTGTCATTTTTATATTATTGTTCACAGATATTAGCCTAAGTAATTATTCTCACGCCAAAAGAGGCAATTTTGCTCTCGCCCTCAAGCAACCAGCCAACTCACGCGGCATCCATCCTGCCACGGCATCGGCGCGGGCAATGGCGCATCCTGTTGGTTCTGCTCGCGCTCGGCGGCAGCACAGCCGATTTCGTCCGCCACGCCGAGGGCGCGACGGTTCCAGTCACCGCGGCGGCGCTCACGCGGCCGCCAATGACCGCCCCGTCCATTGCATCCGCATGGCAATATTTCGACAGTGTCGACCCGCTCGACGGGGACGTGACGCACCATGCCAGGCTGCTGGGCAATCCGCCCGGTGCCGATGGCCCGGCCAGCGCCGGCACGCTGGACGTTACCAGCAGTGCCAAATACGGCACGCGTGTCCTGATCCTGTTCCCCCGCGTGCGCACCGCGTGTTACGGCGCGGCCTGCCGCATCCGGCTCGGCTGGGACAACGCCGCGCCGGCGCCCTATCCCTACCAGGATCTGTCCGGCGACGCGGAAACCACGCTACAGCCTCTCAATAGCGATCGGTTTTTGACCGCCATGACCGCCGCGCACGCCATGACCCTCAACGCCGCGTTCGGCATGCCGCACGACTATGTGCTGACCTTCACCGTCGCCGGCTTCGATCCGGCCATGATGCAATAGCGGCAGACGCCACCCTACGGCGGCAGCGCCACGCCCAGCCGCCCGGCCAGATCCTGGATGAATTGCATCGCCACGCGCCCCGACCGTGCGCCGCGCGTCACCGACCACGTGGCCGCCTCCGCGCGCAACGCATCGCGCGGCAACGCCAGCCCCAGCGCGTCGGCATATCCCTCCACCATGCGGAAATAGGTTGCCTGGTCGCACTGGTAGAACCCCAGCCACAGGCCAAACCGATCTGAAAGCGAAACTTTCTCCTCCACCGCCTCGCCGGGATTGATCGCGCTGCCCGGCTCGTTTTCCGTCATGTCGCGCGGCAGCAAATGGCGGCGGTTGCTCGTCGCATAGAACAGCACATTGGCCGGCCGCCCCTCGATGCCGCCGTCCAGCACCGATTTCAGCGCTTTGTACTCCTGGTCCTGCCGCTCGAACGACAAATCGTCGCAAAACACCACGCAGCGCCGCGTCGCACCCCGCAGCTGCGCCAGCAAGGCCGGCAACGCCGCAATGTCCTCGCGCGCGATTTCGATTAGCGCGAGCGCCCCCGGCGTCTCCGCATTCACCGCGCCATGCACCGCCTTCACCAGACTCGACTTGCCCATGCCGCGCGCACCCCACAGCATGGCATTGTTCGCCGACAGGCCGGCCGCAAACCGCCGCGTGTTGGCGAGCAAAATCTCCCGCGCCTGATCGACGCCCTGCAACAGCGCCAGGTCCACGCCGGCGACGCGCGCCACCGGCGCCAACCGCCCGGCGCCGTGGCGCGGGTCCGGATGCCATACGAACGCGTCGGCTGCATCCAAAGCCGCCACCGGCGGCGGGGGCGGCGCCAGCCGCTCCAGCGCCGCCGCGATGCGCTCCAACATGGCCTGAATATCTGACATCACAACGGCTTCCGGTGCGGCGCTTGACGGGGGAGGGGCGGAAACTATGGTCCGCCGCCCGCAGCCGCAATCCGGAACCCAAGCCAAATGTATCCGTTCATCACGCCCGCCTACGCCCAGTCCGCCGACGGGGGGCTGCTCGGGTCGATCAGCAGTTCGCCGCTCGGCCAGTTCCTGCCGCTGATCCTCATCTTCGTGCTGTTCTATTTTCTGCTGATCAAGCCGCAGCAGGACAACGCGAAGAAACTCAAGGCGCAGATCGCGGCAGTCAAGAAAGGCGACAAAGTGCTGACCGCCGGCGGCATCGTGGCGCTGGTGACGAAATCCCGCGACGGCGCCACCGAAATCGAAGTGGAAATCGCCCCCAACGTCCGCGTGACCGTGCTGCGCGACACTCTGACCAACGTGCTCAACCCGACCGCTGTCGTGGCGGCGAACGACGCGAAGTAAGGAAGAAAGGCGGGGGCTCTGCCCCTCGACCCCGTCACGCGCAGCGTGCATTCGCACGTCACGCGGGGGTCGAGGGGGCAGAGCCCCCCGCCTTCCTTCCCGACTACCCGCCGGTCTCGAGCAGCGCGCGGGCCAGTTCGTGGCCGAGGCACATATGCAGGCGCACGGCTATTGCCTGGCGCTCCGCTTTCGGGGCGCGTTCCAGGTCGATCGCGCCGCGTTCCACCCAGTCATGCATCAGGTCGTAGCGGCGGAACAGGCCGACGCCGGGCAGTGCCGCGGCCGCCTGGAACGCCGACTGGTAAGGCTCCAGGTTCGCATTGGCGGCCAGGAAGCGGCTATATTGCGGATCGACCAGCACCAGGTCGGCGCCGGCGGCGTCGGTCAGCGACGCGCCGTCGGCGAGCGTCTGGTAAAAATCCTCCGACGGCAGGTCGTTCACCGCCTCCACCGTGCCGGTTTGCCAAAGCACCAGCCGGTACGGCTTGCGCGGCAGCTCCTGCCGCAGCAGCAGGAACATGTCGGCGGCCGTCATACCGTGGCGCCCGATGAGGGTGACATTCACGTGCAGCCCATGCACCGCCGCCTCCAGGGCCCGCGCCGCCTGGAACGGAAAGCCGGACTGGCTGGGCTGCACCGGTGCCGGCGGAGCGCCGGGGCGGGCGACATCGGCGCCGACGCCGGCCACCGGCGCGAACACGGTGCCGGACCCGACCGCCAGCATTTCCAGCGTCGCGCCGGGTTTCAACGCGGCGGCCAAATGCGGCAGCGGGCCCAGATCGTCCACCGTGTCCGTTGCCGGACAGGGCAGCGGCGCCCCGCCATGTGCGCCCAGCGCCGGGCCCGCGCAGCCCAACAGGCTCAGCACGATCAGCGCGCGGAGAGCGGCCAGTGTCATCACTCAGCCTCCGCCCGCGAAGGCTTAGCCCGGCGCGCACGCCCCTTGTTGCCGTACCACGCTGCCACCGCCGCTACGGCCACGAGCGAGAACGCACCGACCAGATTCACGCCCGTCTGCATCATCAGGCCGTCATTCTGCTCTGTCGCGAGCCGCCCGAGGAAGGCCAGGAATATGCCGGCGCAAAAAACCGGCAGGGAATGTTGCCCGGCCAACACAAACGGCGCTGCGACCCGGCTGCGCAGCCAGCGCGCATGTGCCGGCACCAGCCGCGCGGTGAGCCAGGTCAGTGCCAGGATCGATACCAGCCGGAACGGGTGCAGCCCTTCCTTGTCCACATCCATCAGAACACGCACGGCACCCGGCGGCCAATGCGCCAGCAGGTTCGGGTGCACCCACACCACCCATTGCATCACCAGTCCGAACTGCACCACCACCACCGACACCACGTCCAGCGTCAGCGCCCGGCGCGGCCGTTCGCCCGGCGCGAATGACAGGATCGCGCCCATGACGAACAGCAACTGCCAGGTGAACGGATTGAAGAACCAGCCGCCGCCGGTCCAGCTCGGCAGATTGATGGCGAAAATCCGCGCGCCGAGATACATCGCCAGCGACAGACCGGCCAGCACCGGCGGCCAGCGCAGCAGCGGCAACGCCACCGCGAACATCAGCAGCAGCGTCACATAGAGCGGCAGGATATTCAGGTAGGCCGGCTGAAAATGCAGCGTCAGCGCCTCCAGCAAGGCGCGGTACGGCGCGGCGCCCATCACATCCAGATGGATTTCGTCCAGATAATCGTTGCGGTCCAGCGTCTCGGCCGAATAGCCGACCTGGGCCGCGAAGATCACGAACAGAAAGATATGCGCGATATACAGCGTCCAGGCGCGGCGGACCACGTCGGCCGCGGCATAGAGCCAGCCCTGCGACCGCATGGTGCCGCCATAGGCGATGCCGCCGGCGTAGCCCGCCAGCAGCACGAACACTTCGGTGGCATCGCACAGCGCGAAATTGCGGATCGACAAATTGCCGATCCAGTCGGCCGGAATATGGTCGGTGAAGATCCACCACAGCGCCAGGCCGCGGAAGAAATCGATCCGCAGATCGCGATTGTCACGGATCAGCGGCGTGGCGATCAGCGGGCGAGGCGGGGCCAGTGAGGTGCCGGACACGTGCCAGTTAAGGGGGCGGGCCCCCGCGCCGGTCAAGTCGCGTGGCGTGAGGAAAAGTAAGGAAGAAAGGTCTTCTTTTTTGAAAAAAAGAAGCAAAAAACTTTTGCTCCTCCGCCTTTATCACCTGACACATAGGTGCACGACCTGGCGCGGAACCCAACAGACAAAAGTTTTTTGCTTCTTTTTTTCAAAAAAGAAGGCCTTACGTTCTTCCTAAATGTGCTGCGATCCGCGCGACGTCCTCGCCCGCCTTGCTGGTCGGATGGCGGCTCAGCAGCGGCATCTGCCGCCGGATCGCGTCGCGCACCTTGTCGTCACGCCGCACGCAGCCGGCCAGCGCCGGGGCGCGGCCGAGGAACTGGCTGCACGCGCGCGCCAGCGTGGCGTAAGTGCGCTGCGCCACGGCAATGCTGTCCGCCTGGTTGATCACCAGTTGCACCGCGCCGTCGGGCACCGCGGCCGCGTGCAGCTTGATCACCGCGTACGCGTCGGTCAGCGACGTCGGCTCGTCGGTCGCGATCACGAGCAGCAGGCCGGCGCCGGCCGCCAGCCGCCGCGTCGCGGCATCGATGCCGGCGCTGAGGTCCAGCAGCACATGATCGTAAGGCAGCTCCGCCAGCTCCTCGAGCAGCCGGTCTGCTGCCTCTGCGGACAGCCCGGCGAGCGCGCCGGAGCCCGATCGGCCCGCCAGCACATCGAACCCGCCGGCCTCACAGGCCTGTGCCGCCGCGCGCATCGTCACCCGGCCCGCCAGCACGGACGCCAGGTCGTATGCCGCGTTCAAGCCGAGCTGGATGTCGACATTGGCCAGCCCCAGGTCGCCGTCGAACAGCAGCACGCGCGCGCCGGCCCGCGCCAGCGCCTGCGCCAGCGTGATGGAGAACCATGTCTTGCCGACACCGCCTTTGCCCGACGCAATGGCGATCAGCCTGGGTGGCCCGCCGGCGCGGATCTGTTGGGACAAAGCCTCAGACATATCGCGGATGGCCATCCGGCACCTTTGCGGTTTTCGGCACGGGCATCTGGCTGAGCCGCGCGATCAGATACTCTGCGGTGAGTTTGGTCAGGCCGTTGATGGCGCCGGGGCCGGTGCCAGCCTCCGACAGCATCATGCCGCCGGCAACAGCGGCCGAGACCACGCTGCCCAGCCGGCGGGCCAGGTCGAGCCGCGTCGGAATGAAATGCCGCACGCCGCCGCTGGCGAAGGCGGCCGCCTGTTCGGCGGCTTCCAGCGGATCGAATCCGGCCGGCAGCACCATCACCGGAATGGCAGCGGCCGCCTCGGTCAACGCCGCGATCGACGCCATCTGCGGCGCATCGAACGGATCGACGCCGCTGCTGTCGATCAGCGACGGCGCGCCCGCCTGGCGATGCTGCAACGCGCGCACCAGCGTCGCCGGATGCGACGCCACGACCAGGCTGACACCGAGCAGCCGTGTATAAGACGCCAATTCCTCGGCCGCCCCCGCCCGCCGCCCGTCCGCCGTGATCACCAAAGGCAACGCACCCCCCAGCACCAGCCGTGTCGCCAGCCGCGCAATGGTGAGCGTCTTGCCGGCGCCCGGCGGCCCGGTCAGCAGCAGCGGCGGCCCGTGCGCCTCCAGCGGCAGCGAGCCGAAACGCAGCACCGCCGGGATCGCGTCGGCAAGCGGACGGCCAGTGAGCCGCGCAGCAATCGCCGGCGGAATTCCATGCCAGGCGAGCGCCGCGTGGTCGGCCCCCGCCGGGCGCGCCGGCACTTGGGGCGCCGCCGCTTCCGCCTCGAGCGCCGCGGTCACCTCGACGCCATCGGCGACGCGCCGTGTGGACAGGATCAGCGCCTCCGGGCCCAGTTCGGCACGGGCCTGGGCGAGCGCGGCTGGCACGGTGCCGGCGCGGAAAACTCTCAGGCGCATGCCCGCCCCGTACACCGCCCGGCCTTTATGACGCGTTATCGTCAGTCGTCAGTCGTCAGAAGGTTCGCGCCGGCATGGTCTGACGATTGCCGACTGATCACGGGACGGTGGCTTTGGCGCAGCTGGAATTCGGGGATCCGCCCTTGTACAGCGCGGCCGCCTTTTGCGTCAGCGACGTGACACCTGCTGGTTCGCCGAGCACCAGGCACACGCTGTATGCCAGCGTGTTGCTGGCGGGAAAGCCGTCGAACGGGAAACTCTTCTGCCCGTTATACACCGCGGTCAGGCTGGTGCCGTAATAACTGGTCGTGCCCCAGGCGATTTTCTTGCCGGTCGTCGGCTCCTTGAACGAACCGGCCGCGCAGGAAAGGCTGTATTGCACGGACTGGTACGGCCAATTGCCGTCGCTCGGCATGATTTGCGTCGGGCTGCCGTCGCACGAGCTAAAGCTGACATTGCCGGTGGCCTTGTAGCTCTTGGTGGTGTAGCCGCGCTCGCCCGCATAGCTGTCGACGGTCGCGCTGGCGTTGACGTTTTCCGGCTCGAACAGTCCCATTTCGAAACCGCCGGCGAGCAGCGTCTGGTAGCGCGCGCCCTTGTTCAGCGTCGTCCATTGCCATTTCGAATCGCGCGTCACCGGCGTCTGCGCCGGCGCGAATTGATATTGCTGGTCGCCCCACAGCACGTCGTTTACGGTGCCGTCGGCATCGTTGTCGAACACCATGACGCCGTAGGGTCCGCGCATGTCGAAACTGACCAGGTCGGCGGTCGGCGCCGTGCCGCCGGGCGGCACCACGCCCGCCAGGCTGACCGCGACATCGATGCGCGGATAATCGTGCCCGTCCTGGAACACCCAGGTGGTGCTGGCCGGCAGGGTGTAGAACGCATAATTGGATTTGCCCGCCGGCAGCGGCGTGGAATCACCGCCGGTGTTGGGATCGACCGGGTCCGGTGTGATGGTGCCGTAATGACCATACTGGATGACGAATCGTTCCGCCCCTTCGGTCGCGTGGCTGAGCGGAATGGTCGTGGTGGCGGCGAAACCCAGGCCGAGCGGTGAATCGTCCACGCCGAAAATGTGGCTCGCGATCGTGTCGACGGCGCCATCGGCGAAACTGCGATAGCGCTCATGCGAGACGAAATAGCCGAAGCCGCCGTCGCCGCCGGATTCGGCATCGATGGTGATCGTGGCGCCGCCGGCGACGTAGGTGAATTGCACGGCATAGCCGCCATGGGAGCTGTTGCCGTGGCCTTCCTGCTTCAGCGCCACCGTGCGCGGCTTGCCGGCAGAATCCGTCCAGGTCCAGATATCGGCGGCGACACCGTCCACGATACCGGTCGAATGCGACACCGCCCATGCAGCCGGACTGACCGCGCAGGCAAGCAGTGCGATGCTCAAAGTTTTCATGAATGGATCTCCGGTAGAATAAGCGGGGCCGGATTGTTTGACCGGTGCCCACCGGCCGTGAATGCCGCCATCCTATTTGAGCAGCACGGTTCCATTGTCAAAAGAAATCGATCGCAAACCTATACGACTCGCGCGATCGTTTCAGACAGTGTGAACGCCCCGCCCTGTTGGTCGCGGCTGCCTGTGCCGGAACAACCATCGGTTGCCCGCCGGGCGTGAGCCTCCGCCGCTACGCCCGATACCGCAGCGCATCCACCAGCAGCGAGAACGCCGCCGTCGGCTGGCGCTGACTGGGGTAATATAAATGATATCCCGCAAACGGCGGACACCAGTCCGCCAGCACCCGGATAAGCCTGCCATCGGCCAGGTGTCCGCGCACCCGATCCTCCGGCAGATAGGCCAGGCCGAACCCGGCGGTCGCCGCGTCGAGCATGCCGGCGCCGCTATTGAACACCAGTTGCCCTTCGACGCGCAGATGAAGTGCCCGCCGGCCCTTTTCGAATTCCCAGGCATAAAGCCCGCCGAGCGTCGGCAGCCGCAGATTGATGCAGTCATGGCCCAGCAGGTCCTGCGGCAGCTTCGGCCGCGGCCGGGTGGCGAAATAGGACGGGGCGCCGACCACCGCCATGCGCTGGTCTGGCCCGATCCGGACCGCGACCATGTCGCGCGCGACCTGTTCGCCCAGGCGGATGCCGGCGTCGAAGCGCGCGGCGACGATATCGGTCAGCCCGTCTTCCGCGGCGATTTCCACCTTGATGTCGGGGTAGCGGGGCAGGAATTTTTCCAGTGCCGGCCACAGCACCGACTGCGCCGCATGCTCGCTCGCGTTAATCCGGATCGTCCCCGAAGCTGTTGCGCGCAGCGCGCCGAGCGCGGCCAATTCGGCCTCGATCTGATCGAACGCGGGCCCGGCCGTGCGCAGCAATCGCTCGCCCGCCGCCGTCGGCGCCACGCTGCGCGTGGTCCGCGTCAGCAGCCGCACCCCGAGCCGTGCTTCGAGCCCGCGCAGCGTATGGCTCAGCGCCGATTGCGACACGCCGAGTTGCGCCGCGGCGCGGGTAAAGTTTCGCTCCCGCGCGATCGCGAGGAAGGCGACGAGGTCGCTGATGTTATCGCGTGCCATTGATGAAGCCGGCTCATAAGTTCATCCCGCTTTTAGCGCATAGTCGCCGCGTACCGCACGCGCTATGTGCCCTGCATGACGACCCGGATTGCATTCGGGCTACGTCTGTTCGCTTCCGCTCAAGGTTAAGCAGCAAACGAGCAAAAGTTTTTTGCTTCTTTTTTTCAAAAAAGAAGGCCTTGCTTTCCTTCTATCTGAGGTGACCAACTATGCACACCCGCAAACTCGGCAACACGAATCTTGAGGTTTCAGCCATCGGCCTGGGCTGCATGGGCATGAGCTTCAGTTACGGCCTGCCCGCCGACAAGCACGACATGATTGCGCTGATGCGGTCCGCGGTCGAACAGGGAGTCAATTTCTTCGACACCGCGGAGGTCTATGGCCCGTTCACCAACGAGGAACTGGTCGGCGAGGCGTTGGCGCCGGTGCGCGACCGCGTGGTGATCGCGACCAAATTCGGTTTCAACCTCAACCCGGACGGCACGCCAGGCTGGGCCGGCCTGAATAGCCGCCCCGACCACATCAAGGCGGTGGCCGAGGCCTCGCTGAAGCGCCTGCGGACGGACGTGATCGACCTGTTCTACCAGCACCGCGTCGACCCCGACGTGCCGATCGAGGACGTCGCCGGCGCGGTGCGTGATCTGATCCAGGAAGGCAAAGTGCGCCATTTCGGCATGTCCGAGGCCGGCGCGCAGACCATTCGCCGCGCGCACGCCGTGCAGAAGGTCACTGCGCTGCAAAGCGAATATTCGCTGTGGTGGCGCAAGCCCGAGGCCGAAATCCTGCCGCTGCTGGCCGAACTCGGCATCGCCGTGCCGGAACTGCCGGAGCATGACGGTCCGCTGGCCGGAGTGGCGCTCGCCGGGCGGTTCCTCGGCTGGGTGAAGCTCGCCGACCGCGCGCGGCCGGAAGCGGCGGTCGCCATCGCCGAGCTGAAATCGCTCGGCCTCGGCCGCCAGTTGCTGCTGACCGGCGAT
>Ga0116229_10004381_pt1 | contig 23128 bp, 13 predicted proteins | sample S1TSphgellanicum_3_FD_87313 | JGI IMG/M metagenome (GOLD analysis project Ga0116229, IMG submission 87313) | Host-associated microbial communities from peat moss isolated from Minnesota, USA - S1T2_Fc - Sphagnum magellanicum MG | ecosystem: Host-associated > Plants > Peat moss > Unclassified...
GCCTCCATGGACGACACAAGCTTCCAAACCAAGCCTCCAAACCTTGTTGAACTTGGTAGGTTCGAAAAGCTTGAAAAAAAATGGTGATGGCAAAGCGGAGCTCCACGCTCTTGCTTGCCCCCCTCCCTTTTTTTCCCCCTCCTCATTCTTTTTCTTCTCTTCATCTTTTTCTTTTTCTTTTCCTTTTCCTTCTTCTTCTTTGTTGTAGGTGTTGCCACCCACCAACAAAACCATGGTGGGAGTTCTTCTCCTCGCTACCCCTGCTCCTCGTAAGCTCCACAATAATAGTTGTTATAACAACTACCTACACCACAAAAGGACAACGAGGGGCGGGCCCTCCCCGCCCTTCCTTTTATTCTTGGTTGTGTTACTACACTAATGACACCAATAGGGGGGGTTGCGCCTTGTTCCCCCCCATTTCCTGGTTTGTGATCATGAACAACAAAGGTCCGTGAGTTTGGAGCTTTCAATGCTTGCAAGTAGTGGCACTCCTTGTTATCATTTGCTTTTATTGCTGTTGAGGAAAAAGAATGAATTAGAGAGAGATAGAAAGTAAAAGAGAAGGGTCCCTTTACAACAATGGTAGGAGCCTTCTTTTGTGGGGTTTTTTTTCACAACTCCAAGGCCAGGCCCTATTTTTGGTTCAACTCCCAAAGAAATTTCAAACTGAAATTTGTGTCAAAATCATCAACTTTGTCGAACAACTAAATGAACAGTGTTTCCACCTTAAACAAAGCTTTTGCATAAACAAATTGTAATAACACAAACAACACACAACTACCCAACATTAGTTGTTAATCAAATTTGATGCATAACACACACACACACACACACACACACACAAGAAAACCAAATTCAATGCTAAGCAAATCTAACTTAGTTGCAACACAAAAACAACTAGTTGATTTTTGGTGATTTAAAATATGATTCACCTCTACAAGCAGGAATCCAAGCCCAAAATATATAAATAACAAAAACCATAAATCAAATAAAATTGCAAAACAAAGGAAAAACTTACAAACATGAAAACATTATGCTTTGGAATCTCAAATCACCAAAAATGATTTGAAATCACACAACTTGAAATTATATCCCATGTAACAAAATATTTTGAACCTTATTCACACTTGAACTAGTTCAATTTATAAAATTAATGAACTTAGCTAACCCAATTTATTCTTAACTAAATGGGACTTAATTGAATAGCTAGACTAACACACTTGACAAAGAAGAAAAACAATATCAAGTTGATGTTTGATGAACATTTATTATGGACGATTGTGAAGAATTGGTTCATGCATACTTTGGCTTTGTGAAGGGCATTGTTGAGTCAAAAACTTTCCTTTGAACATTTGTTGTGAAATGCCATAGCAAAACAAGGTTTGAAAGTACTTAGATCTCCTAGGGCTACCTATACCCATAGGAGGGAACTAAAGTCAATGAATTTGTGAATTTGATTGATTTATAATTTTGATTTTCTAAGATTCATGACAAGGACAAATAAACCTTGAATGTGGTCTCAATCTCCTCACCAATTGGGTTCAAGTAATGGAATATTCAAAATGTTTTAATGGCATATTACTTTGCCAAAAAAATTAAAAATTCATTAATACATTGAATATTTTTAATACATCATTAAATATTTCTAGCTAATTGAACATGTTTGTCAACATATCGATAATCCAAACATTACTAGGAGGGAATGCCCCCGTTACAATGTTATATAACTTTTTGGATGCATTAAATGTGTTCATTTGGGACAATTTTGAGTATTCAATGTTTTAAGTGACCATAACATTTAGTTGTCATTGAATATGTCTTGGGATGTGTAACCTTTTAATATTCAAAAAAATCATTGAGGTTTATCCATTGTTTTGTATATAATTAACGTATATAATATTTCAATCAAACTTGATTTCCTTTGCAAATTGAACTATAATTATTTCATATTTCCAGAAATCATGTGGTTCACATGGACATTGGGATAGTAGGTCTCCTTTGAATATCATCTAAGCAAATTAGTATTATGTATTTCTCCCAAATGCCCTCTTGAAGTTTGCACTCACTTCACTCATTGTCAAATGTTGGACATGTATTTGACCCCCAATTTACATTTTTCCCATATTTACATTTTGAATCCAAGTTCAAAACCATTTCTTCCAAGGACTTTTTGATGGTCTGACCATAAAGACCTATGATTTCTATTAAGTCTTTTCCCATTGCCCCCCAAAATCTAGCAATTAAAGCTCCAAAAACTATTTTTAAAACATATATATCCTTTTAGTTATTCCCTCAAAGAAAGGCCTTGAACAATGTAGATTTTTTTTCCCTAGCTGCCCACTTTGAAGATTATTATACTTGTCACTATTCACATTAGGTGGCAAGTATGATCAAAAGCTTTTTGACAATAGCTTGATGAGTAAAGTTCATGTCCATATGATTTTTGACAAAAGACATTTTCTTTTTGTTTAGTTGTGAAAGTTGGAAACTCCTAGAAATGAAAAGTCATTTCCAAGTTGTGTTTGAACTTTGATAGTTGTGATTATATAGGTTGGTGAAGGCTATTGTATTTTGTTGAAGTTAGGAGCACAAAATGCATGCCAATAGGAATGTTATGTTTGTTTGATCATCTACATTATAGTAGGGGTAGGGGAAGGTGGCACACCTAAACATGTCTTTCTAGGTGCAAGTAAGGTAAGATAAACAACTTTGGAATTTAATTTGGAACACAAATGAAAGTAACCATAAAATAAGCTTTAATATACTAATATTAAGGATATTATTTATTAAATGACGAATATAAAAGTGTTCTTTAACTTTATGACAATGGCATTGAAAAATTCAAGTTTAGTATGCATTTAAGTAGACTCTAAAAAAAGAAGGCACATCAAATATTACAAATTTATTTATTTTAAGTTAACAAATTTTGTAAATATACGTATGTATTTTCAACTTTTTGCATATTATAATCATAATATATCCAACTTCTCACCTATAAATAATTTTGAACATCATATTCACCTAGTTAATTTCATATGTATCTACTACTTATTGTTAAAATATTCAAAAAATTCAAAATTTGTATTCAACTTACCATAAAAGAAATGGACCTCCCAAATTCTTTGTAATGAATTTTTAAAAATAAAGATATTGAATTTGCTTTTTTGTGTTCATGTCAAAATATGTTTCATTTTTTAATTAGATTTTGTGAAAACAAGTTTGTCTATCTACTTTCACCATGCTTGCACTCTTCCCTAAATAATATGTTTTTAGAATGTGTGATTGTAATGACTTTAATCAAAGATGAAAATTTAAGTTGCTATTAGTTTAAAACATTCTTTGCAATTATGACAAAATTGTTAAGGATTTTGATTTTTTTATACATAATTAAATTGCAACGCATAGATCTTGTATGATGTGGAGAGCTTGAGATTCATGAGACCATGATTAGATTGGTTAAATTGATGTTCTCAAGTACACTATTAAGGTTTTAATAAGAATGAACATGAATACTTATGCACGTTGATGAACCTAATGATGTTTGCAAAGTTACATAGATGAATTCATAAAGCCTCTTGTAAGTTTCATTGTGTAAAGGAAAATGGTATATTTTATAGCAAAACTTTGCAAAAATTTTCCTTGAAATGATTTTGACTCATTAAAAAAAATTATATTAAAAAAATGGCCTAAATTTTCCATGTACTCAAGGAAAAATTTCCAAACAACAAATTTTAAAAAAAGATTCCAATAATTAGTAGCTAAGAATATTGAAGTATATATATAATGAAATTTGGGTAACTGTTCTTATGGATGATCACCATTTCAACTACATAACAAAATTGAAAAAATAAAAGAAGTTGTTTAATTTTTTCTTTGAATATTTTTAAAAAAATATGATTTTATGGATGATTAATGGTCAATAATTGATGCTACCATGGATGGACATCATTTATGAATCATGAGTTAGATTAATTAAACAAATTTTGGAATAATCGTGATTCAAGTACAACTATTTTAACAATTTTTTGGGATGCCTTATGAATTCATGTTAGAAATAACTTATCTCATGGCCATTGTGGAACATTGTAGAGTTGTAATAATTTCCTGCCTATTCTAAATGAACCTAATTCATTCCAGCCCCCTCCCCCCCCCCCCAAATACCCTCGTCACAAATTAGTTTTATAACACAATTTTAAATTGTAGTTAAAGTATGGAGAAAATTTTGAGAATGTAGGCCACAGTGCAAAAATTGGGGTTCTTTATTTTAATATGCACCAAAATTCAATTGAATGAAAGAAAAGGTAGTTGTTTTTTTTGGGTACATAAACTTTTAACTATTGTTAAAGTAATAGCTTTAAAAAATTTGGAAAATAAGTAATTATGACTTATAGGGATGGTTTTAGGGAAATGATTTTACTTGTATTTTTGGCCTTTTTTTTCTTAAGCAAATAAATCGCAAGTAGGTCCATGAAAGACTATAGCATAGATTTTCTTACATGGAGACTTTTATATATGTAATTACAACCTCCTTGTAGTCATAAATAGGTTTCAAGTGTAGATTTGCAATATTAATTCAACCATACTTAAATAATCTATTCTAAAAGTTTGATTAGAAAAACAAATACATTTCATGATGGTGAAACAATGTTGGGAAAACCTATATAATGAAATTTTGTATATGGTCATGGTTTTTTTTCTCAAAAAAAAAGCACTTCCTAGATCTAAATTCCTACCAAATCTACTTTCTAGCTATTTATTGGAAAACTTTCAAGGACAATATTGATCAACTATCTACCTACTCATGGGGGAGGTTATTCTATGTATTTTATGAAGCACGTGAGATAGAAGGGTATTTTTTGTATGCTACATGACATAATAGAATATTAAAATAATATTCTATTAAAATTGAGAATAGTTTTAAAATATTTTTGTAATCCATTTCTTGACGCAATATTTATGTTGAAGTGAAATTTGAAATTTAATTTCTTTCATTAAGTTGCACTATATTTTTTTGCATGTCATTTGAATTTTTTTTTGAAAAGATTGTAATACCTTTACTAGTGCGGCATCTTCTTGCCATTTATTTATTTATTTATCATTTTTTCACTCTAACAATAACAATATAAATTTCTGAAATTTCAGCACCCTCAAAGATCTAGCCATGTAGACCTAGAATAATAACAATAAAAAACCATGTACACTAAATAACAATAGAATTTCTAAAATTTTCAACATTGTGGGCAGCTAATTTTTTATTAAAAAAAACCAACACTAATTTTTTAAAAATTAATTATTGCTGGAATAGTAAAAATATTATGGTAACCTCCCCTTAATCTACTCTCTATGTCTCTCTTATATGTGTACCCATGAACATAAAAATAATCTCTAGTCATGTGGGATGTTTATTGACAATATGTAGATAGATTAGACACATGATAGTTCCCAAATCCTCCATCCAGTCGTTATCACAATCGACATCGATGTCGATGATTCATAAACACCTACACACAATCATTGTGAATGTTTGTGACACTTGTTGTGGCAAAATCAATCATATGTGACTAGTGAGGGTTGCAAAGGACAAGATTAAAACGCAATGTTGTAATCAATCTTTAATAAGCTGTCATTGTGAATGTTTGTGACACTTGTAGTGGCAAAATCAATCATATGTGACTAGTGGGGGTTGCAAAGGACAAGATTAAAACGCAATGTTGTAATCAATCTTTAATAAGCTGTCATTGTGAATGTTTGTGACACTTCTAGTGGCAAAATCAATCATATGTGACTAGTGGGGGTTGCAAAGGACAAGATTAAAATGCAATGTTGTAATCAATCTTTAATAAGCTGGTTGCAATATAGAACTTCATAAATTAATGACCAGTTATGGAATTGACATGTGCCATTTTTATAATTAATGGAAAAGTCCAAATTGGTCACCACAAAAATCAATTCACATGACATTCTTGAAAAATAAATAAATAAATAAAAATAAAATCTAATAATTAGATATTCTTATAAACCCGCACACAGAAAGTTCTCTGAAACCATGATATGGTTTTGTTCATGTAAGCTTCTTGCAGTGATGTGATTGAATTGACATTAGGTTGAAATCAAAGTGCAAGAGTACATACAATAAATGTATAGAAACTAGAGGAAAAGCCTGCACCAGGTGTGTACTAGGACCGATTCTGCCATGTAATCCCTCACTTCGCAATGACACATTTTGGTGGAATCAGCTGTACATCTGATTCCTTGAGATTAAAAGGGGTCTACATGCAGAAAAGTTGATCCCCCTACAAGCAGAATCAGCAGCAAGGGAAGGATTCTACCTTGGAATGAGGGGCAGCATATGGACCCTGAACACGCATCCCTGATTTTGTGTTGTTTTCTACCCTCTGGTTATTGGGCAAGAACTAGAAAATTCCATTACGTAATCTAATCTAGCTAGTGTGGATTATTTCTGGAACATCATATCTTGATGCTGAAATCTGAGACCCTTTTAGAAAAAAGCTTGTTAATAAAATTATGATTCGGAATAGACCCTTTACAAGAGAATTGTCAGAGAAATCTGTCAAAATCAGGCTCATTAAAAAGACCGAATCCGCCAGTTCAGACGATTCTGGTTTAGGGTTCTGGCTTATAAAGCGAGCCGGAGGCGAAGGTGAGGAAGTCTGCATAGTTGGGAGGATCATTCCTTCGCATTGCACGCATCTTCTCGTTCTTCTTCTTCTTCCTCTTGGCTTTCTTCTCTCTTTCTCATTTTCTCTGGCTCGTCTGGGATCCCATTTCATTCATCTGTACTGTGAAGAAGTGGATCAAAGTTTCAACCTCAAAGGCAGCAGCTGACTCTACTATTACTACTACTGCTGCCATCATGTCTCACTTCCAGCTTCCACAGCTATTTCTTGCAGGTGAGTAAGTGCTCATCAAACTATATGTACATTATATGAATCTGGGTATATCAATTACATCTAGAACTCTAATCTATCTCCTAAGGACTTATCAGATCATGGCTTGGTGACTGTTTTGAATGTTGTAATAGGTATCATGGCGATGTCGATCCTGATGGCATTTCTGATGGTGTCCACGGTCACCTGTAGAATTATTCTGGACACGGACGAAAAGGTGAGAGACATGAGTTATGTACCCAAAACAGAAAAAACAGACATGAGTTCACGTTGAAATCTGTGTGTTAATATAATTTCCTGCGCCAATATGATCCACAAATTCACAGCAATACGATACCATATAGAAGGCCATGATAGCACAGTAGCCGCTGTATGCAGCAGATTGTGTTGAGTAATATGTATATTAGGGTATGCATGTAACCCTAAACCCTAAAACCCTTGTATATAGTAGGGTATGCAAATCTGAGTCTATATATTATTGCACTGTGAGCTGCATTGAATTGGCTTTGATCAGCAATTTGTGATCTAACTTGTGTTGCAGGTATCGCTGTCTAAAGAGGCTCATGCAATTTCAACAAATGGGAGCCAGATGATAATTCATCACCACCACCCACAATCAGAGGAGCCTGCTGCAAGTAAGTTGGATCAAGATCTTGTTATCTTTGCTGCTGCCAAGTTGATCACAACTCCTGGGTGTTTTATATACATTAAATTGATTTGTAGTTATTGTGTGCACTAGTGTTTGTAAGCAAAGATCTCTTAATTAAGTCCATCTGATGATCCCTTTGTGTGTGTGTGTGTGATATCAGGTGATTTCGTTTCCACTCATGTGGATGATACAAACTTGCAATGCAGGGGAGGACCAGCTTGTGGACGTTGGGATTTCATTGTATGTGTTGTTGGAGGGTTGCAAAGAGCATGCAGCTGTTCACAGCTGCATGCATGTGAGCCCAGCTATTCAGGTTGCTATTTGTTCCACAAATACCAGCTGGTCCCAGTTTACTGTGGCTTCTAAACTCTAAACCCAGCTAATTAATTAGTTCAAATTGGGGCCACTAATTAATTAGTTTATTTCTCAAAGTAGTAGTCACAGAAACATCAATAATTTTCATACCTAATTTGGGTTTTAGCCACTTCTTGTTAGTAGGACAATAAAGGTCTCAAACACACTACTAGGTCCAAGTTCCATTGATTTTTTTTCAAAATTTTTAATTTTTTTGGTAGTGAATGTTTGCATAATTTTAGACCTCAAGAAATAAAAATGGAATATTCTGTCATAAAATTTCCCTGCGAAATAAAAATTTCAATTTTTTGAAATTTTCTTTTTAGTTTTTGAAAAAATGGAAAAAAAATTTCATATGCATTAGTAAAAAAAACCTGTTTTTTGTAACTTGTTTTATACAACTACACATGTTGCATGCAACTAAAAAAATAAATTGCATGCAACATTTTTTGAGTTGCATAAAAAATTTCTAATTGCATAAGACAAGTTGCAAAAAACAATTTTTCTTTGAATGACAATTTTTTGATTTTTATAAAAAAATGATAAAATTTGTTGAAAAAAAAGCATTGGTGATGCAATTAGTTTTGAGATCCATTAATCTTGGTTGCCTGTTCCATAGATTTGTTTTTTCACACCAAGTTTCCAATTATGGCCCTTAATGGGGTTTTAAGTCCACAGCACCTTATTATGAATTGAATGTAAGAATTGAACGTACTTGCAATATATGTCTCTTGACAATTAATGTCACATTTATGTGTCCAACTTGATAACTTCCATCTTAATTTATATCTCTAATAATGAAGATGATGTTATGTGTATAAACTATAAAAACATAAGAGTGAATTTAATAAAATCTAAAAGAATAACTGAATGTGAACACTGAAAATAAAATTCATATTCAAACTTTTATTTGCCCTTTGGGTTCTTTTATTTTTGAAAGTTGAACTTAGAATATCATTTGCAAGGAATACCATGAGACATTAAAATATTGACTTGCATTAAGATGGCCAAATTTAAATATATTAAAAGGCTAATCAGTATGAAAAGGACATTAAACATCTTAAGTTGTATCGTCATTTTAACTAGTAAGGTGTTACATATAGAATTTAGAAGGATTACACATCAAATATCAACCTGCCTTCCTTGAGAAAAAAATGAACCTTTTCATTCTATGTACGTTCTTAAACATGTTATCAAAGCAACTTACCTTATAAAATTTTATGGTAGATGCATGATTAATCAAACTAGAACCTAGAAAATTCACACATGTCAACCATATGTGAATACGAAACACACATTACAAGTACAATTTATATTAGGGTTATGCAAAGGCTTACAGAACAATAGTACAGTCACCCTGTCTTCATCCTCTCTTTGGGCCTGCTTTCACCCCCTATCCCCTCTTTCAGTGGTATCCGCAAAGTAAAGAAATTTTGTTAAATCTCAGCATGAAATGTTGAAACTCAGCATTTAATGCACAAGGTTCGAGAGTGATTACAGTAGTTGTACAGGTAGGAGCAGTGAAAATATATGTAGCAGCAGTGGAGGCGCTCAGAAAATAGGAAAGACAAGTTGTTTCTTTGTAAAATTTTCATTCCCACTCAAACTGTTGATGCCCTATTATACCAAAACTGGTGATTCTCACACCCCCTAATCGCCTGACTTTACAGATAACTCGAATGTATGATAATGTCCATTTAAATGATATTTAAAATTCAAAAAACTGTCAACCAGTACAATTGTTTTTCACTGCATAATGAGACACAAAAATTGTGTCTGGGCAGCCTGACTAAGATGTGTCCGGTTGTGTAACCAGACACATCTTAGTTGAGCAATTGGGCAGTCAAGGAAAAAAAGAAGCAAAGCAATCTTTTCGTGCTGTCTACAATTAAGGACCCATTACTGATTTAATGTCCTCCCTGCTTTTGCAAAAGCCTTGTAATCAGTATGGGATTGGATCATTCTGAAGGTTTCCCATGGTTTTATGAACATCATACTTAGACTCTTTTTTTTTTTTTTGGTCTGTTTTTGGTTCAATTTTGTCAATTAGGTGGAGTGGCAATCATCCAGAAGAGGAATGAGCCAAATTTGGCTAGAGGTCAGCCAGGAATTTAGTAGAATATCTATAGAATCCTGCTTTGTTGTGGCAACCTCTAGGAACTCACTCATTGTCTAAACATGGCAACTTCTGACTTTTTTCCTCAAAATATTGCAACTTTTGCATGTGTTTTTCTTTGGCGGGCCCTGCCCCCACAGGCACAGCAACTATGGCATTCGATCCAACTTTTGGAAGTTTTACCTTAATAGAACCAGTTTCACATTATATGAACTGGTTTCTTTGGCGAAAGTGTTTAGACTGTTTAGATTGGAATGGATTTTTTGGGTGTTCAGACTGATGTACACAGCAACATCTTATCTATTGGCAGGGCCAGTGTGTTTGTGATGCCTTGCTTTTCCAAAGAAAAAAACACTTTGTAAAATTTTGCAATGGATTTCTATTTGTCAGTGTGACTCAAAAGGTTCGTGTTATGTTCTTTAAATACAAAAAGATGCTTTCATTTTATCTCATAATTTTTTCAACTAGTCTAGCACCTAAGATGCTTGGTTTGATTCTGGCTCTCGCTGATCACAGCCATACATCTAAACTCTCTCTCATTTGATCTCCATCCATTGATCATGAAAAAGTCTCCATGTGGAGCTTACAAAATTGTTAAAATGGATGATAATTAGTCAAGGAATGGATGATAATTGGTCACGAACATTGTGGCATGTGTGGGTGGCATTACGAATGTAGTTGTTACTTTGGAAGTATGCAAGTTTTTTTTTTTTTTTTTTCTTTTGGCTTAGGCATGTAGTTAATATATAGGTTGTCACTTTTGATTGGTTGTGGAGTGCTAATAAACTTAAAATAAATTCAGTTTTGAATTAGGCATAGGTATATAGAACTTGATTCAGTTTGGAACCAGCCTTTGTCTAGGATTTTTATTTTATTTAAATTTTTTTTAAAGAACCAAGAACCATGAGTCTTGATAAAATGTGAAAATTGGGTCCACAACCAAACTCAATTCTAGCAAACAAAAAATCCCAAGAAAAAAAAAAAAAAAAAACTTTAACCAAAACCAGGGTTTGGACTAGTGTTGATTGATTATTGCTTTTTTTTAATAACTACCAGGTAGGTTATTGTTTTGAATTTTTTTCAGATAACACAGGATATCAATATCAAAATTTTATGGGTTGTTGAATAGGTCATCAAATAACCAGTTGATAACCACTTGTTATCCTATTGATTCCTGGCTGGTTATAAGGATTTTTTTCAGAATTAAAACTAAAAGTCTTATCTTTTTTATAAAAAAAATTGTAATAGAGTTTAAATTTTGGTAACCTACTTGGATGATAATTGGGTCATCCAGGTAGATTATTGAATTTTTTAAAAATTCAATATCAAGCAATTATCAATTTAATATGTTCTCAAAAAATCAAGAACTGGCTGGTAGGCTACTAATAACCAACTTTGATAACCAGGTCAGAATTCAATAGCCAAATTCCTTGAACTGGAACAAGGGGTTCTTTCAAATTAAAAATAAGGTTGGAACCAATGTTGGGTGAATATCATTCTTTTAAATATCTATCAATTTCAGTTTTTTTAAATGCTTTCAAAGGACACGGTCAGATTTTTAAATAATTTTAAAAAAATTCAATTGTAATATTTGTCTAGGATATTTTTTTAAAAATTCAAAATCAAAATCTAGATTTCATATTTCCAAATATCTTTAAAAGTAATATTTGTCAAGTATTCAAGGCAATTCTTATAGCCTTAGATAACAACATTCAAGAATTTTATTACAAAATCATAAATTACAAATTACATGTCCATAAATTCATCTTGTTCAAACTCACCTTCATACTTTTCTAGCTTTTCATCTAAAAAAGTTGACCCTCAACAACTTTATCAAGTTAAAAAATGAAAAATACTCACTTTCAAATCATTTGGCCAATTTTTGTTTACATAAATATTTAAGTATTTAAATTATTTATCTACAACTTACATTTCTTCAAATTTGTCAATATCCCAACCAAGGAAAAAAATCTTTTAATTTCAATTTGGGATCGCACAATCCTGAGGATCTAAAGAGCAAGAAAAACAACAATTGAAATCAAGGATTCCTATTTTCCCCACCACGTCAAATAACACTTAATGTCCTTTACATCAATTTGGTACCTTTGAAACATCAACAATTCCTTATTCACCAACTCATTAACTAGTTCATTAATGTGATTAATAACCTCAAAAATGTCAAGACTAAAATTTTCATCATTCAACTAATTTTCCATAATTCCAAATTCCAACATATTTGGTGAAGTACATTATGGCATTTCAATGCACTGCAAACAAAAATCATTTATCTTAATCTTTCACCACATATATCACAAATTTAACATCTCACAACTTAATAATGGAAATTGTACAAAATTTGTTCATTCATAATTCATAGTTTCACACACTAATATCATACATTGAAAGCAAATTTGACACACAAATTTATAAGATGCGAAATTCATGTGACATTCATTCATATTTCATCCATCAACACATTTATCCGTGTGTCAAACATGTTTTCAACTCATGATATTCATGTGTAAAATGTACAAACCTATGATTGAATGAACTTTGCACAATTTTTATTATTAAGTCATTGCATGCAAAATTTATGATGGAAAAATCTTATTATTGATTAATAAAACACAAGACCAACCTAAAATCTTAAATCTCAAGTCTAACATTAAAAATAACATGTTATGTCAGGTTTTTAATTTTCATTCTTCATTAATAATGAAGAGAAAACCATCTAAAACATCACATACTTGCTTTCTAATGTTAAAAGGAAACATAAACAACTTCAAAGCCATAACCATATCATCTTCCATCAAATTAACCATAATGGGTGTCATTCCAATTTTTTCTTTTAATTTCAAAGCCATGGTAATTGCTACATGCAAGGCATTGGAAAGTAATTAATGCTCACAAGATTGGTTAAACACAAACATTCATAACTGAAGAAAGAATATCAACAATGATTTAAAAGACATCCCACGTTAAAAGCAAAGGCACATAATTAATCTTCACTAATGTTTGGCGATTATGACATAAAACAATTGTTGACCTAAATTGTAATGTTTCCTAGAACAATATGATCTTACTTATAAACCTTTAAGAACGGATTAAATATCACACAACAATTTGCAAATTTCGCAAACAATGTTTTTTTTAATAGAAACAAAAAAAAAGAACACAATGTTTAAAAACAAAACAAACGTAGTTTTCACTAAAAAGCTTAATTATCTTGACATGAAATTAACTTCAATTCAAGTCTTATTCCATTTTTGTTAGTCTTTACCCAAAAAAATTAGCCAAGTGATGCATTTCTATAAGTCTACTTATGCAAACTTATAAGAAACATGTTTAAAACCCTTACAAATTTTCTCATCATTTGTGCCATATTGGCAAGCTTTGGAAAAAGCATGCCCAAAAATGTTCCTTAAAAGCTCCCTTCCAAACCTAGAGTTTCACATTTGACAATAGATTTGAAAACACCCATTATTGTGTTCAAATTTGAACCCTCATCTTTAACGTATGTTATAATCTTATTTTTCAAATCAAATTCATCCAAAAGATGAATCAATTTTTTTTGCCAATGTCTATCATCTAATTTTAAAAGCATCAAATAAACTAAGAATCACATGTTTTGGTTTCCAATCATATCCCAAATAAATTATGACCAAGGCAAACACATCATGGACACCCTTGGACATCCAAGATTCTTTCTTCATCATCTTTTAAGACTCTAATTTTTTTTGTTTACAAACTTAGGTCCTCTTGAGTTTCTTCCATTATTTCATCTTCACATTCAACATCATTTAGAAATATTTCATTCTCCATTATGGATTAATGTTTTTTCATTTCCATGAAACCTCTCATTTTTCACATGATGGAAAAACTCAAGCAAACAAAATGTCTTGCAAGGAAAGGTCTTGGTCCAGGGTGAAATATGAAATGTGCTATTGGTATGGATGCCTAAAAAAAACTAATGCAAACATTTACAACATTTACAAGCAAAAATTAAACTCCCTCCCTCTCCATTATAAAACAAAGAGATGTGCAAAAATTTACTTCAATGCAATAACTATCTTGTAAAAACATCTACACAAACCAACATAAGAAATAAATCAAAGATGGAACTAAATAAAATCAGAAAACACCAAAAACAAACTAAAAACACAAAAAAACAACAAACCAATACAAGAAAAAAAACACAAAAAAATGAAAACAACAAATTTGTCATCAAGAAAAGCTCCAACCTTGCAAAATGTGACAAAAATGGGGAAATACAAGCTCCAATAATAAAAAGGAAAGCACAACAACACGAATGAACAAATATTTGAACAACACAAAGCCAAGAAATGACAATGTTGTTTAAGCCACCTAATGAACTACTAGGTTTTGTTGTGAAGGTATGTAGGTATAAAAATAAAATTTATTTCTCTAATGTAGGAAAACAAATAGCTTAAGTATTTTCCTATCAACTTAATAGGATTTAGAAACAACAAAAATTCATCATAATTTTTTTTGAAGAAAATACAAATTCAAAGGCCTTACAATAAAATTAAAAACTTCCAACAACAATTGGAAGAAACTAGTTTTTTAATAAAAAAAAATATAAAAGAACTTCATCAAATTTAAATCAGAACACTCATATTTTACCTTCAAAAATTGGCACCATAAGTACGCCAAAAAAAACTACATCAAAATGGTGGAACAACCATTTAACCTGATCCCAAATTTTTTAGTTTTAATATAAACATATGAATCTAGTAAAGGAATCTAGTATAGGAAATCTAACAATACAAATTTGGTTAACTATCAAAATCCAATAATGTGTTTTTAGTATAAAATTTGGTAAGATAATCCAATAATTTTTTTACCTTCAACATCATCCTTTTTTCTAATTGGGATTGTCTTTGTAATTATAATTTAATTTACAAGTGTTTTACAAAATAATCTATTCCTCTATGGGAGTAACCTTTACCAACTCTATTGCCTCTATTACAACATCTAATCCAATAATCTTTAATACATTAAAAATAATGGGTATAAAACATAAGAGTATGTATCTATGAAGAAAAAAAAACTTTTAATATGAATATGCCATTAAGTCTCAATGACATGTTCAAGTGAGGAGGTCCACTAGATATTTAATGAGAAAATATTTTCTAGTACCATAACCATGCTTTAACCCATTGGAGGCTTACAAAGCTTTGATGCCCAATATTAAAGGTCATTATCTTGATAAATTTACCTCACTTGTGGATTTTCAAGATTTATTTTAGTAGATTAAAACAAGTGTAAACACTTATATAAAGACATTGTGTGTCAAAACTTGGTGGATTCTATTGTTATTTTGTTCATGTTTGGGTGAAAGCATGGTAAAGTACACACAAAAAGTAGTGTAAACAATAAAATACTGGGGTCCTTAAAAAAAAGGACTAACAAGTAGATGATTTTATGGGGGATAATAATAATTTTTTTGGGTACATTATTTCTTAACTCTTGTTTGCATGGACTTCAAAAGTTAAATTGTTATAATAATGTTTTTTAAAGCTACTTGCAAGTATTTGAATTGGACCTCAAATTTGTGGAAGTTTGAAAAATAAAGTTCAACTATTTGGAAGTAAGTGAAATGTTTTTGCAAGTATTTGGCCTTTTTTTAAGCACTTCAATATTGATGTGGTGAACATTCTAATATAATTTTTTTGGTTAATCGAGTTTGTTTTCATAATTAAATTCATCCCCATAAAATGGGGTTATTCTTGGGGTATTTTTTCAAGTCTAAATCATATAACACAAATTGTTTTTAAAAGCTAGGAGTGTAGAAATGCCCATGAAAAAAATATATCATTTGTTTTGAAATGCTAAAGGAAGGTTATAAGTTTGAAAAACAATTTTTTTCATGTTTTCAAGTAGAAAACAAGGTAACAAGTATCTAAAAAATACCTTGCTTACTCCCATTTATAAACCTGTCAATGTGCTTTGACATGGTGGTAGACAAAAACAAAAGTTTCCAATAATACACTTGTAAGACAAATATTGGGAATCTTGGCTAACTAAATTGAAATGAAATAATCTTTTCCATTGTTAGAGTCGTTTGAATTTTGAGGGCTTGTCTTTTTTAATGGGAAGTTGGGATCAAATGTCAAGCCATTATCATTTATGAAACATATGGAACATGTTAGATGAAAGGAACATGGGAAAGCTAGATACAAAAAAACCATTAATAAAACAACAAAATCCTTATGATTCATACATGAACATGGCTATGCATTGAGACTACTTCCTTTAGTTAGGTTTAAAATTTGGAAGTTTTGAAAAAAACAATGTCTATGGTTGTAACATTTTTTTTAACTTTTTTATTATCATTGGTTTTTTCTTTGTTAATAAAGTTGTTCTTTTAAACTATTGTTCCTTTGCTACAGTGGATTATACTTTCATACAAGGCTAAATGTCAATAGGCTTTCTGAATGTAAAAAACATATTGAACATTGCATTTTAAGAATTGGGTAAATAATAAAAGATGATACCCTCACACCCCAAGCTGCAAAACTTGGACTACTACAAAAACATGGTTTTTTTGCTACTAGCATCATGTCTAAAATGATTATATAGTCAATATTTCGAATGCACTAGTAGTCTAAAGTGACTAAATGTGTTCATCATGACTAATATCAAAAGTAGCAATGTCCGTTATGATAAAATAATCTAATATTATAGTCAAATCAAATAATATGTTGCACACGTGGTAAATGTGGATGCTTGTGTGGATTTGTTTATGTTGACTAATACAATTAACATGACTAAAATTAGTCATAAAATATGATACACATGATTATAATTTTATTTTTTTAAAATGGTATTAATGAAATGGAAAAAATATCTTGTTTTCATTTTAAAAACTTCAACCCAAAAAAAATGACAAAAGATATAGTTATCATGATTTTAATTATTATTCATAATTATTCAAATAAATAAATAATTTACAAGGGGGAAATTTGAAAAAAAGGAAAATAAAATCTGGAATATTAATTAAAAATTTTCTAATTTTATCAAAATTATAGAAAATAAATCATACTAATTAACTAAATGTACATTTTAATCTTCAATTATTCAATTTTCATTATTCAATTTTTATTTGTGATGAATCAATTGAATATATATATAATTAGCCCCAAATTAAACCATCTATTTATTTATTTATGATCAAATTATATGAGTAAAATGGAATAATATTTAAAGTAACTTCTTTTAATTTAATAAAAAAAGAATAAAAATAATGTACATTGCATTTAGATTTTAAATTAAATAATAATAATTTATAAAATTATAGTAAAATCCGTTATTACTACAAAAAAAATCTACCACTGAATTCATTTCTTTTATTTTTATTACAAAAGTTGATACAAGATTGAAGGCATACAAATTTTAAAACCATAATTTCCAAAGTGAATCTTTTGGTTATAATATTATAAAGATATTTTGTGTAAACATTTAAAATAAATAAATACGTGGCATAAATCAAAATATGTAAATCAATGGAATGTCAAAAAATTTGGATTTAAAATATTCTAAAATTGAAGTCAATGACGAAAGTAAGGAAACCAAATGGACCTAAATAGTTATATGCAAAATTTGTAACCCAAGCAAAAAAAAACATTGCTTGAATTTTTTTTACAAATATTGAATTTTTTGTTCATGTTTTGAAATTGAAAGGAATCACAAAGTTCAATATGATTATGATAATAAATTATTTTTACATAAATAGATATAGATTATAACTCAATCAAAGATTTAATATGTTATATATGAATTTTCAAATTAAGTGACTTAATTATATTTTCACATTTTGAACTTAAAACTCAATTCAAAGTTTCAAATGATGAATTTGAATTTGTTAATTAATGAATATTTAGAATAATTATGATCTAAAATAATTTTTGAATTTAAAAATTACAAAGTTGAATGTAATAATAAACCTACCAAATCGATCAAATCAAATAATGATTATAAAATTCTTTTTTTTTGTTCGAAATAAGTGTTTATATACATTTGTGATGTTATTTTTTGTCATCACATGATGTGATGGTTTACTGGTTAAGACCTTAGAATGTGGTCAAGAAGGTTGTGAGTTCAAACCTTATTACAATCTACTAGTAATGTCAATTCGAAAAAATAAAATAAAATTTATAGAATCATAGATAGGGTGGTGACATTTTGGATTCACCAATAGTTCAAAAATATTAAAGTTCCATAATGTCATTAGATGTACATATAAATAATATAAATTTTAATTTAAAATCAAATCAATAATGCCACGTCAATTAATAACACTAGAATTGCATAATTGGCTTTCTAAAATTGATATCATTTTTTATACTTTGTAAACAAAACAAAACATTTTGTAATAAAACTTCATAATTGAGAAGGAGAATTTAAAAAACTTGGAGTTGTTTCTGGGCATGATAGATAAGCAACTTAAGGTGGCAAAAGCAAAAATAGAGAGGCTAAAAGTTTAGAATGAAGCCCCAATGAAATAATCCTAAAACAAAAATTTGAACAAAAGAAGTCTACTGAAAGAATTTGATTACTCAAGCAAAATATTGAGGAAATGAAGACCAATTCAGTTGTGACTCAAAAGGAATTGTAGGCAATTGAAAAGGAGATGAAATCCCTAAGGCATAAAGCTAAAATGGTTAATTTCTATCATCACTGAATGGAAAACATTCTCAAAATGGAACATGCCTTTCTGAAGGTTGAATTTTTAGTCTATCAACATAAGAGCAAGAAATCACAAGTAGAATAGTGGGTTCTATAATCTAGGAATCTTTTGACAATTATTAGAAAGATGAAAAGTTTTACCAAAAAAGGTTGGAGGCCTTTTGGAAAATTATACTTCATTAAATGATGTTCTGTTTTACCAAGGTACTATTTTATGCATAACATTTCAAATTTGAACAAGTTTAAAGATTCTTAACAATTCCCAAAAAACTTTTCAAGACTTTGTTTCATGAGAAAAAAAGTTCAAAAACTCATAAAAAATGTATAAACAAATTATTTTGCTTCAATATTTTTTTCACAAACACTTTAACTATTAGTGTATATAAAACGTTCAAGTGTGACAAGAACCAAATGCCTTATTATAATGTGCAAAGTTATAAAAAATGAAAATTTTGAAAATTTTGGGCCATTGATAAAACATGGCCGACAATGAATAAATTTTATTATTTTTATTTTCATAAGTGAAAATAATATATACTCTAAATGCTTATATAAAATTTGAAGCAAATTAATTTCATATCGTGATGTGTAATGTTGTGATGTACGGTGTTGTAAGGGTGTAAATCCATAGTAAACTCTAAATAAAAAAACTAAAACCAATGAAAGGTAAAAATTAATCAACAAAAAAAAATATGCATGCACATATATATACAATGCACAAAGGAGGCTGAGATGAAATTTTCATGTATGCATTGAATTACAAAGAAGGAAATAACATGTAGTGTATGTAGACGGTGGTCATGCAATAGCTGCTGTGAACATCTAGAAATCCAATATGACTATGGAAGAAACTTTCATGACAAAGGGATTCTAGAAAAATTAAAAAGAGAAGGGAAGGGCTTGGCTTTTTATACAATTGCCAACAAGCTGAAACCTTAAGCACCTAATAGCGTACAATCACCTAAGAATGTACATTAACCCTAAAAGGCATGATGGGCATGCCCATAACCGACCATCATGTATGAGGCCATGTATGGGCATGACATTCATTTGACATGAAAAAAAATAAGGAAATCTAAAATAGGTCATAGGTTTTATGAAGAAAAAAATGAATTTGAGGGTCCTAGGAATGAATCCTTATGTTTCAAATGGGGTACTTCAACCATGTTTGTATCTTATTCATTATAATCGACAACTAAGGTGGTAACAATTTCATGACCCAAATAAATGATCACTAAATGCATATTTTTGTACCTAAGATCCAACATTAGAGACAACATGTTATGCTTCTTTTTTTCTTATCAAAACCATGCATATAAAGAAATAAAGGGTAGAAAAACCTCCAATGTTTAGCACTTCATACAAAAAATGAACTCATGTAACTCAAAATCAAATTAATTTATTTCCTTTTTAGTAAGGTTATTAGGGGCCTTTTGGTGTGAAAGGTCTTCACAAAATTCTCAACATGTGGATATAATAAAATGGAAGGCATCCCCAAGGAGCCAATACTTATCTTCTCATAATGGGTGAAAGACCTTTGACAACAATTTCATAGACATCCCAAGTCGGAGGAAAATGTATGTAACCATGTAACATAATAGTCTACTTGCCATAACATACTACAATGACGTTTCGAAATGTTAGTGCATTTTTGAATAATAAAATAAGACTTGCAAACCTATAAGCAAAAAAACAAATCAAATCAATACCACATTAATTAAATATCCACTACCTTTGGCATAATTTGCAACCCATGAAATTGACCAAAGTAAAATAAGAAATAAAATGTTAAACCTTGTGTTGACAAGTGTGCAAAATTTTCTTGGCCTCAAGTTATAATCTATGCAAGTTTTATCCCATGTTTGTTTCCTTTTCCCTAAACTTTTTTGGCTACGTAATGCATTTCTAGATGTCAGCTTTGGCTTTTGTATAGATGTGTAGGACAATCTATGGCAACCTTCTTGTCCATAGAGGCATAGTGGCAAACCCTTTGATAAGGCATGCCCAAAACATGACCCATTAAATGGCTCCATCACAACCAAGCTAGCACATGAAACAAGTGAATTCAAACCACTTGCACAAGTTTGGAAATTAAAGCCTTCATCTTTAACATAAGCAAGGATCTCTTGGGTAAAAAAACATTTATTCAAAAGTTGTTGTAATTGTAGAACCATAGTTGTACCACAAAGTGTCAAACACTTCAAATAGTTTGATAGTGACATGTTTGGCCTCCCATTTGCTACATAGGAAGTTAACAATAACAATTGAAACATCGTGCACACATTTTGACATCCATAAGTCAAAGGTGTAGGTAGTTGAAATATAATCTGCCAATGCAAATTACACATAAGTAAACATGATTTTTTCCACTAATCCATACAACATCATCCATAAATGCTTATTTGTTAGGAAAAGCCATTTTTGGGCTTAACTTGTATGTTGTTTTTTGCAACCAAATGGATTCAACAATCCTCATGGGAAAATAACCTTTGATTGCAAATAAAATCACATCCTCCAAGAAATCAACATGAATTTCATTATCTTTTTTGAATTGGTTTGTAAAAGGGGGGAAAAAAAAAAGGCACTTAGAATCCCATGTGCTGCTTCTTGGTTAGCTTGTGGGAAAGTGGAGCAATAACAGTTGCATTGGTTTGTTCTTCAAAGAACTTATTAGTTAAGGTGGTGTGTTCAGTTCAACATGTTTTTTCATGGTTGTTATGCCATTTGACTTGTGGTCAGTAATAAAACCTTTTTGTAACCTTGTGCATAATGCCAAAATTTCACAACCGATAACATTACTATGGCAAACTATGCATCGCATTATTTGGTTTTGAGAAAGGTCTATGGATTGGTTATTGTTCACCTTTTAAAAACCCATGTTGACAAAATTTGATTATGATGTTTCCAAACGATATGTTGCTTTTACAAATTTGTCATATGTAACTTCAATGTGATTTGCAACAACAAGAATATTTTTAGGAATTTGTAACTATCCATCTTTTTGAAGCATCATTTCAACATTCATGTTGTTGTCACATCTTGCAAAGATTAGAATGTCTACATTAGGACTTAGATTTTTAATGTTCAAGATAGCTTGACTTGAAAAGCCATAAAACGGCCACATAAACAAGTGCAAAGGTTATAATCAAATAATGAAAAAACAAAAGAATGGGGAAAAAATGAAACATAAAATAGTCGAAGATAAATTTCAAAGCTTGCATGTAGCCCCAAGTATTGGTTTGCTTCCCACACCCACATTCCTCCCAAGTGCTTCAACATCCTCAAAATTAAAACGAAATGGTGACAAAATCTAAACCATGCATCACTAAAGCCCTAAACAAAGTTATAGATTGTACAACAAACACCACAATAAAAACCAATGTGTGAAAACAACAAACGAACAAAACACATTTGGTGAAGATTAGAGATGTGAAAATTGAAAACCAAAGTGTAGACAAAAAACTTCAAACTTTCTTCAAACCCTAATTTTGTTCTTTGTTTTTTTGCAACATATGATCCATGGCAAAGAAAAAACACAAAAGCCTTTTGGACCCTTCCACATTGCTTCAAAACTTGTCTTGATAATTTCAAGAATTCACAAAGCTAAGGCAACAAGTTTTACAAAATGCAAGAAACTTGAAAAACTCTTTACCTTCTTCTATAACATCAACTTCATATAGAGAGGGTGAGCTTTGTAGCTTTTGTCGCCAATAAAGTCACATTGATGATTATAGATCTTGAGTAATAACAAAAAGATGCTACAATGTCTAGAACACAATGCTCACAATTGCCAACTTGCAAAAGTGTTTGCCAAAGGAGACGTGAAACAACAAACATGAAGCACACAACTACCCTAACCCTAACACAACTACTCTAACCTTAACCCTAAAGAATACCATTGCCAAGTGTACTCTAAAAGAGGTACTTGGGTTTTTGACAAATACCCTCTCCCTACTTTGCTAGTTGGGTTGGGTACAGGTACATATATTCTTGAAATTTTCAGAAGAGCAGGTATGAGGCAGGGGCAGGTTTTTGAGAAATTCACATCTGCCCGGTTCTACCTACATATACCCAGTGGGGGGTTGGAGATTTTTCTGGTACCTGCCCCCACACTGGTGTGGACCTTACAAAACCCCATTAAGGTAGGTAGGTAGGTAGGTAGGTACTAGGTACCTAGTATGCATGTTCCATGATGGAATCTTCCTCAATACACAAAGCCGAATTCCATGGGTTTTGTACGGGGCGCTTGCTGGCTGGGGTTTGCTTGTGGTGGTGGTCGTCTACACTTCGCGGAAGAAGACGACGAAGAACAAGGAGAGACAAAGAAGGAGGGAGGAAGGGGGAGAGACAGAGAGAGAGAGAGAGAAAGAGAGAGAGAGAGAGAGAGAGAGA
>Ga0116229_10004382_pt1 | contig 23128 bp, 23 predicted proteins | sample S1TSphgellanicum_3_FD_87313 | JGI IMG/M metagenome (GOLD analysis project Ga0116229, IMG submission 87313) | Host-associated microbial communities from peat moss isolated from Minnesota, USA - S1T2_Fc - Sphagnum magellanicum MG | ecosystem: Host-associated > Plants > Peat moss > Unclassified...
GAATTGAAATAAGCAACAACCCCCTTGAAGCTGTGAAGGGTGCACATGTTGTCTATGCAGATGTATGGGCTAGCATGGGGCAGAAGGAAGAGGCTGCCATCCACTCACAGCGCTTCAAGGGATTTCAGGTCTGGAATATAGTCGAAGACTTTATGAAGATGTTGACTTGTCCTAACTTGATGAAAGCCATGGGATTTGGTCTTGTGTGCACTCTTAGGTATTGTTTGATGTACTTATCTACAGAAGATGATGAAGTCAGTCAGGAGCCATGGCAGATTGGCACTATCCACAATAATGGTGATTGTTTGATACGTTGTGAGTGATACTCATTAGGTTATGACTGCATTCATTGTTGGTGTGTTAGATTTGCTTTTGCTGTATCTGAAAGAACAGGACCCTTCTAAGTGTTCCAGAGTTTTCTCTGAATTCTCATAGATATGTTTTCTTGTGGCATGTTTGAGAGGGAACTTCAGCCATCTGCCTCTATCTTAGGCTCACATGTTCTATTTTCTATTCCATTGTCCTGCCTCAATTTTTGTTCTTTCTATATCTCTCCATCTTCCTCTTATATCAATGGAAGTGGTTTGTCAGGTGGATGAAGCTATGATGGAGGCTGCTGGACCACAAGCATATTTCATGCATTGTCTGCCTGCAGAAAGAGGAGTTGAAGTGACAGATGCTGTGATTGAGGCGCCTAATTCAATAGTTTTTGCACAAGCTGAGAACCGGATGCATGCCCAGAATGCCATTCTTCTCCATGTTCTGGGGTGTAGTTATATTGTTGGGCCTTTTGAATCCCTTCTGTTCAGTCTACCAATTAGTTCATGTTCTGAAATACAAGATGTAGGTGGGGATCAGGGCACCTGTGATGAGAGTGATGCTGAGTAGGAAATGACCAGATGTTTTGTGTTCTGCAAGAATGCACAAACCTTGAAACCACCCATTATTTTAGGTCAGGTAGATAACAAGGTATTCTAAACAACATACTTGATAGTGGATTGAATCGAGCCCTTTAGGAGCTGCAGACGAAACAATTATTTCAGGACTAGCAGTCCCAAAAATGTCAACAAAAGTCTTGTTATGGTTTTGGATGAATCATTATGGTCAGAAGTTGTGAAATTGCTTGGTGTGACAGATTGTCTATGTTTCTTGATTTTAACCTGATAGCTCCATCCATGCAACTCTGCACATGTGCTACAATTGCAACAATTATCAAGTTGCTGAGTTGTTTGACTATCAATCTTTTAACCATCCAGGGCACCCACACGTTATCATGGCTTCTCAAGGAATTGTGCACATTTCAACTACAAGTGAGTATGGATGCTCCTGCATGACTAGCATTGCTACAGCCTAATGGTATAATATTACAGTATTAATGCTTTGAAATAGTCTTCTGAAGGTATGAGGACCAGAGTCCTGATTATCTTCAGATCAAGAGATGTAATAATAGTCTCTCAGTGATTCTAAACCACCATTGTAAACTGCATATTGAAGTGTCAAATTTGAACCTGTTTGATATCATCTCTTTGTGCTACAAAATTTAGTCAGGAATGACAGTAATGATCACAAGACCCATAACTGTTCTTATCAAAGGTTCAAAATCTCATAAGAGTTTTATCATGCAACCAGTGAAAGAACAGGGTCTGCAATCACAAAGTGTACTGTAAAAAGTTGTGGACTCTAAACTTGCAGCAACTCAACTGCACCAGGGTTCACAACCCCCTGCAAGGTGGATTGTGTCACATTTCTGCACTGTTGTTGAGAGGAGCTCTCTCTGGCCAGCTGGCAGAAGAATTTCACAGCCTCTTCTGGGGTCCCTTGGATGACGCCATGCCCTACATTCAAGATATGATGCCTCACACCAGCATCTCTTATACACTGTTCCACTGCTTCACGGATGACATCCTCAGTGCCAAACAGGATCATTGGATCAACATTACCCTGCAAATGCAGTATCTCAATGGCATGCTTATGAGTTCCAGCTTCAAGAGAGAAACACAGACAGACACAATTCTCTCAACATGTACTACAAACCCTAGTGCTTTACATCAATTTTGGACAAAGATGAAAGAACAGACATATAAGAGATGTTTTCCTGCAAACAGAGCCAAGCTTAAATTGGGTTCACCGTGCACACAATGTCAAACATGTTGTGCTTTGCAAGTTTTGGACAGGAATCCTTGTGTAGTTCAGTGCACCAAGGGAGTCATATTACCTGGAGAACAGCTTTGTCACCAAACAATGATCTTGCTTGGTGCATCTCTGTGGCCCAATCCAGGCCAACCACAACATCCTGATGGTGACGCTGAGCAATTATGTGCAGTTTGCCAGTTCCCCCGTTTGCATGAAAGATCAAAGGAATATCAGGTCGTTGTGCTTTGACTTTACTTATGACTTGTTCCACATAGGGCCAACTGAATGTGGTAAATTGCTTTGGTGACAAATGGTGTGCCCAAGAATCAAATAGCTGGATAATCTGCAGGTGTAAAATTTGCAATTGTGAACTCCATAATGGGGCTTTAGTTGGCAAGATGATGGATGAAGATAGACACTTGCTGCAGCCTTGTGGTAAAAGATCATGATATGCAGTTTGCAAGAGCAACTAAAGTTCAGAGAAATGGTGAAGGAGGGAAAATGATGGAAGGAAGAGGTGCACCTGAGCACCAGAGTCAATCTGGTGACATATATAAACGGCAAGAGCTTCTGTGAAATGGGCCAAGAGTGCATGCAGCACTTCTGGTTCTGTAATCAAGGAACACATGTTGTTGATTTGCTTCCCTCACACACCAATAATACCAATGCATCAAAAAACCCACTCCCAATCTTCCCCTTGTTGGCCAGCTGACTTCTACCAGCCCAAGATTTCAGCAAAAACCTAAAGAGCAAAAATGACTCTTCACCCTTAAACCCTAGTTTTGAAAAAATGAATTTTTATGGAAGAGAAGGGAGATAAAACCATATAAAAAAACATTGGACAAAAGGCACCTTTTCTTTTGATGCTTAGATCCTACCATAATTCTTACCCTGCAGCATGATAGTCTTTGTCTTCACAAGGCTCTTATCAGCACCCCCCTCCATAGCATATGCAGCCAGCGTCCATGGAGTGCCAACAAACCCTATCAATGTTGCTTTCCCTTCCACTTCCTGCCGTAGTGATGACAATATTTTTCTTAAGAATGGCAATGACTGGTCTGGATCATCCATAGTTCTGCAAATGGCAGTAGAAACTATGAACATTGTGTCTCAATCTGCAACATACAGCTTCTGAGGTTTCATGCAGCCAAGCAGGCCAGCTAATCAAAACAGAAAACCTAGAACACAATCTCTAAATGAAAAACTGAAAAAAACTTGTCAATTTAGCTCAGAGATTTGATTTATGAGATTGAAGAGAAAACTCCACAATGAGAATCATGGACATGGACATAATTTCCTGTCCTCAACAAAAGATGACAAGAAGGCAGTTCAAAACAACCTGAGCTTGTTGACATCTTGAATCGTGCGAATAGGTGAATGAATGCAAGGGCCCTTGCCTTTGACCATGTCAAACTCAATCCCAAGTGCTGGCAGTGGAGTTAAGATGTCTGAAAACATAATAACTCCATCTGTTTGAAATGCTAGCCATGGTTGTAGTGAGAGCTCAATGGCAATGTCCGGTGTTTCTGACCTTTGCCTAAACGAAAGTTTATCTGAAAACCTGTAATAGCAGTGTTGGTCTGACTAATTAAAAAATGTGCAAAGTATGCCATTGTTGTCCAGGTCTACCATGCAAAACAAGATTGTGGCACAAGAAGACGATGACTGAATGCAATTTCAGCTTGGCATCAACACTGGATCTGCAAAAGCCTTACTTGCGGAAGTCTGCCATATACCGGCCTGCTTGTCGCATGAGCCAAACGGGAGTTCTCTCTGCATCTGCCATCTCATCAAAACACCGTAAGACCCTATCGAAACGCCCCAACTCTGAGAGACTCGAACCCAACAATGTTGTGTTCGGTTAACAGGCTTCTAGGGGGCGAAATAAGAAAAAAGCAGAAGAAAAAAGAAACCTTCTCCACGAGCCACTCGAAGCAGCAGAGGCTCCAGCACTTGCCCTCTTCCATCCTGTGAAGAAGCAGCAGCGACACTGACAGCTGAAGAAGGTCGCGAGTAATGGACCCAGGAGCAGCAGGGCAAGGAAGAAGAAGCTGTCACAGACTTAACATATGCCATTGCTGCTCACCCACCAAAAAAACAAAAAAACACCTATCAACCTATATCTCTCACAACATCACAATGGTCATCAAACTCGGCAAGACTATCACCATGCTCAATTCTCAAAACAACATCACTCGACTTCTTTTCCAAACTCACAACCCCCCATTTGGCTGGCATCTTCAACACCCATTTGACATCATCTTGAAACACCCCATTTTGTATCATCAACCTTTATGATACTATGCATCAATCACCCAAATCTCCAACAACTCCAACAACAATATTACCATGCCATGGTTCAATCAAGCACCCCTGTAACACCAATGGTTGATGAAATCTGCTCTAGTTTTCAACGGTTTTTGTTTCTTTGTTGAATATGAGTCTTTCTTTCTTAGCTTCTCCCTTCGACACACAGCAGATTAGGGATTCCTGTGAAAAAGATGAAGAAAAGTAGGGGGCCCTCCTATTGTTTGGATTGGGTTTCGGATTACACTAACTCTCTTGTGACCAATCAGGTCTCAGATTCACTACTCATTCCAGCAAAATTTGGAGTTGCCAAGTTGGGCAAAAAGGGTTGTAACTTGTGGGGTTCAGATTGGGAATTTCACAAGATTTTAGCTGTTTTGCAGTGGGTTTCAAAAACTGTGGAAGTTCCAAATTCAACCAGTTTTGGATTAGGAATTTCATGAGCTTTTTTAGGGTTTTGGGTTTGGCAAGGGATGGGTTTCAATTGGGATTCTCATCAGTTTTTTAGGTGTCATTATTATGACTAGTGTGGCTTGTGCCACTGGCCCAAGTGTGAACATGACCTTGGCCAATAGAGCTCAATTGTAACTTAATATTAAATTTCAATGAAAAACATGACTCAAAATTCAATATGTTCCCCAACCTTAGGTCTGAATATTAGAAAACCACCTTCAAGAAATCCCACTCATTAAGCACTTTCCAAGAATACCAAAAGCTTACTTCAATTTTTGTAAAATATCTAGTTTTGATGTTTTTGAATTTTCTTTGATAAAATTATTCAATATTCAATAACTCTTCTTCTTTAGGTATAAACCAGGGGTTTTTTTTTTTTTTTGGTTTTGTGAGGTAGCTGAACTTGTGATCATCCATATGATGATTTAGCCAGATTTGGCTACAGACTAGGTATGAAAGTAGAAGAAAAACAGAATTCTTCTATATTCTTGGCTACCTACTAGAACTTATAGAAAAAATCTGGCAATCTGGATTTTTTTTTTAAAAATCTGACAAAATTGGGCCATTTTTTCCATGGAAAATCCTTTGCATAGGTTGAAATCATATTTTTCAGGTCAAAATTTCGCCAAAAAAAGAACTCTACTCTAAACACTACCAAACGACCTTAGCATACCTTTACTTGTCAAGGGCTTTCCAACAATACTAGAGCATGAAAAGGGGTGTCATGGTTTGGGATGGGTTCAGATTGGAAATTTCATAAGTTTTAAGGTGCATTTTGAAGATGTGCAAGGGACAGGTTTAGGATGGGAATTTCATGAATTTTGAGGTGTTTGCGTTGGGCAAAGGTCGGGTTCAGGTTAGGACTTTCATGAGTTTTTACATGTTTTGGGTAGGGTTCAGGTTGGGAACTTCATGAGTGTTGAGGCATTTTGGATCGGGTGAAGGTTGGGTTTAGGTTGGGAATTTCATGAGTTTAGCCGTTTTGGGTTTGGAAAAGCCATAAAGTGATTTGTTTTTCTACAAGGAGGCCTTTGTTCAAACACTCACAAATTCTGGAACTGCCTCAAACCCTATTAGAGATGATTTGTTGTTGTTGTATTCTCATGGCCATTTGAAGAGCAGCACATAAGGAGGAATGTGGTTGGGAAACTATTTGATGAAATGCTCCTTTTTCTAAATAGGTAAGTGGAAAAGATACACATGAGGGGGAGATGTCAATTTTGTAGCCTTGGTGGAGATGATGTGTGTTATTCACAATGGTTAAACATTCATAAAACATGATCCTAGGTTATGAGCTTGCCCATGGGTTAGCAATGGTGGCAACAAATTTTCTTTTTTGCAAACATCAGTTTCTTCTGTCTTTGCAAACAAGTTTTCTCAAATTTTTTTTCGCTTTCGCAGTTGTTTTGCAACAATTTATTATGCATTCCAAGTAGGTACTTCTTCTGAAAACATGATCCCTCTTGATTGCCAATCAGTGTAGTACTAAAACTTGTGCTCAGTTTTGTGTGCTTGAAACAGCAAAAAAAAAAAATTCTCAATCTGTTGTACACTTTTTTTGGCAGTTAGTTTTGGAGATTCAATCATCCCAAGAATGTACTTGTGAACATGATCCCTCTTGATATGCTAATCAGTGTAGTACTACTAAACTTGTGATCAGTTTCTTTTTGTCTCTTGGAGAACACTCAATTTTTTCAGCAAAACTTCATTTGGCAGGAAGATGTTTAATGATGATGATGATGATGATGACCCATGTTGTTGACATTTGTGTATGTGGAGTTCATGAAACCAAAGAATGTGTGTGTGGTTTTCTCTGGATATGAGTGGAGTTTTTGAGTGATTATTAGTGCTTTACAATCAGTGTTTTTTTTCCTTTTCTGTAGCAAATTTCTGCATCTTGTTGACCCCAAATTGTAAAATGAGAGGATTCTGTCGCACATTTCCTGATGTTTGTAGAGAAAAGTTTTTGATCAACCTTTTGGGAGGAAAATTTTATCACATTTCAACTCAGTTTTTAGTTTGATGGCAGTTTTTCACCAGTTTTTTTCCCTTAATGTTTTGGACAATTTCCTAGATATCTGTCGCCAGTTAACACTCAATCTTTCTTGGTATTTCTGAATTGATTTCTGGATAAATTCCCCGAATTGGATTGAGTCCATTAGCACCATAATAATGTTGCCAAAAACTTTCTCACCATCACCTCAACAAGGAGCAGCTTCTCCGGAATTGGGTCTAGGGGCTGCTTCTGTAGCACCTGAAGTCCAGCCTGCCCAAAATGAATACACCCTCATAATTGATCGAAAGGAGGAGAAGGAGCTGCTGTATCGTGGAGGTTACAAGGATGTTAGAGATGGTAATGTAATGTACATTCATACTCAATCTTGAAGAACTTGGACATGTACATTGTCATTCAACTACTAGATTTTGACACTGCGGTTTCAATCTTTTGAAGCTCACAAAACATTTCTAGAAAGGATTCGTTGTCTAGAGGATGTCCGTGTTTCTGTTAACAATTATGTGATGGAGCGTCTCTTCACCCTCATGCCCTTGTACACAAGAAACCACAAATTTGGGCCCCCAAAAAAAAAAACAACACACTGCTGATGTGGTGAAGAAGAAGGGGTTTTTTTTGTTTTTGGGTTGATTTTCTAGGTACAAGGTACTTGAATGCATGTGCACAGACAAGAGTGCCATGGCCACCAAGAGCCAAGAAACAATGGCCCAAAATGATCTCGCGCGAGACACAGAAATCGGAGTTGAGGAACAGGGTGAAGCAAACCGTAAGGGAGGCTTACACTCAAATGCAATTAATATACAACAACGACGATGATGCAACTCCTACAGTTGTGATCCATACCTCCTTTGACAATTACCGAATTCCGGGGCCTTACGAGGACTCTAATGCATGGGAGGAGAAGCGCAGACTCGCTGCAATTGTCATCCAGAAATACTCACGAAGGAAAATCGCCCGACTTGCAGCCCATCGCATGCGCCGCTATGCCATTGAGAAGAGACAGGTCAGTGGGAGAAAGAATTTTTTGATTTTACGATCAGGTCAGGGTTTAGGGTTTCGGAATTGTACTTCCTGGAATAATCTTAGATTCAGATTCTACTTCCCTCGATCGCTGGATCCCACTGATCGATCTCTCTCAGTGGGTTGCTCTGTGCTCCTCACAAGTTAGTTACATGCTTGTTGGCTCTGCCCTTCAGGGTAGAGACATTGTGATGCACCCAGAAATGGCCAAAGTTTGGTATCCCCTACATTCTACGGTCATGTGCAGTCCACTATAGAAACATTTCTGACATAACTGAAGGATCCACTTGGGCTTCACCATTCTAAGCACCATGTCTTTGAACTGATGAGTTTCTAAGAAGCCTTTCCAATTTACTATATGGAACATTTATCATTGTTGTGGATGTTGTTTAAAGGGCAGACCATTATGCAAAGAGCTGCTTGTTCACTGTAGAAAAATTTCTGGCATAACTAAAAGATCCACTTGGGCTTCATCATGCTAACTATCATGTCTGTGAATTGAAGGAGTTGCCAAGAAGCCTTCCCAATTTAGTATGGTCAATATTGATCATCCTTATGGATGTTATTTAAAGGCAGAGCCATTATGTGAAGAGCTGCTTGTTTCATGCAGTTTTGGAAGGAGCATGAGAGGAGGAAGGAGGAGGAGAGGAAGGCAATGTTGCAGTGGGAGTTGGAGCGAAGGATCAACCCTCGCACTGCTGCAGACTTTGAGGTTCTATACCAGGAGCTTGAAAACTGGCGATTTCAGGTACCGTGCAGCTCTTTGTCATAACACTTACCTTCAGGAGTTGCACCAAACATGATCAAAACTTTTTAATTATATACTTGAATCCAAGTTGGTTTGATGTGTTTTTTTTCTTCCTGGGTAATTATGATGCCCACCCATGAGCTTTACAACCCTGGAGTTCTCATGTCTGAGAAGCTGAGAAGTTCCCAGTAAATCTTGAACAGAACAAACATGGAAGAACCTGAACCTGTCAAGAATTGATGTTGGAAGATGAGCCAGTGGATTCAATGCACAATGTTGTGCTAAATTTCTGCAAGCTTTGAGTTCTTCTTCAATATCTCTCTGCATGCCATGCCATCCTCCTCTCTGCATAGTTCAGATCACTATGCCTGAATTTCTGTATTCAAGATTTAAACTCAAAATTTCCTGAGCACCAAAACTTCTACAAATTTATGTCCTCAAGTCTGCTGATATTATGGTGCTGATATGGTGAACTCATCTTGTCTTTTTTCATGTGGAAACTGAGGATCATGTTTGGCTCAGATTGTGCATTGTGATCAAATGTGAGATTCTAGATGTTGAATGGGACTTGAACATATATGTGGTTTTTCATGCTTGGCATTGACCAGGAAAATGCAAAGATACACTGCAATCAGGCTGCGAATTGCCATGATAAAACCCATGCATTCAAAGAGCTTTTGACAAAGGTTCACAACAATTTCCAACCCACTATGAATCATTGTGCCATATGTTTCTCCATATGATGATCGTTCTCCCCAAAGCTGAGCATATGATCTTCACATCAAATTTTGTGATCCCTTCACTTGTGATGCCACCCTCCAGTGCTCCTCCTCCTGAATTTAAACATCTTACCAGGTCTGAATCCAGATTTTTTTGGTGGGTTTGCAATCTATTTTGCAACACGAACTGTAGGAGTTGAAGCTATTGCAGGCATTAGACACACTACGTCGGAAAGCAGCCAAATTGAATCGGCAGGATCGAATAGCAAACACATTGACAAAAATGGGTAGTCCAAAACTATGGGAAATGAGCAATGGTCGTATTGTGCATGTGCAGACTCCTGCCACAAATCGTGCCTCAGACCTTGGTCAGGTGTGTACACATTAGCCAAACTTCTCAAACTTCTCCTGCTGTTGATTGTGGAAACTGAACTCAAATGTATGTGGCTATTTTATGTAAAGCTAATTGTGCAAGGAGGAATAATTGTACAATTCCATAGATCTATAGTGGGCATGGCCATGATATTGTTGGTGGGATTCCAACAAGATGCAGCTATACAAAGAGCTCACCAAGCAAGTGGATTCAATGGACACACGAATGGGAGTGCTGGGCTATGTGAAATGGATGGTGCAAGTGTTTCACACACCTCTGATTAGAGAGATATTACTGCTAATAGAGCGGGAGGCAGATCTAATGTTCAGAGGCCGCCCTGCCTCCTCCCTGAATGGCCTCCGGCAGCGCATTCTCAACCTTTTCCTCCAGGTGAATCAATCCTTTGTTTACAGAGTGCGACTTATAATACTGATGTCAAACTCAATTTAACAGTCTAACTCAATTTAAGTCATGAGATCCAAATGCACAGTTCAATCCCTTTGAGACTGGGGTGTCTTTGTGTCTTTGTTTTCTACAGTGCTCTTGTACAACAGTGCCATGTCAGCATGTATTCTGATGATGTGTGTGGTGCAGTTTGTGGAGACACCAGAATTCAACCCTGAAGCTGTTTCATTCCTGTATGTGCCTGTGGATTTTGACCATGGAAAGAATCATTCTCCCATGATGAGGGACATGCCTGCTGAGTTTCCTTAACAATCAAACACTGCACCCTCATGTAGGTTCAACCAACTTTTGGTTTGTAGTCAAAGTAGTCATAACTTCATTGGTCTCATGACAGGCTGGGGAGATGGATTGCCTAGTATCCAGCCTCAGACTCCATCACAAACCTTCTGGGGAGATGGGTTGTCTACTATCCAGTCTCAAACTCCATCACAAACCCTTCCCAGGTATATGAATTAGTAAGCTACAGGTTTCATGTTGCAATGCTCTTCAATCAAATTGGGGTGGCTGGAATGGTAATAACTGTCCTGCGTATTGAGAAATCTCCACACTTACAACTAAGGAAACCATGACCAGGTGAAAGAATTAAGTGAAAGAACTAGCAGCGTCAAACTAGAATGAAACCAACAATGAAACCAGCAACATCAACAGCAGTGAGAATCGCAAACATTATGATGATGGCCCAAGAGTTTTTAAGAGTGCAAAGTCATGAATGGCAGGCAGCACAATATGGATTAAATATCTCTGTTCAGACTTCACCAATTATCCATGTTCAGACTTCAGAATTAGAACCATCCAACATGATCCTGAAATGAGAGCACAATCACAAATGCAGATAACTCAAAGATAGATACTATAAACCCAAATAAAAAAGGGAGTTGTGGACATTGGGACAACGTAGAACAAATAGTAATGTTCTGCACTCAAATCTACCATGTAATACATCAATAGACTGTGGATTCAAGAAGCAAGTCTTGATGTCTTACATATCAGTTTGCAGGAGATGAACCCTGACCTATTGTACAGAGACTCATGATCATTACACGAAAAATCAAATTGGGATGTACTGAGATTTAAACCCAGATCAATATTTAAACCTCTCAGATGCTGTTCACAAAAGCAAAACTGTGGTTGGAACCCGCACAACATTTTCTTTGAAACAATCTCTTGATTGAGATACAATTACAATTTTTTGCCAGTCAAGTCACAGAGACAGGTACTATCAAAATGCAGAACCTGAAAACATGTCCAAGGTGAAACCTTTTGAATCCCATCCATGGTTTATTCTACGTCTAATGACTAGATTAGAAGGAAGGTTGACATGACCATGATGCTAGAGAGGTTTTACAGGTTTTCAATTGCACGGCAGTCACCCAATATCACTGACTTCAAGAGAATGTGTTTTGCATGTTATTAGAAAATGTGGGTGCAATTCATTAGTCCCTGTTCACTAGATCAGTGAATTCACTACTTTCCAATTAGTTTCCTTTACTAAAATCAATGAATTTTCTACTGTTCGATTAGTCCCCATTTACTAAGACCAATGGATTCACTCAAAATCTACTGAAATTACTTGGCCTATTGGAACACCTTTTGTTGTAGTAGCTAACTATGAGCAGGCCCCAAATTTGAAGCCATGTATTGACAGCAAATGTCCAAAGTTGATTACAACAACAGTTCCTCCATGATCCGGAAAGAGTCTGTTACACTGCACACAAATACATCTCCACATGAAGAATTTGCATTTAACATAGAAAAAACTGGACTATTAAATGGATCTCCTGCAAAGAGTTTGAACAATTCTCAAATCAACTTTCAACTCAATCTCTTGCAGCATTCCAGGTATCCACAATTTAGCACTTGCATTAAAAAAATTTAACTGGACTAATGGATCCAGACAAGTCTAATTCTCCAATCAAGATCAAATGAGCTCAGTCTTAAGAAAATTTAACTGAGAAGTCTAGCTACATGCTCCTAACAAAACAAAATTCCAAACAAAAGTGCAATTGCACCTTCCAAAGTCTCTGGGGAAAAATTTGGGCAATTCCACAATCAAGTTGGAAGAACTTGACAACTGATGGATTCCAGATAAGAGTTCTCTGGACAATCAATTGCGATCAACTGTGCTCGGTCTTAAGAAAAAACTGAGACGTAGAGCTATGATCCTGATAAAACCCAAAAAATTCCAAACAAAAGTGCAGCACCTTCCAAAAGTCTCCTCTGAGGGAATTCGAGCAATTTCACAACCAAGTTGAATTCCAGGGTCTGAAAAATCCAGGCAGTTCTAAAGGCAGGCTAGTTGATCTGGAAACCCTAGAAAGAAGCAAGCTGCCATTTCTCTTACCCAAGCACACAACCACACAGTGGTCTCTAGAGTTTTTGTAGGTTTGTGTTTGCATGTCCTGAGCTTCTACTGAAGACATTGTACTTTGTTCAGGCAGCTTGCTTCACTGGCAGTGAACCCCAAGCTCTTCACACACACACACACACACACACAAACACTCTGTTTCTGTCTCTCTGACTCCCTCTCTGAGCTCTCTATCTTTGTTCTGTTTTTGGTCTGTTTTCTTACAAGCAAAGGTGCTCCAGACATGCACATAACACCTACCAGTGCAGCACTGCAGGAATTCCAGGCACCCAAGTAATTCATAAGGAACTTTGCATATTCAACACGCATACAGCGGAGAATCCAAGCCTGGCCAGCTTCAAGCTCGTGTGCTGGGTATTGAGCAGCTTCCTGCATCAGGGCCTGAAGAATGCAGCAGCAGACTCAGTCTAGAGCTGGAGTCTGGAGGAGCATCTACAAGAGCAACTGTAGTAGTTGTAATGGGCGATTGCAATGTGGTGCTCATTAGGACTCTTTCTTTCATGTTGCTATGCTCGCTCCATAGTCACTCACAGATCAATCCCGAGCTGCTGCTGTTGCTGTGTCAACGATTCTCACTGCAGGTGCGGCCTGCACACCCAAATTCAAGCTCTCTCGACTGTTGGTGCTGCTCCTGCTACCAGTGTCATTCAGATAAGGATTGAGCCTCTTCAGCTGCAGCTTGCTATGATTCCCTGAAAACTGAGAATGAGTGTGCAGCTGCGCCATTACTAGCTGCAGCAGCAGAACCTCCTTCAACTGGAGCTCCTGCACCATTGACAGCTGCAGCATCAGAGCCCTGTAGAAGCTGCTGCTGCTGCTCCCCGGTACTGTCATCATCATCATCATCATCATCATCATCATCACCATCATCCAGGTTCATGTGGTCTTGTTGAAGATGATCAGGCTGCAGCCCCTCGGAGTCCTGCTCATCGACCAGCTTGTTCATGATCATCCGCTGCTTGTAAGAAGTAGTTGTTCCTCCTCCTGCAGCAGCAGCAAGACGTGACGCGCCATTGCGGTAAAGAGCTTCCAATTGCGGGAAGTAGGGACAAGTCTTGGAGTTGTCAGGTCGTTTCCTGTTGCTCTCTTTTGTCTTCTTGTAGTACTTGTTCACATTCTCCCACTTCTCCTTGCACCTCTTGGCGTTCCGGAAGCTGTACCCTAGGGACGACATCCCTCTGCTGATCTCTTCCCAAAGCGGCCCCTTGGAAGAACCTCCTGTTTCCTGGAACTTGGACTCCATCTCTATTCGCAATCTGATCAGCGCATGCACTTCCGGTGTCGGCCACCTTTTGCTGTGTGGATCAGAGAAGGAACCATGATGATCTTTGTCAGGAACTGCAGCTTCGACTTCTTGCAGGAGAACATCCTCATGCTGCTGCTGCTGTTGCTGAGCACGACGATGATGATGATGGTGTTGGTCCACCTGAATGTGAGGAGCTTCGACGGTGGTTGCAGTACTGGTGTGAACACTAGCAGGGAGATATGGAGGAGGAGCTCCTCGTGGTGGTGGTGGTGGAGGCAGTTGGGGAAGCTGCAAAGTCTGTCCTGTCACCTTCTGCAGAACAGCAACCAGTGCAGCGTCTCGACTGGCGGCGAGAGTGTGTTCTCGCGTTCGGAGCTCATGCTCGCGGATCATCCGGTCCATCTCTTGGCTCTTCCAAGCTTCCTCTCGCGCAATCCTGTCCTGCTCTCGCCGCTCCATGGATTCCAGAAACTTACGTTGCATGGCTTCTTGCTTATCCATCAGCTTCTTCACTAACGACTCCAACAACATGACCTTCTTGGAGCTGCTACTGCTGCTGGTTCTTCTTCCGGCAGCTGCTCCTGTGGCAGCTGCACTAGTCTGATCTTTGCGTTTTCTTTTCTTGCAGCTCCTGATCGTGTCGTCGTCTTCCGATTCTCCACGTCCTGCATGTTCCTCATGCTTTCTATCTCCCGAAGAATCTGAAACAGCTGCAAAGCCTGCAGCTCCTGCTGAGCCGACGTTCTTCACCGCTGCGGCAGCAGCTCTGAACTCCGCAGACGGACTAGCTGCATCTGCATCATCGAGCATATGGGTGATCCCGTGACCAGCTGATCCTGCAGCTGCTGGTAGCTGCTGCATCAGTCGAGCTGCAGCTGCTGTGTCATGTGTGGAGCTGCGGCCGCTGTGAAGAGCATCCAGCTCGCTGAAGAAGCGATAATTCTTCCCGTCTTGTCTTCCTGCCTTTCCATCTTTGGTTTTCTTGTAATACTTGTGAATGTTCTCAAACTTCTCCTTGCACTTCTTCGCACTTCTGTTGTACCCAAGCTCTGAAAGCTTCCTGCAACAACCACCAATGCAGCAGCAGCACCACGAGCTCAGCTGTGTTAGTTCTGGAAACAAGAACCCACCTTCAGACTGTCATCAACACTAGCATGTCCCACCCTAACCTGCAGCTTTGCTCAAACGGTGAAGCGCAAGATCAGATCAGCTCCCTGGGCAGTAAGCTACCGAGCCACGTCTTCCCAGAGAGGTCCTTTGAGTCCGGGATCTCGGAAGTTGGAGTCCATTTCTGATCTGATCTTGATGAGGAGAAGAGTCTCTTGTCGAGGCCAGCGGTTACCAGCTGCTGATCCTGGAGTGCTCCTGAAGCCACCTTCTTCGCCTTCCGTGAAGCCATCGTCTGCTGCTGCATCGTGCAGGTTTCCTTGCATGAGCAGGCTTTCGTGACCTAGCTGCTGTGGTAGTTGCTGCTGCAGGTCTGCAGATCTTCCTGCAGATACTGTGCTCTGCTGCATCACCATTGCTGGGTGCTCCAGGTGCTGGACCGTTTGCTGCAGCTGCTGTTGAACTACTTGCTGCTGCTGCTGCTGCTGATGATGATGTCGTTGCTGTTGTGAGGAATGACTAGAGGTGGCATGAGCTTGTGGTTGATGGGTGGTAAGATGATGAGCGTAAAGCTGCTGCTGCTGCGAGCGATGATGCCCTGGAGCAGGATGTGACCCTGCGTGACCAGAGCCACCTCCTGAAGGCGACGACACTGAAGACAAATCATGGGGAGCTCCCAGCGAGAATAAATGGGGAGCTGCGGCCGGATGTTGCTGGCTTGAACCACCACCCACCACAAACTGTTGTACCTCATTAACCCCATGATGATACTGCCCAGCGGATTGCATCTCCCACCGGTGGGCAGGAGCTCTCCTTCGAGCCCTAAACAAAAAACCACCACCCGGGGGTCACGTCCCCTCCTCCTCCTCCTGCTGCTGCTGCTGCTGGTCGCAAGTGCGGACCTGAAGCTCCCCCTCAAAAGCAGCCAGCTTCTCAACCACGTCTTGAGCTTCAAATTACACCATGCAACAGCGGCCTACAGACCGCCATCTTTATGAATCTTCTCAGCCCGGGACTCCTACTCCCACACATACACACAATACTCCAAACCACAAATTTAGCTCAACAAAACCAGCCCGGAAGAACCAGAACCAGAATCCTCGTGGCACAACAAAGGCTTGTGCAATCTCCAAAGCCCTAATACCCCCACAACCACAAAGTTCTCTAAGCTGCTGGCAAGGGGGAAAAAACAAAAAACAAAAAACCAAAATCAAAACAAAACCAAAAAAAAAAAAAACCCCACTTCAAAACACAATCCGCACACACAGATCAAGCAACCCCACTACTCACCTCGATGATGATGATGATGATGATGATGATCTAAGTCTTCTCTAAACACTAAAAACGAAGTGACTACTTTACAAAGTTACTCCATTACAGCAGCGTTGAAAAAATCTATTGCAAACCAATTTGCACAGAAAACACAAGCACCAAAATTAAAACTCCGTTTACTGTACTAGTACAAATATGAGAAGCTTCGCGTCATCTGGAAGATGATCAGATCCAGTTTTTTGGAGATCGATTTTGTCCCAAGTAACTTGATCTTCTTCTTCGTCTTCGTCTTCTCTCTTCTTCTTCTTCTTCTCTCTCTCTCTCTCTCTCTCGACGAGCGCGCGCGCGCACACACTTTCTCTCTCTCTCTCTCTCCCTCTCTCTCTCTCTCTCTCAGAGAGGCTCTTGGGATCTACTAATGGACAAAATATACCACATCCAAAACAGTGACACCAGAGTAGGTATACAAAAAGGGTAAAAACAAAAGTGCAGAAAAAGTGGCAAAAAAATTATGTACACGAACACAGCTATAATAATATGAAATTATTTCTTTTTACCTACCTACCTATCTACCTACCTACCTACCTACCTGCACATAAACATCAATCAATGACAAATGGAGTCAGTCAAACACCCTCCACCCCCCCCCCCCCAACTTTCTTCATTAAAGTAATAATAATAATAATAATAATAATAATAAGAAAAATAATAATTACTATTATTTACTCATCTTCTTCTCTTGAGTCCTTTCTTCTTCTTCTTTTTCTTGTTATTATTCATTCACTAGGGCTGCCAAGTTTTGGGAGATTAGGGATTTGTAGGCATCAATCAAGCAATCAATCAATCAATTAATCAATCAAAAGCAAGCAAATCCAGTACTCAACTTGGTCAGATTCAGATCCTTAGCTAGTATTATTGATCATTATGGGCTTTTTCTAATATGGGGATGGATGGATGGATGGATGGATGAATGGATGGCTGGCTGGATGGATGGATGGATGGATGGATGGTTGGATGAATGGATGGCTGGCTGGATGGATGGATGGATGGATGAAGTTTGAGGAGCATTAAGTTTCAGTACAGTTTCCAGTTTGTGATTTATTGGAATGTTTGTTAAGGTTAAGGTACATACTCTAGAGACCAGTGTTGGTCAGTTAGTGAGTTTTGACCCAGTTAGTAATAACATACTAAGTCTGTTATTGCATTTTATTTTATTTTTATAATCAGCTAAATTGATAATCACTTGGGATTGAATTTTTCAAAATCTAATTAACTACCTGGATGACCTGATTATCATCCATGTATGGTATCAATCTTCACATATTAATACAGCTTTTTAATAAAATAATAAAATAAATACTTTTTTAATTTAATTTTAAATTTTAGAAGAAACCCTATAACCGGTGTATATCCAGTAGGTTTTGTCAACGGTTTTCAACTGGTTATTTGATGACCTACCCTTGTGCATAATCGATGGTTATTACTCTCTTTTTTTTTAATTTATTGATATTGATAACTTATGTGATTCCCCCAAAAAAATAACCTACATGATGCTTATTTAAAAAAACAAATAACCAGCCAACACTAGCAGGGACATATAGACTATGGGAAAGATGTAATATATTTTTTTCCATTTGGTCCCTCATTTTGAGAAAATGTTTAGTGGTGGTGGGAAGTGTGACTTCATCTTTTGGGAACATTTCTTATTTTAATTATTGCTAACTTGAACTTGCCATAAGTGGCAATGCCATTATGTAATGAGTTGTTTGCTAGCTTAGCCTTTGATAGTTTTAAGGGAAGAAACTAAAGGAAGTTTTCACATTAAGGTTCGACAGAGCAAGCGTGATTGAGAATCTTGGTTTCTTCCCTCTCACCTACCTAGAGGGGGAGCTTGCAACGGTTTTATTCATCTTTGTGGAGATTTTATGTTGAAGAGGGATCATTTGTCCCAAAACTGAATCATCGGCTAATTAAATAGTTTAGGGTAAATATAAGGGTACTTATTCATGCTTGTGTTGGAGGTGAGTTGCAAGTTATGGAGGTGGGAGATAGGAAACAAGCCACAAGAAGTGTTTTGGTGAAAGACTCAACACTCATCTTCAAAATCAAGTTCAAGTTGATTCTTGAGAAAAATGTGAAGTTCCAAACTTCAATCTTCGAGATGCATTCTTCACCTTTAGTGATTCATTAATTTTTTCCATCTTGTTTCATCTTGCTCCATCTTGCTCATTGTCTTGCTTGTCACTTGTTAGTCATCATCTTCTTGTTTTTATCCTACCATGCCTCCTCTTATGATTCTGAAAAACTTTTAAGTTCAAATCATTGTTGCAAGTGTCAAAATTGCCGATGTAAAAATTACAAATCTTGTCAAGCTTGTTCTTACAACCATTATCTTAATGTCCACTTCAAAAAAACCTATAAGTCTAGTATGTTGAACCCCCAAAAAAAAGCAAGATCATGAGGTTACCTAGCATTTCCAAGATAGATGGGTTACACAACTTCCTTGGGTAGAATTGACTATTAACATCAAAGGTAATGTGCTTGAGGTTAAATGTACAATTTATTTGAAAGTAGAAAGGAAAGAGAAATTACTCATTTTTAAACTTGACAATTTGCCATGCACAAGTGCAAATCCAAGGTTCCTAGGCATAGGGTAGAATTAGGTTTTTTCTTCTTCAATCCCAAAAACTAACATGTGCATGAAATGAAAAAATTTACATTGCTAAGGATTGTCCTTTAGTTTTAGATCTTGTTATTGGAAAGGTTTAGAGCCTAAACCCCCAAAACCAAGAAAGAATATTTGTCCAAAATTTTGCTATTTTTTTCATTTGTTGTCCAAAAGTAAGGCTCTGGCAGATTTTGAGAGCTTGAGGGTTGAATTCATCATGCTTAAGGTCAAGCCAAAAAAACATTGGAATGATTCTTCAAGTCGGGGTATTGTTGAATTAATGAATGATGTGTTGTTGCAATTGACTCACAAAGATATCAATATTGTTAATCTATGAATGTAAATGGAATGACAACCATAGACAATGCTTCTTGGATTTCTTTTCATTTTTATGTTATTAAAGCTTGGAAGCAAATCCTTCTTTTGGTTCAATGTGTGGAAAACATGATGTGTAGGGCACAATTGATAATGTGATTGAACTCTTGTCTTAAGTTTTTGAGATTCTTGCAAGTCTAAATGTGGAGGTAAGTTCAATTCCATTATAGCAGATGGCAATGGTGTTTTCCAAAGTTCAAAAACCAATGTGACTATTCAAATGAAAGACACTAGCTCCATTTTTAATGGGAGTGCATTAGGTTTGCTAATTCTAATTTTTTTGTCACCCAACATTGTCTTGTAACAAATTTTCTAAAACCTATGTTAAGGCCAAATTTTCCTTTGGTGAAAGTTCATGTGAAAGCAAGTTGGGAAAAATCAAGCAAAAAATTGTATTTAACTTTAAACTTTAGTATTTAATAAATTAATATGTGAAGGCCATGTGTGCATTGTAATCATTGATAAGCACTCCAACCTTGCTACCAATGGTTTCTTTATTGTGATTTCACCTTCATGTGATTTTCCAAAATTTAACATCCTTAGGTTTTGGGAATGTTCAAGAGCCATGAAAGCATGGGAACTTTCTTTCAACTTTTTATATAGTTTAAACACCCTTGAAATCTACGAGGATTTGGAGGCCTTTTAGTGAGGAATAGTTCCTATTTAATAAGAAATTATGTAGTACAAGTTTAAAATGTTCAATCTATTATGGTCTCTTCTTAAAAGCATTACACTTTGGTGCATTTGGATTTTAAAAAATGATATGGATTTCCATGGCATGATGATGCCAAGGTGAGATCCATAATGTGGGATGGTTTTTCGGATTATGGAAAAGTTGGATGGAAACGCACTTTTGGCTCAAATAAAGTGCTTCATCAATATTATCCTCTTCCCAAAACATCTTTTAGCAACATCTTTCTAATGAAATCTTCAACTCTCCTTCCAATTTTGAAGAGCATACTCTAGATGCCAACCTACGTGGCTTCATGTACCTTAAACAACCCTTTCATATCCTTCATAACTTCATTATATACTTCCTCTAATCCAAATGTTGCAACAACAAAACTTTTAATTGACATATTATTCCCAAAAAAAAAAGTTTTCTAATGCTTTGAGACAATGGTGTAGGCTAGACACACTACTTAGTGAACATTCGACACAAAATAATGGATCAAAAGAAACCCATTTATGTAAGGTAAAATTGATAAAATTTCTATCATAAAATGGCATTCCCAAGATATGATCTTTAGTTCGAAACAAGATTCCATTTGTTGGAATATGTCTTCTCCCAAGTATTTGTTAAATTTATGAATAAATGAAGTTGTTTCCCCTTTGCACTTGTGGTTTTTTTTGTTTTCATGAGCCATCATATCCAAGCAAAAAACACTTACATTGGATGTTAATCAATATGTTGAAAGCAAATGTGGCACCTTGTTTGGTGAAACTCCTATGTCATGCATTAATTTATGGTTTTCATTTGCTTTTATTTCACATTTTTACCCTTTTTTAATGTAGAATTGAATTAAATTTCTTATAAAACTATTATTAACATCTCATTTTGTAATTTTTAAAAATCAAAATACATTTTTTAATCCTTTTGAGTTTTTTAAAAATGAATCAAGGTCATTTTTTTAAAAATGAATTCAAAGTGCACCCATTAATATGTATAAAAATGATGTACCCAATTCAAATATCTACCATAGAACATGTCCCCATTCCACTACACATTTTAGTCATATTTTGCTCAACATTAAATTAGAAAAGTTTATCTTGCAACACTTCATTCTTTACTGATTGATTTGCTTTAAAGTTTCTACATCATAGAGCTACAATAATTATTTACATGTTACCCAAGCCAATATTCTAATACATGCATCATTTTACAAATTTAACATAATGAACACATCTCAAGTCAATCAAAAACCTTACACATGGACAGCCCTATGAAAAAAAATTTAACCCATATATTAGTTGTAAAGTTGATTTGAGTTAGTGCAAATTATAATCCTAGGAGAAAACCAACATAACTTGAAATTCCTAAACTAAATTAGTGGCATAAAATTGAGTAGATCCATCAACTATATACTTAGATATTGCCAATATTTGTGATGTCATTATTATTGTTTGCACACATTGGTTGTATCAAGAATTCACATGTTGCCTTTCCATTTGCCCATGATTTTAACCAAAGGCAAATGTTTTTAACCAATTCATTTCAATAACATTTTTAACACCATCACCATTGTCAAAAAATATGTTGCAACTTTAATAAACTATACTGACCCTTATATGAAAGTACAATCTAATCCATCACTAAAGACTTGCATTTATGAATTGTCTTCTTCAAGTTTGTTCAAAGTTTTTTTTTTAAAAACACAAAACAAATGACAACATATTGAACCAAGATCAAAATTTATTATAGCCCATGATGGATTTGTTTATTAGCTCTCTACAACATGAAATTCCCTAACATTATTCTATCCCTCCAATGAATCACATATTTTAATCACTCTATTGTTTCCTTGTTTTTTTTCTTTCTTTCTTTTTGTGGAACACAATAGCAAATCCAACTAACAAGCCATTGGCACCACCCTCAAACCAAGCCCAATGTGAGAGGACATGGCATGGCTTTCAGTTGCTCTTGAGCAAGTTTGAACTTAGGACCTTTGTGGTACCAAAAAAGGGTTGTATGTACCAAAATATCATCTTTTGAAAATCCTCATAGATCTACTACCTAGGGGCCAAAACCCCTTAAGCTACTCTACTCTATAATGAATCTGAACACCATATCCTTGCCTTGGTAGTAGGCAAGGCCAATATTGTTTACTCTTTTGGAGTGGAGATGCTCTTCAAGGCCTACTCAAGAAGATGAAGGTACTGGAGTAGGTGCTGGTTCACCCTGGCTGCAAAAGACAAGGTGGGGGTAGGGGGGTGGGAATTGTCTTTAGGTGTGCATATTATGTCCCACTTTACTCTTTGATTCCATTTTATTTGGCATGTTTGAGAGTTCAACTTTTGAGCTGGTCATTTGGGACTCTCACAAGCCATATAACATAACTTTCAGATACATTGCAAGATTTGGAGTAGCACTTTATGCACTATAACAAAAAGTGTTTTTTGTACATCAAGTGATTTTACTAGAGTTTGAGTGAATTCACTAGTTTTAATAAACAGGCACTAGTTGGAAAGTAATGAATTCACTAGTCTATTGAACAAGGACTAATGAATTACACCCACATTTTATAATAGTGACGATTTGCAAAAAATTTCAAAAAAATAGCAAAATTAGTTAAAGTTATATTAAAAAAACACATTTATTCACACAAATTTCCTAGTGTATTTTGTAGGGTGCTTTATTTAGCACAATTTCTTCTCAATAGAAGGCCAAAAACAAAATGCTTTCAAGAGTGAAATGAAATGACCCACCTCTTCTTCTTTTTTTCACTTGTTTTTCATGATACATGAAGCAAAAGTATCCACAAAATGCTTGCAAGAGTGCCTATTTCATCAAAATCCTAGCTAACCATGGCAGTTAGCTTTTTTTACTACCTACCCACTAACAACTCACAAGCAGGCTGTTAGAAGGTAGGTAGTAAAAACAGCCCTTTCCTATCTATAAACCATCTACTTACCTAGTAATTGCCTATTTTCCTACCTACCTACCTATATATGACACCTATTTCTTACAGAATTAGTTTACCAAGGTAAAAAGCAAATATTAACTCCATTAAGGTTCATCCACAACTGAGTAATAACGGACATCCAGTGGATGGTGGGTCACTGGTGAGATCAGTTTTTTTTTTTTTTTTTTTTTTTTTTTATTTTTTTTTTTTTTTTTTTTTTTTTTTTTTTTTTTTTTTTTA
>Ga0116229_10004383_pt1 | contig 23127 bp, 17 predicted proteins | sample S1TSphgellanicum_3_FD_87313 | JGI IMG/M metagenome (GOLD analysis project Ga0116229, IMG submission 87313) | Host-associated microbial communities from peat moss isolated from Minnesota, USA - S1T2_Fc - Sphagnum magellanicum MG | ecosystem: Host-associated > Plants > Peat moss > Unclassified...
TAGAAGGGAGTTGCTTATTAGGCCTGGCCAAAAATTGGTGGCCGGGAGTTTTAGATGTAGGGTTAAGGAACAGCTTTGAGGCTCTTTCTGGATTTGAGGGCCTCAGAAAGGCCCTTAACCTAAGGCTAGGTAACACACTTTCGGTCACATCCCAAAATCCAGGAAGGGTCACAAAAGTTGTTCCTTCTCCAGCGTAAAGAATATTTTTAAAATTTCAAAAATGAGGCCCTAAGAAATCTATTGAATATTTAGAAAATTTAGAAAATTTAGAAAATGAGGCCCTACAAAATCTATTTTGGTCCTTAAGATCAAATCTCAAACAAAACATCTTCTTACAAAAGTGTAAGGTACCTTACACTTTTGTAAGGTCCCCCCCTTTTTTTTTTTTGAAATTGTGAACTTCTGTCACCCGGGCTTTACTTGGAGTAAGGGCCTGAGTGAGCCAATCATGGTGGCCAGGGGGAATCCAAAAAAATGTTAGATTTGAACTCAAAGACCCCATTTGAGTAGAAGAAGTAAGGAAATATTTGTAATATTTAGAAAATTTGGGGATTTCTTTAACCATGGTACCCCAATGTGGGTGTTGGTTCACCCAAGGCCTTGCTCGGTATCAGAGGGAAAAAAAAGGGGAAAACAAATTTGATGGTGTTCCAAATTGGAATGCTCATGAGAGTGGACGGGCATTCCATTTTTCAATGGGCATTTTATTTTATAAAAAATATCCCCAAATAGTGGAGGAAAAATGCATTGGTAATATATGCCTTCCAATTGCACCAAAATAATAATAATAATAATAATAATAATAATTGGAGCAGGTCTCTACATAGTAGAAAGCTTGTAGTTGAGGCTCTTAGGAAGGGATATTAGTCTAGGCCAAAATGGAAATGAACAATTTTGGGAACAGAAATTTTACACAATCAATGAATTGAAAGGGACATTGGGTTGTGGGTTGTGTAAAAATGTTGTGGGAAACCCTAAACCCTAAACCCTAAACCAAGGAGGGAGGAAAGCCTATTTTGAATTAGCTTCGGACCCTCATTTAAAACCCTTTTTTTAGGGTTTAGGGTTTAAGTTTCCCCAAGGGGGGCTTCGAAAAAACCCTATTGGGTTTCCCACAACTTTGGAAGACATGTGCAAAGTGCGAGCATACCGAATTCATTTATTGATTCCGATGTTTTAAAACCCTAAACCCACAAAAATCCAAAAATTCCTTCTCCTAGAAAAGTGGGGGTTTTCTTTTGGCCAGCCTTGCCTGACAATTTTAGGCAAGTTCAATGAACAATGACAGCTTTTGGAATCCAAGCAAAATTGCTAAACCCTAAACCCTAAATTATTTTTTTTGTTTTGTCCAATTTTTGAAAAATTATTTATTACTATGTCAAAAAAAAATTGTGATTATTTATTATAAAATTAAGAATCTGCAAGTTTTCCAACTGTCAGGTTTGAACTGCAGACTTTAAAATTCAAAAAGGTCAGATTCAGACAGACGGTCTATACACCATAGACTATCCAATAAACATAATAACAAAAGTATGTTTATTAAATTTTTATATAAGCATTCTTACTTGCCAAAAATTTCAAAATTAAAATCCAAGTGCCAAAATTAAGATTAAAAATTTTAATTAATAATTCGACAGTTTGTTGCCAGATCCAATCAGGGAGTACGATATATTGAATTTGCTACCCAAATAGCCATACTTTATTTACCATTCCCCTTGCATCAAGGAATATTTCGTTAGCATGAGGTTGATTTTTTTAGTGGAGGTATTCCTGAGGGCTCAAAACGCAATCTGAAATTTCAGAGCGCCACGTGGCCACAAGCCCCTTCACAATAATTTTTTTTTCTTCTTCCTAAAGCCCTTGAAAGCACGGGGTCTTCTTATTTCAAGCATGTGTTCCAGACTTGCACAGGTTTCAAACCTCATGATAGAATCAAAAACCCCGTGCTAGGGGCTTTGAAATTGGGGGCTTGGGGGAGAGAAAAAGAAAATTTAACCTGAGTTAATGGAATATTCCTTGAAACCAAGGGCATGGTTAAAGTATGACCCTTTCAGTATTCCATACCCCGCCCACCCCCCCTCCCCCTTCCAAAAAGTGTATGTAATGTGTACTCAAGGGATTCACTTTCTTCTAAAAGCAAAATAAAACATGAAGGTGAACCCTTTGGTATTTCCATTAGCATTTTTGTGAGGGAAAGAAAATCTCCATAGTTTTATGCTGATAAATGGAAAAACTTCAAGGGTAAGGCATTCCCAAAAGAGGAGGCCTAGGATGCAATCGTGCTTCTTTTAAAAAGAAAAGGTGTAACATCCTTCTTATATTATTCTAGGGCTAGAGTAAACCAGCACCCACCAGGGATGGATTGGGAGTGGACACGTAATGCCCCATTAGAAGCCCAAAATGTGCAAAACATAAGTCCAAAGTATGTGGAGGCATCATCAATCTTTTTGTTAGAGAAAAAGATGAATTGGGCCAAGGGCAGACCAGAAATAAAAAAAGACTGGCAATGCTTTTGTATTGCCTACAATAACAAGTATATGCACACATAATGTTGAGGGATGTCATCACTACCTGCATAAAATACCTTCATAAAATGGAGGCATTGAGTCAGGATATGTTGTTAGGGAAGATAAAATACTTGTCGGGCCCTGCCTTTAGGCAGGATTGTGCACTCACTTGAGTCTATAACATTAGACGTATTAGCTTGTGCGTTATGGACACAAGTAGGGCGATCTTGGAGCACATCTAACTGAAAGTAAATTAGGACCAGCTCAAAAGAGAGAAAATACTTTCGGCTTAAAACTCTTGAAATACATGAAAGGAAGCAAATGATTTGATATTCCTCTTATTTCAAGGATATCATTCCATTGTTATGCATGTCATTTTATTTCACTCATGTGCAATAATTTAACCACCCTTTAATCTTATGCTAAGTGGTACAGATTGCTATTTAAAAATTAACCAAACTAATTTGAAGTGCAATTTTGTTTTTAATTAGCTGAAATAAATGTAAATATTGTGACATGAACCTCATGTATTTTGCACCTTTTATTCATATGAAGAACATCCAGAAGTTCGGATGTAAAGGTTGAAAAACTTTAGTTAACAAAGTTACATAAATCTCACTCACAATGAATTGTTATGAACTGAAGTTGTACAGATTTACATAAGATAATTTAGGGCTTGTTGGGTTTTCCTTCACATGATTTTCATGCAGTCCTTGTTCCATCTCTTCTATATCTTGTTCAATTTTGGGGGCTTGAAAGCACGTTCCTAAATTAGAGTGATCTGACCATAACATGTGACTCCAAACACATGTAATGACCCCATTGAAACCATATCACCCGAATATGTTTGGATTTGGTCACGTGATTAACCATGGTACCAAGTAACCCAAACATCACTTGATTGTGTATAATTACAAATCAAGGCAAATTGGGTGGTTAGGGACATTAGAATCTCCTCACTCTAGCTTTCTCTTTCTTTCTTTTTTATATAGACAAATGGACAACAATTCCCTTGCAGAAAGGGAATGTCGTCACTCTAGCTTTTTTTTTACATTCATTGGTGAATGTAACTGTTGCTTTTGATTCTTAGGCCCACTTTATATGGGGTCCAGGGTCCTAGGAATCAATTTGGACTCGTTTGAAGCAAATTGAATCCTTGACTTGGACCTTGGTTCTCCTTTGAGCTCTTTTTTTTTCAATCCAAAACCAATTCATTTTCCTTTGAAAATGGTGCCATGTATGTTTAGCCTTGATTATTTTCAGTTTTTGACCTTCATCTAAAGGCCATGGGTCCAATTTATGGCTCTCAACCAATAGGATTGCTCTATTTTGTTGGACCCCGGACCTTATCTTTCATCTAAAGTCGCCTCTAACCCTTTATGTATAATGAAGGGGGTTACATTTTTGTGTGAGAAAAAACAACATTCTTTTGTAGTGAATATGAATTTTAAAAATATACACAAATATACAAGGAATGTGGAACAGGCTTGTGCATAGGAGCGAGAAAAGAAGGCTATGTGTGGCCAACAAGATTGTTAGAATGGGACCGTTACATGTTTTGGGGAGTTCTCTTTAATAAAGTGCCATTTGATTGTTGCAATAGCCTCATAGGCTTGTGTCCAGACCTATTGTCCAAAGGAGAAGTCTACAATATATTTATTTTGGGAGTGCCCAAAGGTGGATCACTTTTTTGTTTTGGTTTTTTTTGGTGATGGTCAAGTCAAGGAGGGCCATCCCCCCTTCCCCACCCCCAATCTCCCCCAAAAACCTTGGGACTCCCCAGAACTAATTATTATGAATCACAGTATAATATATCATATTAGGCTGCTCTGATCAGAGATTCTAGCCCTCAACAACACCTAGCTTTCCATTACATTTGTTCCATCCAGCTGTGCTTACAGGCACCTCATCAGCCTACAGGTCAAACATTGATCAAATGCAAAACTGTGTAACCAATTGAAGAGCTCTGTGAGACGTGAATCAAATTAGAAATCACTGGAAGGGTGACATCTGTCAATCTTAAAATGAGAAATGTGTTCTTTTAAGTTCTTCAGAAAATTCTCATACCTACATAGGGAATTTAATCTTCTCTAAAGCTTGGAAGTTCATGATTGGTTTCCTTTTTGTTAAACCCCACAAATGATTTTTTTTTAATAAAAATTTAAGAGTATTGGGAGAGTGTTGATACAAATGTCGACATCTTGCGACATGAATGTAAACCCATGAGTGAAACTTGCCAATTTGAAAGGGGTCCTTTTGCGTTGTAGCAAGTGTAACTTAGGTTTAACCAGGGTTTAATCTTTCATTAAACTTGACCAGAGTGTCGCCATCTCTTTACCTGCCTCACAACATGTGTACCCACATGTGTAGAATGTACACAGATTTGGTCACAAGTAACTCACCACAAGAATATATAAAGGATGTGTACTTTCTGGCGTAGTTGGGGGAGGGGGACACACACAACTAACGCCAACGGACTATTCTGCTCCCCCCATGTTGCCCGCGTGTGAAATAATGGGCCCCCCAGGCCTCCGGGGGCCTCCCGTGCCCATTATTTTGAGAACGCCCTAGCCCAAGGGCACTAGAATGAGGGATAGATACCCACTGGTTATCAATTCAAGTATATACTCGATTCATCTTCGGCAACCGGTTTTGGTACATGACTTGCTGCTGGCTGTGGTTCTCAAAAACATGAGAAGTCCAAGAACTGGGACAGAGAAGATGCGGTTCTTTTCTGATCGTTTCATGAAACCCCATCAATTCTTGGAGGTTTTCGAAATAAATGGAACCAACCCACGGTTCTTTGATTCTGAACTATTTTTTCAAAGAACCAGAACCGGTGGTTATCCGATTTTGGAACATTTAAAGATACAGAACCGGCGGTTCTTTAAAATTTTAAGGAACTGAACAACACCCTGTAAGTAAACCTTCAAAATATATCCGAGCCAAAATGTGTTTTTGTGGTGCTAATTTTTCACTATTGTGAAAGTTTGGAAATTTTATTTTGCAATTTCAATGATTTTGTTTGAAAAATCCCCAACCCTCCCCTCCAAATAAAAAAACTTTGCCAGTTTTAGACCTAAGTTCTAGGTAGGTCATTAGAAAATAGCAGGAAGCCTGAAAAAGTGGGCATCATCCCTAGGAAGATTTAGCCAAATCTAGCAATAAAACCAGATGTGAAGCACACAATTTTAATCCTAGTTCTAGATTTTTGGCTACTTACTAAAAGTAAATTATCTGGCAATATATAAAAAATCTGATTTCAGACCAGCCTTTTTTATTCGAATTCTCGCACAAATGAGGAAAAGCAAATTGGTTGCATATTTTCTTTGTTTTTTGGGGGAAAATAATTCCAAGCTTTCCAAAAAAATTGAAAAACATTTTGCCACATATAAACTTGGGATATTTAGTTTGGGAGTATTTTTTACAACCAGTTTTTCAATTTTTACCTGTTTTAAAAACCTGTCACCATTTAAATCTAAATATTTCTTGGGTTCAGTGTTTTATTTGTGTGAAAATTGCAAACTATTTTGAGAATTTGTTTAATTTTTTGGTCTCAAATTCAATGATTTTTTTTTTGTAAAATTTGAATTTTTTTGGCCACATTTGAACTCTTGTGGTATATGAATTTATGATTTTTGGAATTGTATCACATTCTGTGCCATATACTTAAGTTATGGAGCACTTTAGGCAAAGATTATGAGATAAAATCTGGTGTTTATTGGGAACAGGATTGGGAGCATTTTGCAAAACATATGGGATGTAAACATATGTGAGGTGGAAACACTGGGAACATATGTGGGGTGGGAACACTTGGAAACACTTGGCCAAACACATGAGAGAGACACATTGGAATTTCTGAGAACAATGGAAACAGCATTTGGCAAAGCATCATCTAGGATAAATTTTCAAAAAACACACGGAGAACAAATTGTGAACGTCATTGGGAACATCATGGGGGAACAAAAATCCGAAACCCAACAAATTTCAAAGTTTCACCTGTCCCTTGCCAATAAGCCCATTGGAGATGGGTTCTGAGAAGGGGAGGGGTGACCACAATAGGTGGTGATGGATGGGTGGAAACTGGACAATGGAATTACATTCTGTATTGCTCGGGAAACAAACCCGAACACTTCGTAGGTGCACTGCCATGACACACACAAAGTTTATAGGGGGTGTTTCACAATCACCCAAGTCCAACGGGTACACTAAAGTGGCATGACAACTGAAATGCTGCTCGATTTCTAATGCAAAAAGTACACTAGGGTCAGATAATGTACCATGTTGCTCAAGAGGAAAAAAAATTTCTTCTACAAAATAATGTTCTCACCCCACATATGTTCCCAATGTTCCCACACTAATGTACGGGGAGAATCAACGGTTAGTTACATGCTAGCGGAGTCATTTGCCCAAAAAGCTGATTCAAATTCTAGAGCAAGGGAAATGAATTGTTCAAAAAATTGTAACTCCCAAGTTCACCGAATGGTTTTCCAAGTTGGCAGCTCATAATCAGCTGACACAAAATTTCTCCCTCAACATTAGAGTTATTTGTAAAGTCATGCCCTATTGAGCCTGAGTTGCACCCCTCATTTGATCTTTGCTTCCTCCCCCTCCTCGCTGTTGTTGTTTGCAAAGTAATGAAATTTTATTAAATAAGGGTATGAAATGTTGAGAGTCATAATTCTTCAACGCACGAGGCTCTCTCTTGAGAACCTTTATAGCTAACGTAACATAGCAACAGCAATGATTGGTTGAAGGCATTCAGGAAAAAGAGTGACAGGGCAAATTTGGTGCTAATCTGAGTTTCAGTCCTGGTTGAAGCCCAGTGTACTTTTTTCCCCTGTTTTTTGAAATCTCATCCCCTGTATGGCCAAGCATGGGTTCCCATCCCACCTTTTCTTGACTTTACAGATAACTCTATTGGGTATACACAATTCACTGATCAAAATGTAAGTGTACTGTGAAGCCCACCCAAGGGTGTAAGTGTTCCCAAATTAAAGGGCCTAGGACTAACAAGTCTAGCCTCGCATTTTGGGAACATCCTTGGGCCCATGGGTTTTACCCATTGTAAAGCACAAGATGAACATTATCATAAACTTAAACATACATAGATCGTAAGAAAGGAGGGTACTTATGCTTATAATGAGGCATAATTTCCCTCCCACTTTTATGAAGTGTTAGGCTTAAGATCCATCCTCTTTTTTACAAGGCCCACTAGTAAAGTTTGCCCAACTTTATTATTACTACCACATTGTAGCAATGTCAAGCGATTATCATGTGCAACCATTGAAATAGCCACCCAAAATCTCCAACACAATCTAGGGTACGCAACAGTACATTAGGAATACTCTCTCTCTCTACCATCCAACTTGCAGGGCAGTCTGTTGTAGTGTGTAGTACACATTCATGTCAGAACATGTTCTGCAGCAGAATGAAAGCAAATCAAGGTCTGGTAATGTGCAGACCTGAACCTAACATCTGGTTGCTGCAGAGCTTGGTTGTTACTAGCAACCTGGTTCCACTCGACACGCTGCAAACTGGTTTTAATACGAAGATGTTAAACACCTTCAAACGAGCTTTGTCCTGGGCTTTTTTGTTGATTGATAGTGTTCAGCCTCGTGCAGAGCACATGGTTTTGTCATAGGGTTTGACTATGTTTCACATTAATTTGACCAATTTGACCCCTTGTTGTGAGCTACCATATTGACTCTTACAACTAGCGGTTTTTTTCTTAGTGAAAATTCGCTTTTTTTGACCTGAAATTTTGGAAATTTTGGTTTTTTTAGTGTAATTTCGACTAAATTTTCTAACTTTGGTGGCAAAGTCGCAAAAATTTTGACATCAATTTTTTTAAAAAAAACATTACTTACAACCATCCTTACTCACACATACAAATCTAATAACATAACAATCCTCCTAAAAAGTGCATAACCTCAAATTATTTTCACATTTCTTCAAAAAAATCATTGGTTTCACAAATTGTGCAAAATTCATCGCAAAAAAGGAAGACCAAACAATAATTATGCTTGAAATTAGATACATACTCAATGAGGGCATGTCTTGCATTAGGTCACTAAAGTTGATTGATCCTTTAAGTAAAAAGAGTAGGTTTCAAATAAGATGGAGACCAATCATTTGTTTAATTTGTGTTATAATCACCTTCCTCAATTGCCACATATGATGCAACAAAATTCAAATGTGATTTACATCAACAAAACACACTCTTAAAAATAACAAAAATGAAAAAAATGCATTTCATGAAGGTACATTATGTAGTGGAAAGATAAACAAGGGTTGTAAAAAGTTTACAATGTTTCTCAAGACATAAATGAAGTCCAAGCAAGTTGCATGAAGAAAAACAAGATAGTGGCAAAGAAAGAAGAACTTTTGTGAAGAGGATGGAAGATAAGGAGAAAGGTTTATGATATCAACAAACATATGTAAAATGAAGTTTCCATTATATATGTTAATGGAGTTAAATCCTTAGAGCATTTAACAAGAAATATAGTTGGTGAAGGGTCATGTTCTTGAATATGTTCTTCAAGGTGAATTGGCTTTTTGAGTTTGTATTAAGATAAGGTGAAGTTTCAAATTTTTGCCATAACTTTGTTTTTATTTACTCCAAATGTTAATTGGGATTTTTTCAAAAACACATGGACTAAATGTGTAATACTTTTAAAGGGACTCTTCAAACTAGCCCAATAAGTTGTGATTATCATGACTAGTCAATACAAAGGTTTGACCATTTTGGGTATGAACCACCTATAAAAGCAAACATTTTTTCATGAAAAATCATTCAATGTCAAGTTTGAACATTCTTACATTTATATTAAATTTAAATTAAGTTTTCAAACCTTGGGCATTAAACTAATTTTAAGTTGAACCCTTGTGTGTGATCCATCATTAATGTTTTTTGATTATGTACATGTTTCTTGTCATCATGTTGGTTGGATAATTAATTCTTTTGAACATGTAAGAGGTTCACAAAGGTGTTACAACTACAAACAAAAAACAAAACATAGAAAAAACACATTGATTTCTTGAGAATATGTGGTTACTTCATAATGGTCAACCCAATCTAAAAGGTTACAATTTTTTTCACACATGTTAAGATTTGTGTCCATATTTTTATGTGTGATTTTGTTAATTTTAAAAATGTTGAAGCCCAATTATTGCAAAGAAATATGAGCCCAATCCATTCATCAATTCACTCATCTTGTAATGAATTTTCTGAAAATTCACTACAATGAATTCAAATTGGAAATGTGAAGAATGAGTAAACATTAATGAGTTAGGACCAATGCTAATCGACCAAGTGAATTACATGGCTTGTACACATGCACATTGTTCACATGTGCATTTTTATTTTTCAGTTATTAGCAATATACTTATCAAATTGATTTTTTTTCATAATATGGTAACATTTATTTTAAAAATTAAATTTGAAAAAAATTAGTTCTACTTGTATTTATAAAAAATCAACTAAAATATTTTTAATTTATCTAATTATTTTTTACAATGATTTTTTTAAATATATAAATATGGATTTTTATAAATGTAGGTCTATCCACTATATCACATAGTCACATGGACAGCACCACAATATATTGTATATGGTATACATCTTCAATATTTGGAGCAATTGAAACCCACAAACATGTGGGTGCGAGGCCGACTAACCATTGCATTCCACATCCACATGATAATATGAAAAATTCATCAATTTTATTTAACATGTTTTAGTTGGATTTGTTTGGAAATCGAAATTTTAACAACTTGTCTTTTTTTTTTTCAAATTTCAAATCAAGCAAATTAAAATATGATCTTCAAGATTTTACCAAGATTTATATAATTTACAAATGTTGAACCATTTTGAAGAAAGTTCCTTTGAAAATCAAGTTTTTCATAGTCAAATTTAATATTTATTCACAAATTTTTTTGGCTTCAATTGAATTATTGAATTTTTAAAAAAATAATTAAAAAATCTAACAAGGGTATAAAAATTTTAATTATTTTCAAAGATATTATGAAGGCTTTCAATAATTGAAATTTATGATTTAAAAATATTATAATTTTTCACTTTTAAACCGTTTTTTGCAATTGTTAAAAAACAATGAATACAAAATTTCATTTGCATATTTAAAGGTTAAGTTAAAATTGTAACATATTTGAAATGAAATTATTTTCATTGATAACATGTAGCAAATTTGCATAACATGAAGTGAGATGTGCAATGCAACATGTGGAATGGGACATGCATCATGTGTGATGGGACAATACACATATGTTGTTATGTTCATGTGAAATGTCATCCTATTATTTTCACAAGAATGGCAATTTTGTGAAATTGCACCATGCCAATCTCCTTGTTCATGTTAAACCCCTTATCCTATTTGAACTAGAATTAATCCTTTATATTATCCAAGCAAAATTTACCTTTTGAATTAATTTAGATCAAAACAATATTTACCTAATAATTACCATATGTCACAAATACCAATGCTATGGAGTTCATCCATGACTTGTTATGAACTTGTACTTAATTTCTAATTCACTTTTAATTAATTTTTAATTAAGCTTTAGTTCACTTCCAATTCATTTATAGTTAATTTTTAGTTCATTCTTAATTATTTATAATTCACTTTTAATTCACTTTTAATTAATTCTTAGTTCATTTCTAGTTTACCCTTAATTCATTTCCAATTAATTTTTTGTTAATTTTAAGTTCACTTTTAGTTAAGTCTTAGTTCATTTTAAATTGAGTTTTAATTTGTGCATAGTTTACACATGGGCACACATGAGTGCATATGGGTCACATGTAAGTTGAAAGTTTCTTGAAAAACTTATTTGAATTATGTGGCCAATGGATATAAATAGAGGTAGAATTCCCTGTTACCTTTAATTTGTTCAACACCAATTTTGGGAGCGTTTTCTTGTCATAATTTGTTTTGTGTTTGTTTTTTCATTGTTAAAATCTTGTTAGATTTTTGTTTCACATGTGCCGTGTTTTTGTTTTTGTTATTTTTGTTTCATGATCTAGATTTAGAACTAAACCTACCCTTGTTCCCATTTTGGTTACAAAATCTTGTAGATTTGGTTGTTTTGTGCTTGTGACACCATATAGGTGTTAAATCCTAGAATGGGAAAATTACAACAAGTTTGGAACCAAGTCCTCATACCTTAAGTTGTCCAAAAATTGAACTCATGAAATCCTTGAGAAATGATGGTTTGGAAAAACCTTGATTGAACAATTGTGGAAGCTAAAACAATTAATGTAAATGTGTATTTTCCAAACATTTCCATAACCACGTGCTTAATAGTTGAAGGAATTTTAAGGTTGTGAAATCATTATTTGGCTACTTGGGCCTTCGAAAATTGAAGAGCTTATAATGATGATCAAATGAACAAAGGATGAATCAAAGAGAAAAACCCTATAATCAATCCCAAAGAAAGAACAATTTAGTTTTAAATTTTGTAAACACTATCAATTATTGGAACCAAACTTTGTCAAAGATTAATTTTTTATGAAAAAAAAATGATTTAATGCACAAACAAACTCCGATGCATAATGGGTAAAGTTTGCAGTTTAAAAAAAACATGTGTGGCAAGATTCACATGACATATTCATCAAAATTTTGCAAAAATTAGGACATGGTCCATGGTAAATCCAACTCTTATGTAGTAAATTCAAATTTAGATGTAATAAAGCACAATGAACCAACACCCACCAATTTCGAATGCAAGATGGATGGTGTGTGGATAAAAAACACTTTTTCATTGAATTTGTGTCCCATAACTAACTACAATGATGATGAAACCTTGCCAATCGTAAAATAACCAAAACATTCAAATAAGGGGGAATACAAGGAACAAAATGGAAGTACCCGCGTCTAAGAAGACAAATGAACCACCCAAGAAAGCGAACTACAAAAGGAACATCAAAATTTCGAACCCCTTCCAGCCATGGGAAACATAGCAAATAAAAAAAGGGTAAGACCTTTTGAAAGGATGCCTAACCTAGATGAACCTTCATTTATGGTAGTTACACATTTCAAAATAAAGGTCACATGTGCATGCTGTAACACCACTGACACCCTTTGTTTATAAAATGCGTGCAAAATTGAAAAAGGAAGGCTTCCAATGCCCATCATTCCCCATGCCATGTTGGCACATTGATGAAAAAACCCATTCGCATGTTGATGTAAACACCCAAAACCTTTATAGATAAAGGGAAAAACATGTCCACTGAGAACCAATCATGATAAAGATTGTCCTTTGCATGAGTTGTGACTATTGTAGCAACCCCATGAGAAAAAACATCTTGCAAAATTAAATCAACTTGAGTGGAGTTGGCAATGATAACGTATACTAATGTGCAAACACCATCTATTGATAACACAATGTCAACTTGTCTATGCAAAAAATATAAGGAAAGGGGTGGAAGGACATGGGTTTGTTCTCGTGAAATATGAAATCCTACATTTGTTGCAATGGCCACAAAAGCATCTTGCACAATATCATGCAAGGTTTAAGGTTTAAGGCTCTTCCCCCCACATGAACACAACGAAAATGGTGGATCTTCATAAGGTCCAAAGGTTGATTACAAAAGTAATGTGACATCCCAAGGATTAAAGGATGGGAAAGACCCAACTTAATGCGTAATGTAATGGAAAAAACATTTGAAACCAAACAAAAAAAGGATGACTACATAAGTTGACAACTAAATGTTCGCAACTGGCCCTACACATGACCTTAAATGTGTTTGGTATGAATCAAAAGGTAAATTAGAAATGATGTTAATAAGGGAATGGTCATACAATCTCTTTGAAATACTCTTATGAAAGTGATATACATCACTCTTAGCCCTTGTTAAAAAAGGAACACACATGTTATAACCCCCAAAAAAAGAAGCTTTTGCATTAATCTCAAATGCGCCTAAAAAGGGAGTGGCCTCAAGTTGCTTGCCCCTATTGCCTCCATAAAAAACAAACAAGAATCTAACAAAAACTTAGAAGTTATGATAGGGGCAATTAAAGCCCAACTCCCCACATAAACAATTAGAACGATAACCTTTCAAGAAATCAACCTTACAACCCCATTAAAAGCGAAGAGAACCACTTGTTGATTGATTAAAAGGGCCTTAAGGCACTTCAATGAGCTTAAACCCAAAAGTCTTTCAAAAATTCTCATTAGGGTTGAATCAAAATCAACAAGCTGGCTCTAAAAACATGAAAAGGGGAAAACAACAAAACAAAACAAAACAAAAAGACCTTTGACATAACATCGAAAAAAGATATTAAAATTCATTTGAATTTCTCCTAATCTTGAAAGCACGTTCACATGCCAAACATTTTCACTTAAAGACTCTTACAAAAAACATTTAAAAAGAAAAACAAAGCAAAGCCAAAAGAGGCGCTAAGGATCTTGATGTCATAGGAGGACAACAGAACTCAATAGAAAGAGAGGAACCCAAGAAATAAGCCAAAAGGTTAACCACAATGATTAACCATGTACTAACTATTAACCATTCCATTCACATGCATCTACATACCTAGGAGCCACCAAATGGCTTACCCACCTCTATATACCCACAAGTTTCTGAGAAAGGATATTGTAAAAACAAAAAAAAGAAGGGTTGCCCTGAGAAAAAAAGGGTTTTCAAGATCCCAAAGTTCCCAATGTGGAAAAGGGAAAGGATTTTTAAAAAGTTCACACACCCCAACTTTTGGGATTTTGCACACATGTCTTATTCCATGACCTGTACATGCAACAAAATTTTTAACAATAGATTTGGAAGGAATATGAACAACAAAGCAAAGAAGGGAAGGAAAAAAAAAGGAAAAAAAAAGAAAAAAAAGGAGGAAACAATAAGTATTAAGCAAAAGCTGCCACCATCATAAAAGTAGAACTCATAAAAATCACCTCCACAAAAATCCTGTCCCTCGAAAGAATTCATTTATTGAAGCAACAGAAATGATGATTGCATGTTGAATTGTGAGCTTTTTTTTAGTGAGCTTTCTAGTCTCCAGACTGGCCCAAGTTCACTGAATCTTGATCTGTCTGGGTGTTTCTTTGTCTCTTAGACAAAACTGTTTTGTCGTCAGAACTCTTTGCATTGAGTAATATGAGGAATGATCATATATATTCCACAATTATAGCTGCAAACACATCTGTCCATAAGTGCTTTCCTCTGGTCTTGTCTTTTTGTCATAGTATTCATACTATGCGCCTTGCTGGATTGTGCACTTTCACAGTGTTTGTTCCACGTGTAAGTAACTTTTGGAGCTTGGAGAGAGAGAGAGAGAAGAAAAAGGGTTTAGGGTTCTGCTCTGGCCCTCTGGGCCCAGTTTAAATTTGTTTAGAATTAGTAAATAATGCCCTAGCTGGAACTCTGAGAATAATGGTCAGTTTCACCAAACTCCAACTGTCAACATTTTGGATCATGTGACCCCAGTAGGGCCTAAACCCTAAACCCTACCCACCTAATGCACCATCCATTGGAAACTTGTTATCAGTTTGTGGAATGAACCACAACTGAGCACGAAGGCTCCCTCCCTCACCGTGGTGAGTTTGATCTTGTGATCATCCCCCTTCACCTCCACCTCACACTAAATACTCGGTTATCTTGTATCTACCCACTGAAGTGGGTATCTAGGTAAGTGGGGAGGGAATTCTAGTGTTTGCTGTGTTGGTAGGTAAGTTAGGTCAAGCACTTGATGGCAACTAGGTATGTCGTCACATGTGGATGGTTAGTACATAGCTAATCGCCATGGTTACCTATGGGATAGTAATACAATGGAATGGTGTTTGTTGTCCACACACCATTCATCTTGCATGGTGTGCTGGTCTGTGTTATTTCTTTTCTTTTCTTTTCAATTTTGGGATTTAGCTGACGTGGCAATCATCCATATTAGAAATCAATTTTTTTCAAAAAAAAATTTACCATGTTAATACAATTTCATCAAATTGGATTCTAATACTTTCTCTCTTAAATTTTAAATTTAGAGGTTTAATGCCTAGAGGGCCTATAGAAAAACCCCATAGTTTGCAATTTGTATCCCAAAGTAAGAATTAATTCTTGGATACACTTTTCTTTTGGAATTCTAAGAAATGATTGATGGCTCAATAGTTTGAAATGGCCGTTGAATCTATAAGGTGCATTTCTCAAATATGAAGTTTTAACACTTCAAAGATAGACATGGGCATCGATTACAAAGCTCATCCCATGCTAACACATCACACGGAAAGTTGGACTTCCATATCTAGAGTTAATATCACCCACAAGATTCAGGTTTACTCTTCCTAGGAGCTACTTTCTAGAAAGGAAGCTCATCACATTCACTTAATGATTTCACCTCGCATGTAACACTTCATCAAGTTTAGAAAATAATCCCTTTTGAACCTATGAAGCATTCCAAGATTACCCTGGTTCTCATACAATTATGTCACAATTGACATCACACAAAAGTTATTGAAGAAATGTGGAGTAGATCATTTTTCAACCAAATTCTCACAAATACTTTGAAAAGAATGGAGTAATCAACCCATATTCTCATTCTCATCCAAACTTGTCGCCAAACATAAGCTATTATTGCCAAACTTACAAGATTGTGGCACCCATTTACTTTTAGAATGCCTAGTTGTTTCATGAGTATTTTGGGATATTGTCATAAGAGTTGTGCAGTTCTTTGATTTGGTTGATAACCTTTGGTTTCAAGTTTTTAAAATTCTAGAAATTAAAAAAACCACTGGTTCTGGGTTTTTGGAAATTTTCAAAGAATTGATAGTTTTAATGAAAGAACTGGCAAAGAGCCAGCAGTTTAGGGTAACCTGAATTTCATATTTGAAGGTTCTGGAGGTTTTTTTTTCCAAAAAGTGCTGAATTTTGAAGAGAAATGGTAGATTATGTTTTATAGGTATTTAAAAAATAATTATACCCAAAGTAATTAATAAATTATTGCCTTTCACTTGAAATGGCCATGGTTTTTGTCTTTTCAATTTTCCAACATAGCCAAATTGGTGATCATCCAAAATAAGATTTAGTCAAATTTGGCTATAGAGAGATATGAAAGTAATTTTAAAAAATGAAATCCCTTTATATTTTGCCTACTTTTTGCAGAAATATGGAGATTTTTTTAATTCGAAAATTGGAAAATTATGACCTTTTTAAAAACAAAATTCCTATTTATGTGGCAAAATCAAAAAATTAGGTCAAAAAATCCGAAAATCCCACCCCCCCCCTTCAAAGCATTGAATTATATAGCCTCAATTAAATGAATTTCCTTCTAGAAACAACTTAACATACCACAATACCTTGACAACTTCGACAATAATTATACTTGCGCTCCCACTATGCACTACTGTTGTTGATCAACTAATGAAAATAATGAATTCATATTATGAAAATTAGGTTCGATTCAAATAAAAATATTGAATGACATTGTGTGCCAACTTTGAATTGAATTCAAATACATAGAATGGAATTCAAATCCAACTTCATTCAATTGAAATTCAATCAATTGAGTTGAAGAAAAAAGAAATGCAAATTGATGCATGAGGTATTGAAAAATTGCTTGTGACTATGGTGTTGAGAAAAAACTCCGAATTTTTTTTCATAGATTTGAGAAGACACCTTTTTAGCTGATTCCAGAGTAAAACCACTGAAGGGGAGGTGAAGCCATCATCCCATCATAGTTGAATCCATTTGCAGACTTTCAAATAAAGGTCATCTTGTGTGCAAAAGATACATACCAATACACATTACTTTGCCATAGCCCGTGGCCATCCATGTGGTATATATAGAGAGAGATGGAGTGTTTTTCCATCCATGCACACTACATTGCAACTCAAGAAATGCAGTTAAATAATGTTGGAAAAAATAGGTACTTGACTTTGATAATACATACAGACACAGGAGGTTGTTTATTACATGTAGACAGCTAGCCATGAGTTCCTTTTGTACAGTTAATTCTCTTTTGTTTACTTATAAGTTTCACTCAGCTGCAGAACAAAATGCAAAGTGCCATAACGTTACCTACCAGGACCATGTCCATATGTCGTCAAAGGATCTTCTTCTTTGGCACCGACACTTGGTCATGTTCTTCAATACCCATGATCGTGAATGCACCAATGTGACAGTTGCTTGCTAACTGGGACATCCACAAAGTGTGGGAAGGGACTTGAATGAGCAGTTGCAGCATCAGATGGTGTCAATCATGGAGATGCTGAGTTAAGAGTTGTCATACTTCTATGGCAGGCCATGGTGTCATATTTCTGCCGCTGCTGCTGTTGTATCTTCTTCTTCTACTTCCACCAATTCTTCTGCTACTTCCTCTCCTTCATCATATTCATCATCTTCGTCAAATTCATCTTCATAATATTCATAATCTTCATGATCTTCATGATCTTGTAGAAATCTCTCCCGAAGCTCAGCCACAGTCAGACTTTGACCAATGGCTTGGGCTAAGGATGTTGGCCGAAGCACAACACCATCCACCATAACCCCACCTTTCCAAGCATCTGACACAATCTCCTTCATTTCAAACTTCAAATCTGCCCCCTTCTCCCCTTCCTCTACAATGATCTCTCCTGCATCATATTCTATCCAGTTGTCGTTGACTAATCGGACTGGTGTCAAATTTGGGAGCTGCTCTTGTAGTGCACTAATGCCAGGTTCATTGGTCAAGTAGCGCTGTGTGTTTGAGGCTTGTGTGTCATTGCACAAAGAAAGTGAAAAATCAACAGGTCTGACTGACCAGCCATAGTTGCCCTGTGATCCCTGGAAGCTAAGATCCCCATTCAATTTCAATCGCCATGATAAAGTGTAAGCTCCTGCTGGGAGAAGACAGATTAACTCACCACTCACATGGAACCAGCAAACTGCATCCAAGTGAGCTATTTCAGGCCATCTGCACAGGGTGCAGTAGTTGCTTAGACTCTTTCAATGTGACCTGCAGTGGTCAACACTCAGCAGTATTCTCAGCACAAGACCAGGGTGCAAAGCAAATCAATAAAATCAATCACTTTCTGCTGTTTGTTGTCATCACTCGAAATCCACATGGATGGAAGTCACTTGCACAACTGCAAAATTTGAGAAGAATTCATTTGCAGCTGTCCATGTGAAACCATGAAGGGTTCAGGGTTACAAGCTCAAAATTGCATTGCTGTAGAGACTGGCATGCATTGTGACATTTCATGATCAACAGACACATACCTGGAACCACGAACTGGAAACCAACTCCAGTACTGCTCATTTTCTCCCCACACAACTCTAAGTCCTCTAGCTGCCACACTGTAACACACTCCTCCTGTGGCTTGATCCAGCCAATATGCCTGTTAAGCTTGAACAATTCAGTATCGAGACAGACTGAGCCTAGCTTCAGAGGAGAATACATAAGAGACTGGACCTGGAAGTCAGAAAAAACAGAATCCGTGTGAGCCTGGACCTGGAAATCACGAGAAACATACTCAAATGACTGCAGTGCCAACCAAGATGCTGGAAATCCAGCAACTAATCAGACCGACAGAATGCCATGCTCAAATGGAGAGCGGGGACAAATCTCTGGCAAAATAAAACTTTTGTGAATGCAAAAAATGGTCATAGTCATGGCAGTAGGAAATCTACTCAACTGCAAGGCGCTATGAACACGAGAGAAGAAAGTGTGAAGTCGTACAAGAAGCAGGAAAAGAACCGACAACATCCTCTGAGGGATGGATCAATCAATTCCTCAACAATTGGATTCAGATTCTAATTCTGCAATTACTTACATTGCGAAGACGATCAGTCTAAGGCTTCATACGAGCCCGAATTCAACGCAAACCAGAAAGTACTGGACAATCAGACCAGTGCTTGAGCACATTCTTTCCCTTGCAAACTTTGTTTCATTGAGTTTCTCCCGAAGTTTCTTTCATTTCCTTTGCAAATTTTGCATCCTTTGCATCACGAACAAAAACATATCCTCCTCTATCATAACACTGCAACAGATCGGTTTCAAGAACCAAGGCAGAGAAAGGATTCCGTTACCTGTGTGCCATTGTGAAGAAGAACACCGCGGCTCAGGTGCAAGAAGACCGCCTTCTTGCTCAAGAGGTCAGGAGGGAATTGCGTAGCTGAAGCCAGAACGTCCTCGTACGCGGCCGGAAGAAAGCGCTCCCATACCGCATCGCAACCGAACATCTCTCGACACGCACGAGACACGCATTCCGCCTGAGCAACATCCCTGGGACTCAGAAAAGTGGAAACACAATACAAGCAAGCAAGCGGCAAATCCGTCAACATCTTATTAATAAACCGCAAACACACACACACACAAACAAACAACCGATGTTAAAGTGAACAACGTTTTCTTCTCCTTTTCCCCAGAACTCCTGCCTATTCTTGTTTCCTTCTGGAATATTATCCCCTACTTCTTCAAGATCCCAATTCCCACTGCTGCAGGAGGAGGAATTGTTCTTCTTCGCCGTGGACAAAATGGCTTCTCTCACAAATTGGAAGCTTTGCTTCCAAATATGGAGATCTGGCGATTTTCATTTTATTCTTTTCTCACTTCTGGCGATTGAAAACCTTCAAAAACACTTCACTTTCAAATTTTTGGTTTTTTAATTTCTCTTTTTGGCGAAATTTCTCAAGTAAAAAGCAAAGGGCTGTCTCCACCTCATCTTCCTGGCGGCTCCGGATTTGGAGGTCGTGTCGCAACATCAGGAATGTCATGTGGCGAGCGTAGGGGCGATCGTCTGATGCCACCGGACGGACGGACGGACGGAAGGAAGGTATTACCCATTATCTCTGTTGGATACCATCTGCTCTTTTTCCGTGGGGGTGGAGACAAACAACCCATTCCAGCTCAAAAAGAAAAAGTAGGCTAAAACCACAACTTCTGGAAACGTCAAGGGGGTTTACATTTATAGCAGCTCCACGCATACTCGCTATAGTTTGGCCCTTGCCAGCAACTGTATTGCTTATTTATTGTTTCAGAAGCCCCACCCATAAAAATGAACATAAGAGGTCAAAGACTTCTATGTCAAAGACCCAATAAAGGGGCAACACAAGGTCACAGGCTTCTTCTAATAGCAAAACAGCTGGACCAATCAATAGGGTCGAAAGGCCCATCACCAAACACAATCCCAAAGCCCAATTTTTTCATACCACAGAGTAACCATGGATTAGGGTTTACAAGAATCCAAGGGATACTCAAATCTTACACATTAATTGGGGAAACCCTATTGATTTCCCTCCATTCTTGCCAAAAACTAAAAGCACCAAATTCACAAAGCAATGCTATAAATTTGCATACACAATTCATTCTTACAAAGATACAAGCAAAACTCTTTCATTATGTTAAAGGTTTCAATTTGTGAGAACTAGCTTCAAGTAATTCATCGAGGTTTTGAAAGCATTTGGGCTAGACCAGCAAAAGCAAAGCAACATAAAAGGAGTAAAAAGCTCTAGCTCATAAACACAAGTCCTAGCATATCAACAAGAATAAATTCTGGAACTTAGAGTAGTCAAAGAAAATATTCAAGAGTTAGATTACGAGACTACACACACTAAACTAGCCAAAGAAGAGCTGCAAGAGCTTGATCATCAACAATCAAATCCTAATATTATCAAAGAAGAAAGAGAAACCAAAATTCAAAGGTGGATGCAAAGGGGGTAGTTAGGAAGGGATGCAATAGATAAACTTTACAATCAAAAGTTAAAAAGTTTTTGTACTACCATTAGATACATAATTTTATAATTCCTAGGTACAATACAAGTAGCCATATAAGAGGTAGATTTCTTCAAGTTCCAAAAAGTCATAGTTTGTTATACACCTACTGCTTGCACAAAAATAATTAATCAAAATTTAATATGGTCAAACTTTGAAGAGTTCTATGCATTGATCACAAGTTCCAAACAATTAGAGGCATATGCATTTCACACTTACCTTGATCTTTCACATTTTTTTAAAAGTTGGTCAAAATATAGAAGATTCAGGTTTGTACCTCTTGTAGGGGTAGACCAAACGCCCTCAATTTGTTGGAGGTTGGGGCCCAAGGGCTCTAAATCATGATGTTATTGAATGTGCCTCATATGAGGCAAAGTGGATTAGATGACCAACCAAACCAAGACAAGGAAAATGTCTCACCATCTTCTAGATCACATGAATCAACAATAAAATAATGAAGAGTCAATATATCCAATCCTATCAATACTAGAGGCAAATGGACCAACTAGGCATTAGAAGAGGCCATGGATGCAATTGAAAAAAAAACTTCATTTAAGAAGGCAAGTAGGCACTAGAACATCCCATTAACCTTGTTGTTTGATCATTTGTATGGAAAAACAAAATTTAGAAAAGCAAGACCAACATGTGACTAATTAACAACAAAAGAATATTAGGTTGTGGTTTTTTGGGTTTTGGCTATGTAAGATGTTGGGATGTTAATAAGCCTTCAACAATTGAAGATGAAAGTGGCAAAACTAACCCAAACAAGGTGAACACCTTTCCAAGGAGGAGTACCAAGGACCTCCTAGTGGTATTAATTTAAATACAAACATCATGAACTTAACATTCTTTAATATAAAGGATTGGATATTAGTAGAGCTCAAAGAGTATTAATCCAATCATGTTAGAATATCTACCAAAACCTAAAATCCATGTATAACAAACACAACTATGTTCTAGATCATATTTAAAACTCTGATGAAATAGGCATCAAAACAAAAAGACAGTAAAAAACCAGGGTTTTGGCAAAATGAGGTTCTCAGCAAGTGTATAACACCATTCCCAAGCCTAAGGAGTGGTTGACTATTTATAACTATTTTGTTAATGTCATAGGGACAACATTGCCAAGGTTTTATATTTTCAAAAGAAAGAGGATACAAAATGACTACATTCAACTTTGCAAACCTATATGGCTTTGTAGTCAAAAGCATGGATGACTATATTTCTTTTCAAAGAATTCTTTGGGTGGTACCACTAGAAATGTCACACCTTAATTTTCCTATAACCATTGAACTTTGAAAAATCATGGGAAACATTTAAATAAACATTTCCATAAAAAATTTTATGAATACATTTATTAGGTTCCATAGATTTTGAAATCTCAATAATATCAAGAATATTATGTACTTTGATGCTCTTAATCATTTCATTTTGAAAAAGTTTCAAGAACATAGCATTGGTTTTTTCCCTTGAACTTTTTGGTCAACAACACAAATTTGAAACATGAGTTGAGAATTTTCTTACCAAGTTTTTTCCTAAGGTAATTTGGAAATCATTATATTTTCAGGTTTTTATTTGGCAATTTAATTGATTAAAAAATTTTGTTATGAATTTCCAAAGTTGAAGTTGTCAAATTTTTAAGGGGCCATTTTAATTGGGAATATAAAACTTAAAATTTTTCCAAACTTTCTTATTCCCAAATAAACTTCAAGCCATATATTAAAGCATGCAATGGATAAACATGAAAATATATTAATTTATAGTTGTGAAAACATTTTTAGAAAGGGCCTAGGAAAATGATTTGGTTGTTTTTGGTTCCTTAACCATTCCTTGAGGTCATTCCTAGTGATACCACCCAAGGATGGGTTTGCCCACATCCCATGCATTATAACCTTTGGATGTAACTTATTTCA
>Ga0116229_10004384_pt1 | contig 23127 bp, 19 predicted proteins | sample S1TSphgellanicum_3_FD_87313 | JGI IMG/M metagenome (GOLD analysis project Ga0116229, IMG submission 87313) | Host-associated microbial communities from peat moss isolated from Minnesota, USA - S1T2_Fc - Sphagnum magellanicum MG | ecosystem: Host-associated > Plants > Peat moss > Unclassified...
ATCGCGGTCAACGTATCGGCGCGCCAGTTCCACATGGCCGACCTGGCCGACCGGGTCGAACGGATCCTGGACGAGACGGGCTTCCCGGCGCGCCAGCTCGAGCTCGAACTGACCGAAAGCGCGCTGCAGGAGAACGACACCGGCCGCGGCTTGCTCGAGCGCCTCAAGCGCCTCGGCGTCGCCGTGGCGGTGGACGACTTCGGCACCGGCTATTCCTCGTTGTCGCTGCTCAACCGCCTGCCGCTGGACACCATCAAGATCGACCGCAGCTTCGTCAATGCGCTGGCGACCGACCCGGCGGCGACCGCCATCACGCGCGCGATCCTGGCGATGGCCCAGTCGCTGGGCCTGGGCGTGGTTGCCGAGGGCATAGAGACGAACGTCCAGCTCGAGCGGCTGCGCGCACTGGGCTGCGCACGCGGGCAGGGCTACCTGTACAGCCGCGCCGTCGCGCCGGCCCAGGCTGCCGAACAGGCGCTGCTCGGCGTGCTGGCGCCGACACCGGCCGGCCGGTGAGCCGCAGCGCGCGGCGCGGCGACGAAGCCCGCGCCGCGCTCAATCGCGCCAGGCGGGAAACGGCGCCTGGCGCCGGAAGAACGCGAGATCATGGTTGGGCCATAGCTCCGCGGCCTGCTCGGCCGCCAGGGCCTTGAGCTTGCGGATGCTGGCCAGCGCTGCCGCCTCGTCGTCCTGCCAGCAATAACCGGGCGCCACCTCCTCGTCGAGGTTCTCGGACAGGTCGGCGGCATCGCCGCACAGGATGACCGGCCGCCCCTGCGGCAACTCGATGAACAGCGACATGTGGCCGGCCGTGTGACCGGGGGTGGCGATGGCGCGCACGCCGCTCGCCACGGTGTATTCGCCGTCCTGCGCGCGCCAGAGGGACGCCGCCTCGATCTCATCGGCGAAGACGCCGCCGTCGAGGCCGCTGCGGGCCGCCGCCAGCTCGTCGCGGTGCACGTGCACCTCGCAGCCGGGCAGGTCGCACAGGCCGCCGGCATGATCGAAGTGCAGGTGGCCGAGAAAGACCAGATCGATGTCGCGCGGCTGCAATCCGAGCCGCTCCAGGTAGCGCGGGATGCGTTGCGCATCCGACATCGCGGGCGCCTCGAACAGCGGCCGCATCGGATCGAAATAACGGGCGCGCAGCTGCGGCGTGGCGATCTTGCGGTAGTCGCAGCCGACGTCGTACAGGATGCGACCGTTGGGCGTCTCGATCAGGTAGGCGAGGATGGGGGCGTCGATATACACGCCGTGACCGCGATTGCGCGTCGAGACGAGCTTCTCGTAGCGGTGCGTGGCGGTGAGCAAGGGCCAGAGCCGCAAGGCGCGCGACATGGGAATGACTCCTGGAAAACGAAGCGGATGCCGGCGGCAATGGTGCCAGATATCCGGCGCCGCACCGGTGCGCCCGGGGGCCCGCGCCACGCGGCGCTGCGGTGCAGTTACGATGGCGGTTTGTGCGATTGGCTCCCGGCGATGAACTGGCTCGACCATCTGTTGCCCAAACCGGCGCAAAAGGCGTCCACGGCGCGCCCGGCTGCGCTCGCGCCGCGCCCGGCGGCGGACCTGCCCGGCCTGCGCCGCGCACTGGAAAACGCGGTGGAAGACGAGCAGCGGCGGCGCTGCGCCGCGGCGCTGGGGCGGGCGCTGGCCGATGCGGCGCTCGAGCCCCCGCCCGGTGATGGCCCCGAGGTCCTTGCCGCCGCGGCCAGCCATGCCACCGACAAGGCCTACGCGCTGGCCTGCGCGGCGCGGGTCCAGACCGATGTGCTGCTCGCCGAGGTGGCACAGCATGGCCGCTTTGCCGAGCTGCGCCTGGCGGCGGCCGAGCGCATCAGCGACGGCCCGACCCTGGACCGGCTGGCGCGCCACAGCCGCAACCGGGACAAGGGTGTGTACCGGCATTGCACCGAGGTCCTGCGCCAGCGGCGCGATGCACAGCGCCGGACGCAACGCGACGCCAGCATCGCCGCCGCCCTGCGCGGGCTGCTGGCGAGCGCCCCGTTGTCGGTCACGCGCCTGCTCGAGCTCGAGCGCGAGTTGCAGGGCGGCAAGGATGGCGCCGCAGCGACCCCGATGGCAGCCGAATGCCGCGAGCTCCTCGACCGGGCCAACGCCCGCTTGCTCGAGGAGGCGGCCGCCCTGCGCGGCCAGCAGGGCCTGGTGGCCGGCGTGGCCGAGCTGGCGCGCCAGGTGCGCGCTCCGCAGTGGCCGCAAGCCGAGCAGCGTGCCCGATGGCGCCAGGAGCTCGATGCGCTGCGCCAGGTGCGCGCCGGGCTGCCGCCGTGGCTGGCCGTGCTGGGGTCCTCGCGCGCCGTCGACCCGCTGCTCGACGAGCTCGACACGGTCCTGGGCGTCCTCGAGGAGGATTCCCGGCGCCTCGATCACTGGGACCGCCTGCTGGCGCAGCGCGCGCCGGACGGGGATGCACCGCCCTACCCTGATCACCCCGGCGCGCGGGCCGACCTGCTCGCGCGCGTGGCCGCCGCGCGCCCGGCCGATCCCGGCGCGAACCCGCCGTCGCTCGGCGCCGAGGGCAGCGCGGCCCTGGACGCCGCGCCATTGCCGCCGGCGCCGTCGGCCGATGCGCCTGCCCCGCTGCACGCCGGCAGCGCCGTGCACCCGCCGCCCGAGCGGCGACCCGGGCGCACGGCCCGCCCCGCCCCCGACCTGGACGCGCTGCGCGATCGCGTGGCCGAGCTCGAGCAGGCGATCGACGACGGGCAACTGGCGCAGGCCGAGCTCGCCGCGCAGCGCCTCAAGGCGGCTGCCGGCAGCGCAGCCATCGACGGACGCCTGGATGCACGCCTGCAGCGCGCCCAGGCGCGGCTGGGCCAGCTGCGCGGCTGGGCGCAATGGGGCGCGAGCAAGCAGCGCGAGCAGCTGATCACCGCTGCGCAGGAGCTGCTCGCCGCGGCGCCCGAGGTCGAGCACCTGACCGTCGCCATCCCCGCGCTGCGCGAACAGTGGAAGGCGCTCAACGCCCAGGGGCCGGCCAGCCGCGGCCAGTGGGAGACCTTCGACCGCGCGCTCGAGCAGGCCTACCGGCCCGTGGCGGCGCATCGCGCCCAGGAGGCGGCGCGGCGCGCCGAGGCGCGCGCCGGCAAGGAAGCCTTGCTGGCCGGATGGGACAGCGCAGTGGCCGCGCACGACTGGACACGGCCCGACCTCGTGGCGCTCGACGCGCTGCGCCAGCAGATGCTGCGCTCCTGGCGCGACGCGCCCGCGGCGGGGTTTCGCGACGAGCGCGCGCTGCGCCGCCGGCTGGATGCGTTGCTGGCGACACTGGATGAGGGCATCGGCGCGGCGCGTGCGCGCGTACTGGAGCAGCGCGAGGCGCTGATCGAAGCCGTGCAGGCGCTGGCGGGGGCGGCGGACCTGCGCCAGGCCACGGCGCAGGCCAAGGAGCTGCAGGAACGCTGGCAGCGCGAGGCCGCGGCCGCGCGGCTGCCGCGTGGCGATGAGCAAAAGCTGTGGAAGCGCTTCCGCGGCGCCTGCGATGTCGTCTTCCAGCGCCGCGACGGCCTGCGTGCCGAGGAGGCGGCCCAGCGCCAGCAGCGGCTGCAGGCGCGCGAGCAAAAGCTCTCGGCCCTTGCCGCCGCGCTGGAAAGCTCCGAGGCCGGTGCGCTCCAGCGCGCGGTAGCGCAGTTTCGCTCGGAGTGGGAACCGGTTCGCGGCGGCAGCGGCGATGCGCCCGACGCGCAGGACCGCCGCGCACGCGAGCTGCTGCAGCGCGCGCAGCAGCGCACGGCGAGCCTGCGCCAGGCGGCCTACCGGGCCCAGCTCACGGCGCTGGCGCGGCCCGGCGCGGCCGCCGTCGACGACGACGAAGCCGCGCTCGCGGCCGGACGCCGGGCGCGCGAGGACCTCCTGCTCGAACTGGAGATGGCGCTCGACCTGCCCTCGCCACCGTCGAGCGCCGACGCGCGCCGGCGCCGCCAGGTCGCGCTGCTGCAGGCGCGGTTCCGCGGCGGCGCGGCAGCTGCGGGCACGCCCGAGGAGCTGCTCGGGCGCCTGCAGGCGATCGGCGCGCCCGTCGACGCGCAGATCGAGCGCAGGATCGACGCGGTGGTGGAGCGCCTGGTGCAGCGCCACGGCGCGGCCGGCAGCGGCCATTCGTCGTAGGATCCGCCCCTCGATCCTCGCCGGAGAGTCCCGATGCGCCGCCTGGTCTACGTGAGCCACGCCGTCAGCCCGTTCGAATGGGTGGAACTGGTCGGCCTGCTCGCCAAGTCGCGCGCCGCCAACGAGTCCTGTGGCGTGACCGGCGTGCTCTTCCATGTCAACGGCGTGTTCCTGCAGTTCCTCGAGGGCGAGCACGAGGCGGTGGCAAGCACCATGAAGCGCATCCGCGCCGATCCGCGCCACGACGGCATCCTCACGCTCAGCGACAGCGAGGTATCGCTGGGGCCGCTGCTGCCGGACTGGAAGATGGGCTTCTACCACCTGCCGGCGACCGAACCGGTGGTCTCGGATCTGACGCCCGGATTGATCCCCAATTCCGATCAGGATTTCTCCGACTACCTGCTGGGCGACAACGCCGCGGATTCGGCCGGGCGCCTGCTGGCCGCCTTCTGGCGCGCCAACCGCCGCAAGTTCCTGTTCCGGCTCGAGCGCTGACCGGCGCCGGCGCGCGGCGGGTTCGGGCCGGGGGCCCGCCTATGCCGCGCGCGCCTTGGTGCTGCGCCGCGCGCCGTGCGCCGGCGTTCCGGCGCCGATCGTCCGGGCCAGGTTCTGCACGTCGAGCAGCAGTTCGACGCGCGCCGAGGTAGGCCGCGCGACGATGGCTATCTCGCGCCGTGGCGATGGCGCCGCCAGCGGCCGTGCGATCACCTTGGTGCCCACCAGGAAACCGGCCTTGATCGCCATCTCGGGCAGCAGCGAGACGCCCAGACCCGCCTCCACCATCTGCACCAGGGTCGGCAGGCTGCTGGCCTCGATGGCCGATGGTGCGCCGATCGTGCCGCGGCGGCCGCGCCGGCCGCCCTGGCAGGCCTGCAGCACGTGATCGCGCAGGCAATGCCCGTCGCTGAGCAGCATCAGGCGCTCCAGGTCGATCTGCGCGATGCGGGGCTCGGCCAGGCGCGCCAGCGGATCGTCCTCGGCGGCGATCAGCCAGAGCTCCTCGGTGAAGATCGGATAGAGCTGGAGCCGGCCGACATCGACCGGCAGCGCGATGATGGCGAGGTCGACCTCGCCCTCGTCTACGGCCTTGAGCAGGACGGAGGTCTGGTCCTCGCGCAGCACGGTCGTCAGGCGCGGGAAGGCGGCGCGCATCGCCCGGAGCAGGCGCGGCAGCAGGAACGGGGCGATGGTCGGTATCGCGCCCAGCGTGACCGAGCCCTCCAGCGGCTTGGCGGCCGATTGCGCGGCGCCGACGAAGTCGGCCGCCTCGCTCAGGAGCACATGCGCGCGCGCCACGAGCTCGCGCCCGATCGGCGTGACGATGACGCTCTGGCGGTCGCGCTCGAACAGGCGGACGTCGAGCAGGCGCTCGAGCTCGCGGATGCCCGCCGAGAGCGTCGACTGGGTGACGAAACAGCGCTCGGCAGCGCGCGTGAAGTTGAGCGTCTCGGACAGCGCGACGAGGTACCCGACCTGCTTGAGCGAGAGCACGCCCGCGGCCCCGGAGAACTTGACCATGTGGTCTCCCGTGAGCCCCTATCGTAATCGATCGGCTCCATGAGCGCGTCGATTCGCAGCGATCCGGTCGATCAGGCCGGCCGTGCGGCCAGGACGCCGGGATCCACTGCGCAGCGCGTCTTGCCGCCCCAGCGCGCGCCCCGCGCCAGCAGGGACGGATAGGCGCGCACCAGCGCCAGCAGCACGGCGGAACTGGCCGGGCGCATCGCCGCATGCGCGAACACCGCGGCCAGGCGCAGGCGCGGCGCGAACTGGCGCCGCCACTGGCCTGCATAGCGCCGCGACACCTCGCGCTGCCAGGCCGCGCTGCGGGCCGAGGTGCCCGGCGGCGCGTCCAGCAATAGGGTGCAAAGGAGCGCTGCCGATTGCAGCGCCATGCTCATGCCCTCGCCCAGGATCGGATGGGCCTCTCCGGCCGCGTTGCCGATGCGAAAGTGCGTGTCGTCGCGGCGCAGGCGTATGCCGGGATCGATCGGCCCGACCGCCAGCCACGGACCGTCGCGCCGGGCACCGTGCAAGGCGCGGTCGACGCCCGTGCAGGCCCCGCGCAGCCATGCCTCGACCGCGTCGCCGGCGCGCACGCCCGGCATCGCCGCGCGCAGCGCATCGAGGCGGTCGCGCCGTACGCAGCACGCCAGAGTGGTCACGCCGCCGTCGGCCAGCACCATGCCGCCGTAGCCGCCGTCGAGGCACAACACCGGCAGGCGTCCGGCTTGCAGGCCGGCGTGCAGGAAGTTGGCCTTGAACGCGAACAGGTCGCCGGCGCCGCGCACGCCACGGCGGCGCTCGCGCTGCGCCGGGAGCAACTCCCAGGAGCCGTTGGCAACCACGGCCAGCTGCGCGCGCAGCGTGGCCGGGGACTGGTCGTCGACCGAGCGCAGCGCGCAGCGCCATTGCCCGGGGGCCCCGGCCAGCGCCTCGACCGACCAGGGCTGCAGGACCTGCACGCCCTCGGCGCGGGCCTGCTCCAGCAGCAGGGTGTCGAGGGTCTCGCGTCCCAGCGCGCGGCCCCACGGGAAACGCTCGTCCGGCGCGGCGGCCAGCGCACCGACCGCCTCGTGCGCGCCGTCGAGCAGCGCCGCCTCGCGCAGTTCGGGACCCGCGAGCCGCTCGAGCGCGGCACCGATGCCCAGGGCCGCGAGCAGCGGCAGGTTGCTGGCGGCGATGCATTCGCCGCAGACCTTGCGCCGCGGAAATCGCTGGCGTTCTATCAAGGCCACCGACCAGCCGGCCCGCGCGAGCAGGATCGCCGCGGCCGACCCGGCGGGTCCGGCGCCGACGATGAGCGCATCGACCTGCTCGGGAATCACGCGGTCTCCCCGCCGCAGGAGGGGGGGCAATGGCTCGAGCGCCGGCGGGACATCAGCGCACGCGCAGCAGCGCGCCATGGCAGCTGAAGCCGGCGCCGAACGACGATAGCCACCACCACCCGCCCGGTGCGGCGTCGGCCATCGCCGCCTCCAGCACGAAGTACACGAACGCGCTGGACAGGTTGCCGTATTCGCGCAGCATCGCCGCGCTGTAGCCGAAGGCGCGCACATCCAGGTCCAGTCCCTGCGCCAGCGCCTGGAGGACGTCCCGGCCGCCGGCATGCAGGATCCACTGGCTCACGTCGGCGATGCGCAGGCCCGCGCGCCCGAGCACGCGATCGACCACGGTGCGCGCGTGCTCGGCAGCCAGGGCCGGCACGGCGCGGGTCAGGATATTGCGCAGCATGCCATCGCGCTGCTCGAACATCAGGGCCTCGCGCTGCCGCGGGTCGGTGATGGAGGCCGCATCGAGCCACTCCACGGGGCGCGCACCGGGCGAGGGATCGAGCGACAGGACGGCCGCGCCGGCGCCGTCGCCGAACAGGCAGGCGCTGATCATGACGCCGGGATCGTTGTCCAGGTACATCGCCGCGCTGCTCACCTCAACGCAGATCGACAGGACGTGTGCGCAGGCGCCCGACAGCAGCAGCGCACGGCACAGTTGCAGGTTGGGAACCGCTGCCGCACAGCCCTGGCCGACGAGGTCGTAGGCCTGCACGTCGGCGCGCAGGCCCAGGTGCTCGACCATGTAGCCGGAGAGCCCGGGGCACAGGTAGCCGGTGCAGGTGCTGACGACGACCGCGTCGATGTGCGCGGGCGTGAGGCCGGCCGCGTCGAGCGCGCGCCGCGCGGCGCTGCTGCCCAGCGGCGGCGCGTGGCGCCGGAAGCGCGCCGACAGCGTATTGGGGTCGATGGCGAAGACCTCGTCGAGGCTGTCCAGTGCCAGGCGCCTCGCCTCGATGCCGTTGTCGTGCTGCAGCACCTTGCGGGCGACCCAGTGCGCCCGCCCATCGAGGCGTGCGAACCACGCGGACTGCTCGAACGCAGCCAGGCATTGCGCCTTGGTGTAGCGCGCCGGCGGCGTGCTCGTGCCGATTCCTCGAAAGTGCATGCTGGGCGCCGACTCGCTACGGAAGATGCTGATGGTGGAGGCACGCACAAATTGCGCACGCAAATTGCACCCCGGCGGCGCTCCGCAGGCCCGTACCCCCGTGCGGTCCCCCCGGCCCGATGCCGTCGCGCCTGCGTTCTTGCCATCCCATTGTGCATGGGAAACGCACGCGCGGGTGCGCTATGCACGTTACCCGTCCGGGGTCTTTGCGCTGCGCAGCCCGGCCTCGCCCTCCGGCCCCCCGGCGCCGGCGCGCGGGAAGCGCACCTGGACGCGCAAGCCGCCCAGCGGCGAGTCGAGCAGCTGCACCTGGGCCCGATGCTGGGCGGCTACCGAGCGCACGATGGCCAGGCCCAGGCCGCTGCCGGTCTGGGCCCAGGAATCGCCCTCGAGGCTGCGCCGATAGAAGCGGTCGAACACGCGCTCGCGCTCCTCGGGCGCGATGCCGGGACCGGAATCGTCGACGATCAGCAGCGCATGGTCGCCCTGCGCGTGCACCTGCAGCCGGACCTGGCCACCGGCGGGCGTGTAGCGCACCGCGTTATCGGCCAGGTTGCGCGCCAGGATGCGCAGGCCGCCCGCGTTGCCCGCCATCGGCAGCGCAGCGGGCGCATCGAGCGAAACCTCGATCGCGCGGGCATGGGCCAGCGCGACCACATCGCTGACGGCCATGCGCACGGCCTCGGCCAGGTCGAACACCGCAGGCTCCGGTTCCGGCGCACCGTGCTCGTTGCGCGCCAGCGTCAGCAGCTGCTCGACGAGCCGCGTGGCGCGGTCGATCCCGGCACCGAGCGCCTCGAAGGCCGAACGCCGCGTCGCCTCGTCGGGCGCACGATCGAGCAGGCCCAGCTGCAGCTTGAGCGCCGTGAGCGGCGAGCGCAGCTCGTGGGCGGCATCGGCGACGAAAGCGCGCTGCGCCGAGAACGAAGCCTGCAGCCGCTCGAGCAGCGCGTTGATCGCGGCCATGAGCGGGGTGATCTCCGCCGGCGCTCCGGCGTAGGCCAGCGGCTCCAGGGCCCCGGCATCGCGCGTCGTGACCTCGAGCGCCACCCGCCGCAACGGCGCCAGGGAAGCGCCGACCGTCCACCAGACGAGCGCCGCCAGCAGGGGCGCCGCGAACAGCATCGGCAGCACGCTGCGCAGTGCCGCCTGCGCGGCAAGCCGGCGGCGCACGTCGACGGGCTGGGCGACCTGGATCACGCGGTCGCGTGCCGCGACGCTGAAGATCCGCCACGTGGCGCCGGCGGCGCTGGCCTGGGAGAAGCCCAGCACGGCCTGGAGCGGAAAACCGCTGGGCCGGCGCGAGCTGTAGATGCGCACGCCATCGAGCGTCCAGATCTGCACGACGAAGTCGAGCTGCTCGTCGGCGATCGCCGCGGCGTCCTCCGGCGAGACCACGCCCTGGTCGCGCAGCGAGAGCGCCATCTGGCGCAGCTGGTAGTCGAACTGGTCCTCGAGCTCGTCGCGCATCGTGTGGTAGGTGACGCCCGCACCCAGCAGCGCGCCCAGGACCACGGCCGATAGCAGCCACGCGAGCAGGCGGGAACGGATCGATTTCATCGCGCCGGCCCCGGTTCCGCGGTGCCCGGTCCGGCCGGCTCCGGCCGGCCCACGAAATAGCCGACACCGCGCACGTTGCGGATGAAATCGGCCCCCAGCTTCTGGCGCAGCTGGTGCACGTACACCGAGACGGCATTGCTCTCGACCGCCTCGCCCCAGCCGTACAGGCGGTCCTCGAGCTGCGCGCGCGACAGCACCGCGCCGGGGCGCACCAGCAGCGCCTCGAGCAGCGCGTATTCACGCGCCGAGAGGGCCACCGGTTCGCCGTCGCGGCGCACCTCGCGCGTCGTCGGATCGAAGCGGACCGCGCCGATCTCGATGGCCGGCTCGGCCCGGCCCGAACGGCGCCGCACCACCGCGCGCATGCGTGCGCCCAGTTCGTCGAGCTCGAAGGGCTTGACGACGTAGTCGTCGGCGCCGCCGTCGAGCCCGGCGATGCGGTCGCGCAGGCCGTCGCGCGCGCTCAGGATGATCACCGGCGTGAGGTTCCTGCGCGCGCGCAATTCGCGCAGCACGTCCAGGCCGTCGCGTCCGGGCAGGGTCAGGTCCAGCAGAACGAGGTCGAACTCCTCGCTGCCGATCGCCGCCGCGGCCGCGACGCCGTCGCGCACCCAGTCGACGGCGTTGCCTTCCTGGCGCAGAGCCGTGCGGATACTTTCGCCGATCATGCGATCGTCTTCGACCAGCAGCACGCGCACGGTTCCAGGGCCTCCACGTCGAGGAGGCAGAGACTAGCGCGTTGTCCGCCGGCATGGGGTGCGCCGCGACGCCGGCGTCGCGGGTCCTAATCCTGGCTTAACCCAGGTCTCACGCCGCCCTAACAATCCGGGCGTACTTTTCCCCCCGTGCCTGCCGGCGCCCTCCGCCCTGGCCACACCCCCCCACTGCGGCCAGGTGGGAGGCGCCGGCAGGCACGCCGGATGAGGATCCGACCATGAATGACAATCAGAAGACGTTCCTGCTCATGGCGCTGCTCGCGGGGCTGGTGTTTTGCGTCAGCCGCGCGCACGCCCAGGTTCCCGTCGCGACCCGCGCGGCCGTGCCGGTCGCGGCAAGGTCCTTGGCCCTGCCCCGCGCGGCGGCCGCCCCGCTGTGGCCACCGGCTGCGTCCGGCGATGGGGGCGGCGAATGCAGCGCCGAATGCAGCGCCGAGGTACGGGCACGCGAAGCGGCGGCGGCGGCCGTGCAGAGCTTCGATGACCTGGACCCGGTCGCGCTGCCGCGGCGCATCCCGGCCACCAGCGAGCAACTGCGGCTACGGTTTTGAACGAGCGGCGCTGTCGCAGCGAGGAACCGCGAGATCCGATCCCCGACGCGATTGCCGACGCGATCCCCGACCACCACTCTCAATGGACTCCAACATGAAAGACAAGATCCTGCGCAAGCCACTGCTGGCCACCGTCATCGTGGCGGCCGCCCTGGTCACCGGCCTGTTCGTCTACGCGCCGAGCCAGGCCGGCATCCTGGATTTTCTCGACCACAAGACACCGGTGCAGGAAACCACCCCGGCCGGCGCCGCAAGCCTGCCGCCGGCCCCACCGGCGCCGGCGCTGGGACCGACCCAGGCCCCCAACTACCGCGCCATCGTGCGCCAGTGGGGCCCCGCGGTCGTCGGCATCACGGTCGAGGGCACGCACAAGGCGAGCTGGAGCGATTCCGGCGGCGCCGAACCCGGCAACGACCCCTTCTTCCATTTCTTCCGCGGCATGCCCGGATTCCCGCCGCAAGGTCCCAACCTGCCGGACCAGCCGTTCCGCGGCCAGGGCTCCGGCTTCATCATCAGCGCCGACGGCCTCATCCTGACCAATGCGCACGTGGTGCGCGATGCCAAGGAGGTGACGGTGAAGCTGGCCGACCGGCGCGAATTCAAGGCCAAGGTGCTCGGCGCCGACGCGGCCACCGACATCGCCGTGCTGCGCGCCGATGTCACCGGACTGCCGACCGTGCAGTTCGGCGACCCCAGGAGCCTGCAGGTAGGCGACTACGTGCTGGCGATCGGCGCCCCGTTCGGCTTCGACCAGAGCGCCACGGCAGGCATCGTCAGCGCGAAGGGCCGCTCGCTGCCGGGGGAATCGTACGTTCCGTTCATCCAGACCGACGCCGCCGTCAATCCGGGCAACTCGGGCGGACCGCTGTTCGACGCCGGCGGCAACGTGGTCGGCATCAATGCGCAGATCTATTCGCAGACCGGTGGCTACCAGGGCCTGTCCTTCGCGATCCCGATCGACGTGGCGCTGCACACCAAGGACCAGATCGTGGCCACCGGCCATGCCAGCCATGCCCGGCTGGGCGTCATGGTCCAGGACCTCAACCAGGCACTGGCCGACTCCTTCGGCCTGAGCCGCCCCGACGGGGCGCTGGTGGCCAGCGTCGATCCGGACAGTCCCGCCGCGGCCGCCGGGATCAAGCCCGGCGACGTGATCACGCGCATCGACGGCACGGCCATCGAGCGCGGCGGTGACCTGTCGAGCCACATCGGCATGAGCGCACCGGGGAACCAGGTCCAGCTCACGATATGGCGCGACCACGCCGCGCGGCAACTGGACGTCAAGCTGGCCAAGGCCGACGGCGATGCCGGCCAGCGCCTGGCCACCGACGAGGACGGCCGCGGCAAGCTCGGCCTGTCGCTGCGGCCCTTGACGCCGCAGGAGCGCAGCGCCAGCGGCGTCGATCACGGCCTGGTCATCGAGGGTGTGAGCGGCCCCGCGGCGATGGCCGGCATGCAGCCGGGCGACGTGCTGCTGGCCATCAACGGCCAGGCCGCGACCTCGGTCGACCAGGTCCGCGGCGTGGTGCGCAGCCACCCGAAGGCGGTTGCGCTGCTGATCGCGCGCAACGGCCAGCAGATCTTCGTGCCGGTACCGCTGGGCTGATGGCGTTCGGCCGGTGACAGCTCTTACAGACACTTACCATCGAAGGAGACATTGAGGACGAGCCGCCGGGATAGGATTTGCCCTGTCGGTTCATCCCATTGGAGAAGCACCATGCAGAGCACGACCCGCAAGCTTCGCAGCCGTACGCTCAACGGCCTCCTCGGCCTGATGTCGGTCGGCGCAATCCTGGTTGCCGTACCGGCGGCCGAGGCCCTGGCGGCGGACCCGCCCAGCGACCATGCGCAGGACCGGGCCCAGCACCGCGCGGACTGGGCCAAGCACCGCATGGAATGGCTGCGCGCGCATCTGGACCGCGAGGCCAACCGCCTGGAGATCACCGCCTCGCAACAGGCCGCCTGGCAAAACTATGCCCAGGCGCGTGCCGCGCTGGCGGAGCACGGCCCGCTCGACCGCCCCGAACAACGCGACGCGGCTACCCTGGCCCAGTATCGCGCCCAGCGCGTCCAGGTGATGGCGCAGAAGCTGAGCGTGCTGGCCGACGCTACTGCCAAGCTGCAGGCCGTGTTGTCGCCGGCCCAGCGCACGACCCTGGACGAGATGGCCCGCGGCGGCCACCGCTGGCACGGCCACCGCGGCTGGGGACGTGGCCGCGACGGCATGCAGCGCGATGGCATGCAGCGCGATGGCATGCGCGAGGACGGTCATCGCGCACCGATGGACGGCGCGATGCGCGGCCCCGGGCACGCGCAGGACGAGGCGGCCCCCGCCGAGACCGACACGGGGCCGGCAGCCTGAGCGCACGAAGTCCCTCTCATTGCCGTTTCATCGATCGCCAGGGAGCCTTCCGATCATGCTGCGCACCACGTACCGAGGGCTCGCCGGCGCTGCTCTGCTGGCCATGGCGGCCCTGCTCGCCATGTCCACCAGGGCGAGCGCCAACGACCGTGACCATCGCGAGGAAGGACGCGAGCACCGGGATTTCGCCCGCGAACGCCACGAATTCCACGAACACGACGTGCACCGCTTCGGCCCGGAGGAAATGGCGCGCTGGCGCGGGGGCAGCTGGCGCAACAGCTGCTTTGGCGGGCGCTGCGGCTGGTGGTGGTTCGCCGGCGGCCAGTGGTACTTCTACGACCACCCGGTCTACCCCTACCCGCTGGTCGTCTCCGAATTCGCCTATGTGGAGCCCGTCCCGGTCGCGCCGGCACCGGTGTACGTGGCACCTGCGCCCGTGGCCGTGGCGCCGCCGCCGCCGCAGCCGCCGGTGTACTACTACTGCGACAACCCGCCCGGCTATTACCCGTCGGTGCCCACCTGCCCGACGCACTTTCGCGCCGTACCAGCGCCGCCGCCCCCGCGCTGAGGATTACCCGCGCTGCGCCACCCACTGGCGCAGCGCGCCGGCAAGTCCATCGATCACGCCAGGCCAGTCGCCGTGCCGCGACTGGCGGAACAGGCGCATCACGCCCGGGTACCACGGCGAATCGGTCCTCTCGCTGAGCCAGCGCCAGTCGGCCATGTGCCACGGCAGCAGCACCCAGCAGGACCTGCCCAGCGCCCCGGCCAGGTGAGCGACGGCCGAATCCACGGTGATCACGAGGTCCAGGCCGGCGAGCAACCTTGCGGTGTCGGCGAAGCTCTCCAACGGCGTACACGATTGCACGATGCCCAGCGAGCGCCTCAGGGCGTCCCTATGCGAGTCCGAGGCACCGTGCTGGATCTCGATCCACTGCAGCCCGGCCACCGCCCCCAGCGGCGCGAGCACCTCGGGGTCATGGATAGAGCGCTGGTCGTCGTTGGCGTGGCGCGGGTTGCCTTGCCAGGCCAGGCCCACGCGCAGCGATTGCCCATCGCGCGCCGGGAGCAGCGCAGGACCGCCGGACGCGGGCGCGGCCAGGTACGGTATCGATGCCGGGATCGTCTGCAGGCGTGTGTCGCACAGGCCGGGCAAGGAGAGCAGCGGTACCCAGAGGTCGCAGCGCGGCACGGCCGCTCCCGCGGCCACGACCTCGTCGACGCCCTCGATCGACGCCAGCAGCGTGCACAGCGCCGCTTGGCACAGGATCACGACCCGGCGCGCGCCGCGGCGCTTGAGCAGCGGTACGTAGCGGCAGAACTGGATCATGTCGCCATGGCCGCCTTCGGGCCCGATCAGCAGGCTCTTGCCCTGCAGCGATTCACCGCACCAGCGCGGACCATCGCCCAGGGCTTGCCCGGCATAGGGCAAGCGGCGCCAGTGCTGGTGCCGCCAGCCTTCCTCGAAGCGGCCGGCGCGCAGGCAGATGTAGGCCAGGTTGACGTGTGCGCCGGTGTGCTCCGGGTCGATCGCGAGCGCGCGGCGGCAGCAGTCCTCGGCCTGCTCGAAGCGGCCGGCCTGCGCGTGCAGCGCAGCCAGGTTGGACCAGGCCGGCGCGCAGAGCGGATCGATGTCCAGCGCCCGCCGATATTGCGCCTGCGCCTCGTCCAGGCGGCGCAGACGCCCCAGGAAGGCGCCGTGATTGATGAGGATGTCGATGCTGCCGGGCTGCAGCGCCAGCGCCCGCCGGTAACTGGCCTCGGCCGCTTCGTCGCGGCGGTCCTGCTCCAGCACCCAGGCCAGGTTGGCGTGCGCCTCGGCCATGTGCGGCGCGAGGACCACCGCGCGCCGGAAGCAGGCCTCCGCGCCGCGGTAGTCCCGTGCCGCCAGCCGGCGGTTGCCCTCGTGGAAGTGCTCTCCGGCGTCCGGCATCGCGTCCTCGGCGGCGGATCGCCCGGGGGGTTCAGCCGGCGGCAGCGCGCAAGCGCGTCTGGGCCAGCAGCGCCAGCAGGCGCGCGAAGTGCATCCAGGCCGTGACGAGCACGATCAGCTGGACGAGCACGAGTCCGGCCACGAAGCCCGGATAGGAGGCAGCGCTGAGCCCGGCGCGGGCCAGCGCCAGGGCGGCGGCCAGCACCATGCCCAGGATCGTCAGCGTGAAGAAGAAGCCCAGCACGCGCAGCGGCTGCGCCAGCAGCAGGCGCAGGCCGCGCCACCAGGCCTTGATGGCCGAGCGCTTGTACGGGTCGAATGCCAGGCGCGCGCGCGCGGCGTCGATCGATGCCAGCGCCACCATCAGCAGCACCACGACCAGGGCGATGGCGGCCCAGGACGCCAGGTCCGCGTCCGAGGCCAGGACCGCGCCCTGCTCGTAACGGTGCGCGCCACGCATGGCGACCGCGCCCAGGCCCGCAGCGACGCCCAGCGGAAGCAGGGCCCAGATCATCAGGCGCAGCATCGGGCCATACTCGTTCAAGGCGCCCTGGAGCAGGGCCGCGAAGCCCAGCGCACGGCCGGCCGGCCCCCGGCTCGCCGTGACGAGCATGGCATTGAGCAGCGGGATGAGCGCGATCAGCACCGCGGTGGCCGCGATGCCGGAACCTGCCAGCGCGTCGCCATCGAGCCTGAGCGTGCGCCCGATGAGTACCGAAAGAAACACGATATCGGCGTTCTGCGCCCACTGCGCGGCATGCACGGCGTGATCGATCCGCCCCGCAAAGCTGCGCCACAGCGGCAGCACCAGCAGCAGCGTCGGCACCCAGCTGGCCAGCAGCCAGAGCAGCAGCACGCGCCACTGCAGCGCGCCGCGCGCCGCGGCGCCCAGCACCGCGAGGAAACCCGCCGGGGAGGAACCCCGATCCGTGGCCAGGGGCATCGTCACAGCGCCGCCAGGAAGGAAAACGCCGATTGGAGCAGGGCCGCGATATCGGCGCTCCAGCGGCGCGATGCGCTGCCATCGGACTCGATCGTGCGGCTGTGGTCGAGGATGTCGAGGTCGAGCAGGTTGCGGCCGTGCGGGTCGATCTCGACGGAGGCCGCCTGCACGGGCTTGACCCAGACGAAACGCTGCCAGGGGCCCGGGTCGTTCCAGACGAAATGCTCCACGCTGCCGTCGGCAAAGGTCACGACCACGTCCTGGGGTACGGCGACCCCGCGGTGGCGCAGGGTCAGCGTGGTGCGCCAGGGGAACGGCCCGGTGCCCTTGGCGGCGTCGGGATGGGCGGTCTTCCAGGCGGCGCGCGCCTGATCGGCGCGCTGCTGTGCCTCCTTCTGCGTGAGTTCGGTCCACCGGCCCTCGCTCTGCTGCGTGCCGGCCAGCGGCAACTCCTCTTCGCTGGTGAAGGCGTCGACCGCATCGTCGAGCTTGTGCACCGCGTAGACCTGCTGCTCGAAGGCGGCATCGACGCGCGCGCGCTGGCCGGTGCCTTCGGCCAGCGCCTCGCGCAGGTCGGCGATGCCCGGATGGCGGAACTTCCAGCGCTCGTAATAGAGGCGGAACGCGCGTTCCATGGCCTCGCTGCCGACGGCCTCCTCCAGGTCGTGCATGGTCGTGGCGGTGCGCGAATACACCGAGCCGAAGCCCGCGCTGCTGTAGCGGTCCCAGGAATTCTCGCCCAGCGCATCGGTCGGATCGAAGGACATGGCGCCGAGACGCTCGAACGAGAAGCCATCGACGGTGGGCGTCAGGCCGAGGCGGTTGGTGAGCGCGTTGCCGATATGCAGCACCTGATGACGCTCGCGCAGCATGCGCATGTCCCAGTACTCGTTGAGACCTTCGTCGAGCATGGGCTCCTCGAATTCGTTGGAGCCCAGGATGCCGTAGAAGTATCCGTGGCCGAACTCGTGGATCGTGACGAAGTCGAGCAGGACCCGGTGCAGCGTGTCGGGGTCGGCGTCGCGATAGCCCTCCGCCGTGAAGAAGGTCGGGTATTCCATGCCACCGGCCTCGTCGGCGTTGAACGGCGGGATGACCGCGGTGACGGTATGGTACGGATAGGGTCCGAGCGTGCGCGAGAAGTAGCCCAGCGCATCGATCGTCGCCCTGAGCACCGGCGGCGCGCTCGCGGCGAACTCGGGCGGATAGAGCACGCGGACCTTCACCGTCGGGCTGCCCGGGCCGGTGTATTCCCCCTCCAGCGGCGGCGCACTGCGGCTGTCGGCGGTCCAGGCGAAGTCGTGCACGTCGCCCTGCGTGTAGCGATACGTGCTCATGCCCTGGGCGGTGCGCACCGCTCCTTGTTGCTCGCCGGTCGCCCCGACCGTCATGCCGGCGGGCACGGTGATGCGGACATCGAAGTTCCCGTAGTCGGCGTAGAACTCGCTGTGCAAGTGGAACTCGTGCACGTTCCACCGGACCTCGCGCGCGCCGCGCTCGCCGGGCAATTCGAGCACGCCGATCTTGGGAAACCACTGGCCCACGAGATGGAAGGTGCCGAAATAGCCGGTGCGCGCGACGACGCGCGGCAACTGGTCGTGGAAGGCGATATCCAGGGTCGTGGTCTGCCCCGGCCCGACGGGCTGCGGCAGGTCCAGGCGAACGACCGTGTGATCGGTCGCCGGTCCGCCGTCGGGGTGGACGTAGTACCAGGGCACCGCGGCGCCGCCCTGGCTGATCGCACCGAGCGCGATATGGCCCCACTCGCCGTCGCGGATCGGCACGTCCGAGCGGAACTCGAACTTGAGCTGGCGATTCTCGGAAAAGAAGGTCGACGCATAGCCCTCGAACGCGTTCAGGTACAGGTGCAGGTAGACGGCGCGCACCGTGAGATCGCTGCGGTTGCGCCAGCGCAATCGCTCGCGCCCCTCGATGCTGTGCTTGACCGGATCGAGCGTGGCGTCGATGCCGTAGTCGACGACACGGTCCGAGAGCGTGGCCTCGCGGCCGGTGCGCGCGCCGCCCCAGGCCGATGCCGCGCTGGGCTCCGCCACCCCGCCGGCGTGCGCCGAGGCCAGGGCGATGCCATCGGGCGACGGCGGGGCGGTGGCCGGCGGCACCACGCTCGATCCCGGCGCTGCCGGCACGGGCGCCGCGGGCACGGGCGCCTTCGACACGGCCACGCCCGGCTTGCCGGCGAGCATGGCCACTGCCGCCGCCGCCAGCAGACCCAGCACGCTCGCCCTGGCGGTGTTGACTCCCATGCGCTTGATCATGATCGCCGTCACAGCGTCGGGAAGGCGGAGCAAACGTAGCGCCACAGCATCGAGGGGATGTCGCCCTTGGTGCGGTAGTTGCGCAGCAGGTAGACGCGTTCCCTGCGCAGCACGAATTCCACGCCCAGATCGTCGTAGCGAACCGTCTTCAGCAGGCCGTCGTGGCGCGACCGCGTAAACTTGCCCAGCTTGTCCTTGACTTGATCTTCGCTGTCGCCGTCCTTGACGCCGGCCAGTGACGGACAAAGGCGGTAGGTATCCCCTTCGCGCAGGTCGATGCAATAAATGCTGTCGACCTTGGAGCTGGCCGGATCGAACTCGACGTGCATCGTCGTTTCCAGGTCCGTGTCCTTGCCGACCTGGTAGGTCCATTCGTCGAAGTCCTCGATGCGCTTGCCCGGGGGCAGGGAATCCTTGGGGTCGGCGTTCTTGATCGTGACGTAGATCGCCGGCGCCCCGCCCGAGCCGTCGGCGAGCTTCGGCGCCACGCCGACCACGGCGATCGGATAGCCGAGGCGGTACATTACGTCGGCCTTGGTGTCGGTGATGTCGATGCCACCGTACTTCTTCATGTCGCGGTAGAACTCGCGAAACTTGTAGATCAGCGGCGCGGCGACCACCAGGAGCAGCACGGCGGCGACGATGGCCGTTGATCGGGCGCGTGGGCGCATGGAAATCCTGGATCTCGATTTCTGGTGGGGAGGACGAACGGAGCATGGGAATGATACCGAACTGCGCCGCCGGGCCGGGAGCCTGCGCATCGTGGTGACGCTGCTCTGGTTCGGCCGCGACCTGCGCCTGGCCGACAATCCTGCGCTGCAGGCCGCGCTGGCGCGCGGTGGCGCGATCGTGCCGGTGTTCATCCTCGACGATGCCGATGCGGGCGCCTGGGCGCCCGGCGGCGCCGCGCGCTGGTGGCTGCACGGCTCGCTCGAGGCGCTGGCCGGCGCGCTGCGCGCGCGCGGCGCGCCGCTGGTGCTGCGGCGTGGTCCGGCCGAGGCGCACCTGGATGAACTCGTGGCGCAGACCGGGGCCGATGCGGTCTTCTGGAATCGGCGCTACGAGCCCTGGGCCATCGCGCGCAACGAACGCATCAAGACGGCGCTCAAGCAGCGCGGCATCGAGGCGCGCAGCTTCAACGCGGCCTTGCTCAAGGAACCCTGGGCCCTGAGCACGCAGGCGGGCGAGCCGTACCGCGTCTTCACGCCGTTCTGGAAGGCCCTGCAGCTGGCCGGCGTGGAGCACCCCCATGCGGACGCGCCCGCGCGCATCCCGGCCACGGTGTCGCCGCCGGGCGACGTGCTGGACAGCTGGTCGCTGCGACCGAAGGCGCCCGATTGGGCCACCGGGCTGCGCGCGCGCTGGGTTCCGGGCGAGGCGGCCGCACGCGCCTGCATGGACCGCTTCATCGATGCGGCCGTCGACGACTACGCGCAGCGGCGCAACCTGCCCGGTGTCGCCGGCACCTCGGGGCTGTCGCCCCACCTGCACTTTGGCGAGATCGGCCCGCGCCAGGTCTGGCACGCCGTGACGGCGCGCCCGCGCGCTGATCCGGGTGCCGCCAAGGATGGGGCCCAGACCTACCTGTCGGAGATCGCCTGGCGCGAATTTTCCTACCACCTGCTGTTTCATTATCCCGCACTGCCCGAGCAGCCGCTGCGCAGCGAGTTCGCCGCGTTCCCGTGGACCCGCGACGATGCGGCGCTGGCGCGCTGGCAGCGCGCCCAGACCGGCTATCCGATCGTCGACGCCGGGATGCGCGAGCTCTGGACCACCGGCTGGATGCACAACCGCGTGCGGATGATCGTGGCCTCCTTCCTCGTCAAGGACCTGCTGCTCGACTGGCGCCTGGGACAGGCGTGGTTCTGGGACACGCTGGTCGATGCCGACCTGGCCAGCAATTCGGCCAGCTGGCAGTGGGTGGCCGGATGCGGTGCCGACGCCGCGCCCTACTTCCGGGTCTTCAACCCGGTACTGCAGGGGGCGCGCTTCGACCCGGACGGTGGCTATGTGCGCCGCTGGGTGCCCGAGCTGGCCCGCCTGCCCGACACCGCGCTGCACGCGCCCTGGGAAGCGCGACCCGCCGAACTGGCCGCCGCCGGCGTGGAACTCGGGCGCTCCTACCCGGCGCCGATGCTCGACCATGCGCAGGCGCGCGAGCGCGCGCTGGCCGCGTTCGCGCGGATCAAGAAGGGGGCATCGTGAACCGGGCCATCGGCTCGGCGCTCATCGTCGGCGCCGGGATCGCCGGCTTGTCCTGCGCGGTGGCGCTGGCCCGTGCGGGCGTGCGCGTGACCCTGCTCGACAAGGGCCGCCGCGCCGGCGGGCGGGTGGCGACGCGCTACGTCGAGGGCCAGGCTTTCAACCACGGCGCCCAATTCGCCACGGCGCGCGGCGCGGGCTTCGGCGCGCTGCTGGCCGCGCTCTTGTCGCAACAGCGGGCCGCGGTGTGGACCGCCGCCGCCGGTGCCGGACGCCGCATCGCCTTCGTGCCCGACATGGCCTCCCTGCCCGCCGCGCTGGCCGCGCAGGCCGCGGCGCTGGGCGTGGCCGTGCACCAGGAGCGCCACGTCGCCTGGGTGCACCGTGCCGGCGGCGGCTACGCGCTGCGCCACCTGCCGGCGGCGCAGATCCGCCCGGGCGGCGTCACGAACCAGGGTGGCGAGGTCTCGGAGCGCCATGATGCGCTGCTGCTGGCCATGCCGGCGCCCCAGGCGCAGGCCTTGCTGTCCACCATCGGCCACGCCTTTGCCCTATCGGCGGAGCGGGCGCGCCTGGCCCCCTGCTGGGCCGTGATGGCGCGCTTCGCGCAAGCGGTCGGCGGGGACGACGTGCGCGAGGACGCCAAGGGCACGATCGCCTGGGCGGCGCGCGAACGCTCGCGCCCGCTCGTGCCGGCGGCCGATCGCGCCGGGCCGGGCGATGCCTGGACCCTGCACGCCGGCGCCGCCTGGAGCCGGGCCCACCTGGACGACACGCCGGAGGCGGTGGCGCGCGCCCTGGTCGAGAACTTCGCGGCCCAGACAGGCGCCGGCGCACCCGAGCTGGTCATGGCGCACCGCTGGCTCTACGCGCTGGTGGAGGAGCCGCTGGGGGTGCCGCACCTGTGGGACGGCGCGGCGGCGGTCGGCGTCTGTGGCGACTGGCTGCTGGGTGGGCGGATCGAGGCCGCTTTCGACAGCGGGGTCAGCCTGGCCGAGGCGGTTTCGGGCAGGGCGGCGGAGGCGACCCTCGGCTGAGCCCGCACGTGCGTCGGCCAGCGCCCGCGGGCGCCGCGCAGATCGTGCTCAGATACCCGCGTTGCGCGCCACGCTGCGGCCGATGCCGGACCAGTCGATGTCCTCGCCCTCCTGGGCGATGGTCTGCAGCAGGTGATCCCGCAACAGGCTCAGCAAGGGCATGGGAACCCGCGTCGCTTCAGCGGCCTGCCCGGCGAGGCGCATGTCCTTCAAGCCCAGCGGCGCCGCGAAACCCGCGGGACGGAAGCGCTGCTGGACCAGCAGCGCGCCATAGTTGCGAAACACCGGCGCATCGAACAAGGTACCCGTCAGCACCTCCAGCAGCATCGCGCGCGGCACCCCGCCCTTGTCCGCCAAGGCCATCGCCTCGGCCATGATTTCGATGGACGCCAGGATGGCGAAATTGCCGCACAGCTTGACCAGGTTGGCTTGTGCCGGCTCGTCGCCGACGTGGAAGTTGCGCTGGCCGATGGCCTCGAACAGCGGGGCCGCCGTGGCGAGATCCTGCTCGGCACCCGCGGCGACGATGAAGAGCTTGGCCGCGGCGGCCGCTTCCGGGCGGCCGAACACGGGGGCGGACAGGTAGCGCTGGCCCTGCGCGGCGTGGCGCGCCGCGAGGCGCCGCGCGGTTTCCACGCCGATCGTGCTCAGCGACACGTGCAAGGCGCCGGCCGCCAGGCCCGCAAGCAGGCCATCGGGACCGGCCAGCACCGTCTCGAGCGCGGCATCGTCGGCGAGCATGGTGCACACGACCGCGCGTCCGGCCGCGGCCTCGCGCGGCGTTGCCGCCGGTACCGCACCGGCCGCGATCAGGGCGCGCGCCTTGTCGGCCGAGCGGTTCCAGACCGCGAGCTCGTGTCCTGCCGCAAGGAGGTTGGCGGCGATCGCCGCGCCCATCTGTCCCAGGCCCAAGAATCCGATGCGCATTGGATATCCCTCCACGGTGCTTGTCGCATGGTAGCGTCCGCGGAACGGGCCGGGCGGCGTACCGGCCATCCGGGCGCATTCCCGGGATCGGCACCGGACCACCGGCCCGACCACGCCTTGTCATTGCATCCGGAGCCCCGCATGTCGAACGCTTCCCGTAACCACGCCCGAGTCCTCGCCGTGTCCCTCTCGCTGGCCGGCGGCGCGGGTCATGGATTGGCCCAGGCCCAGGCCCCGGACCCGGTCCAGCACGAATACGTGATCGAGGACTTCGTCACGGAGAGCGGCGCCGTGCTGCCGCAGGCGCGCATCACGTACGGCACCTATGGCCACCTCAACGCGGCGCGCGACAACGCCGTGCTGCTGCCCTCGCACTACATGGCGGACCTGCACGGCTACGAGTGGTTGATCGGCCCCGGCAAGGCGCTGGATCCATCGCACCTGTTCCTGGTGACCTCCGAGCTCTTCGGCAACGGGCGCTCGTCCTCGCCCAGCAACACGCCCGAGCCGTTCCACGGCCCGCGATTTCCCGTGACCACGATCCGCGACAACG